>JFJP01038566.1_pt1 | contig 16822 bp, 7 predicted proteins | sample 431651 | NCBI WGS metagenome assembly JFJP01 (sample SAMN02602958, study PRJNA72255) | Microbial mat metagenome, whole genome shotgun sequencing project. | biome: fresh water; feature: sink hole; material: water; isolation source: purple microbial (photo- and chemosynthetic) mats found in... | reverse complement strand
ATGCCCAACGGGGCTATTGTGAACCTCAACAACTTCCTTTCTTATCGGGGGTATGTCGAGTTCCTTGCAGATCTGGAGAACCTGACGAAGGAGGATCGCTTCAAAAACTTGGTGGAAACCCAGAAATTCACTATCTTTGAGACTGATGATCTGACTTTCTACAAGTTCGACAAGAACACTCTGACAGCAAACAAGGAACTCTACGAAGAAGCAAGCGCTCTTTGCAAGAGAGCCGACATTGCTACGACTATTCTGCACTCACCGTTCTACGCTTACTCAAGAACTTCCTTCCTGGAAGTGATGAACAAAGTGGCGTCGAACAGTTACATTACATTCTTGGACATCCTCTTTGCCCTTGAGGGCAGCAAGACTTCAGTCATCGAAACTGAAGTTACAAACTCTTCAAATGTGTAAAAAAAAATAGCTATGAACACAAAAACGGTAATGGCACTTATTGTGCTCGCAATCACGGAGAAATCCCTGAACTTCGAGCTGGGCGGAAAGAAACACCTGGTAACTCGGGACTCTTCGCTGCACTTCGATGAAATGAAGCGCATCCTGAAAAGCTACAAGTCTCTCGCTCACCAAGACCGCGAGGCTATGCTGAACGGTGAAGACCGGAAGACCGCGCAAATGGAAGAACTGGTCGAAAAACTCGCAGTGCTGGTGGAAGACAAAGTCATGGGCAACCGTGACGGCTTCTCCCTCGTGGAAAACCACCTGGCGTTGCCGAACGCGAAAGACAAAACCAAAGTCTGGATGGTCCCTGGGCCTGCTGAGCGGCTCTTCCTGCACAACGAAAGCGTGGGCATTGCCCTCTCCAACCACCTGCGGTTCGCCTACGAGCTGCAAGCAATGGAAACGGAAGCGCCTGTAGCCTTCGAAGCAATCATCGAGTTCATCGACGGGCAAATGCGGCAAGTGGAATCGGGCAAGAAGACGATGCCCGACATCGAGATCAGCCGTCACGGCCTCTGCGCTACCTACAAGGTGGGCGTTCGCATCTCCAAAGAGTCCCTGAAAAACAAACTCGGCGAAGACAAGAGAGTTGCTGACTACTGCATCGCGATCAACCCCGACCGGCCGATTGTCAACGAGGGAGAAAGCGACGACTTCCACACGCTGCTGAACGCGAAAGTGCGTGTATCGCACTACGACGAGTTCACCGGGGACTACCTCGGAACGTCTGAAGAGTACACCTCCGACGCTGCTCTCACCGGACCCATCTACGGGTTCAACGAGTACCCCAAAGGTACGTCCCTCAACGGCAAAGACTGTGGTGCAACCATCTACGCCCTCGGCGCGGTCACGCAGATTTGGAGTGAAGCACGGAAACACCTGTCTCCCAACAACACACATGGAATCTACACCGGAGACTCCTTCACCGCAGCTGGCTACGCTAGCACCGACGAGAAGGCCTACCTGGAAGCGATTCCTCGTGGTGGTTCGCTCTTCATGCGGACTGTTTGGAGCCCTCGTGACGTCGTCCGTTCTGCTGGTGGAATGCTGGTTGTCTCTCGCGTTTACGTGTCTCACGTACTCGCTGGTGTCAACTGCCACAGCAACGTGGCTCCGATCAAGAACACCCAGTTCTTCATCGACATGTTGGCTGATGAAAATGACGCACGCTACAAAGCTATGATCGACGCCGCTGAGGCCAAGATGGAAGCTACGAACGCGTATGTTGAAACCCTGACCAAAGCATGAGCTTTAGAAGTAAACTGGAGGAAAAGAAAGCCTCCAGTTTGCTTCGTTTAAAAGAGCGTGGCTTGCTTGTAGATTTTCTCTATGAGCAAGCCACGTTCCTTTTAATCGAAGCATACAAGGAACCCGGAACTGGTTTTTCGTATAGGAAAACAGAATATACACCTGACTTCATATTACTCTACAAGGATCCTGTACCTCTCTGCTCTAAGATTGAGGACTTAATACCTCATCTAAAGAGTCCTAGTGCTGTAGTTATTCCTGCGGAAGCGAAGTACTTCATAGTCCTTGAGGTTAAAGGATTCTCTAATAAGTTTATGAATAAAACACTAACTCAGTTGAAGGTTAAACTGATGCACCAAAAGTATGGTATCAGAGTAACAACAACTACAAAGTAAATAACTATGCGTGCAGAAAGAAGACCTACAAACTTAATACCGCTAATAGATGGAGATATGTTACTCTATCGCAACCCAGATTTAGAAGCCTTTGACGACTATGTTTGTTCTATTATGTCTGATTTAAATACAGATAAGGCTTATGTCTTTGTAAAAACAGATGATACTTCTTATAGACGCGAAGTCTTAAAAGACTACAAGGCTAATAGACCACCTAGGGATTCCAAAGTAACGGAACTACTCGAAGCAGTAAAAACCAATCTTATTATCAATTCCATGCCTCAATTAGAGACAGACGACTATCTTTCAATCTTTGCTTCGACTAATCCTGATTCTTATGTTATTGTGTCTGATGATAAAGACTTTGATACTATTCCTGGTCTTCATATGAAGCTGAAGAATAGAGAACTCTACAAGGTATCTAAAGATGAAGCTTGTTTAGCTTTTCAGAGACAGCTTATTATAGGAGATAGTGCTGATAATGTAAAAGGACTACCAAGAAAAGGTCCTGTTTATGCAAACAACAATCTGACTACAGACCTTCGATTGAATTACTACAAGCTCATTAAGTTATACGAAGAATCTAAGGCTTCTCTACCGGATAACTTCCTGGCTCTAATGATTTTAACCTCGAAGGAGTTCCTGAATTTCTTAAACATAACCTGGGTAGAACCGCAACTATATGGAACAATCTGAAATCCAAGCGCAACTCGGGAGGATAAAGATGAATTACTGTAAGTTGTACCTCCTGCCTCTTACTAATATAACAGCAAGACAAATTCTATTTACTCTAAATGCTTATATCTATGATGAGTTTGTGGATGAAATCTACAAAGAGAATAAACTATTAGTTTTGGTTAAGAGAGAGTATATTAAAGAGTTCTCTGGCTATGTAGATCATCGACCCTTTATGAATGATATAAAAGGACTACAGGGCACCTTTGTAGTTTTAACATATGAAGTACTACCAGCACAGAGACAAGCCTTTAAAGACGCTCTAATGGGCAAACAGCTAGATCCTCAGACTATACAATTTATACTACAGAAGCACGAGCCTAGAATACGAAAATTGATAAAACCTATTCTGAACTCTGAGGATTTTGTAAAAGATCAGCTTGAAAGACTTTATGGTTATCGACCAGATACTGTGATGACCCGTTTTCTACAGGATAGTCCACAACCTCATTATATTCTCGGCATTGATATTCTCTATGCTTTATCAAAGATAGACGACTATTATGCAGAGCTATTAAATGAGACTGGACTTTACGAACCACATCTAAAATCCATTTTATGATTCGACATGAATTTTTCTTTGATCTAAAGCAATTGGGTGAAAGCCCAATTGCTGTAGTACCCATCTATGTAGCTGGTCAAAAGGCTACAAATGGGGTGCTGGAGGAACACAAACACCTCTTGATGCGAGGGTTGAAGGATTTCTTCTTCCTTTGGAACAATGACTATCAGTTTGAGGCCAACACAGCAGAAGAGGGCAGAGAACCCTACAAGGAGTGTTGGATTTCCAACTGGTTGTCAAAGGCAATGTACGAGTTGGCTGTAACTACCAACATGAACTTGTTCCGCAATTGGAAAGAAGTCTTTTCCGAAGCCCTTCATTACCACAAATCCAAGGCTATCCATGAAAAAGTCCCTTTGAAACAAAGGGACTTGGATTTTGCTGCGGAGTTGATGGACTTCTTGGGAACTTTAAAATAACCTGAGGTTTCTGAGACTTGACAACAAGCTAGCATTTATTGTGTAGCTTGTTGGCGAAGGCACAACCGATTCCTAGGTTCTTTAGCCGGTTAGTCTCTCTTGTAGAGGCTAACCGGCTTTTTTTTATCTATTTAGGTACTCTAGTTTTTCAGATATTGGTGAATCAAATTGCCTTACTATTGGCAATAGGTTAATACCATAACGTTCTAGTTTTAAACGTCCTTTGTTGTCACCAGATTCATAACGTTCCAATGGATTAGTCAATTGTAGAAGCGCACTTACAATTGAGTCTATTACTGTTATGGGAACAGCTGGTGAACTTAGAAGTTTTCTAGACTCTGTGAATACAGAGAACGTGTAGAAAGAAGTTTCAATCTTGGCTGCTTTAAAGAAGTAAGCTAGTGTAGTTATGAAATATTTAGCCTCAGCTGTTAAAGAGGTAGTCTCATCATCATCATCCAATAGACTAAGCAGGAATAAAGAACCAGCTAAAGCGGCTAAGAACTGCATTATTTCAGTAAAGGAGCGCTTGATGTTTGCAAACTCATCGCTACTTAATCCTGTAGCCTTTTCTCTCGCTTTAGATACAGCTGCCATCAAACCTATTGCTTTAGCATCCTTAGCTAAGTTAACTAAAAATCTTATAGCTGTAGTATGGTAGCCTTCTTCTAAGCTACCTGAGACATCTGCGACATCACTATGCTCCTGGCTCCAAACTGTAGTTAACCCAGAAAAACGTCTGTAGAGTCCTGGAATCATCCACTTACGGAACATAAAGGCCAAAGAACCTACCCAATGTCTCTGTGCTAAAGCTAAGTTTTGTTTATCATAGTTACCATAGATTTTCCTTACTAAGTCTAGAAGTTCTACAGAATAATCTTCCCAAGGAATATCATACTCGCCCTCAACCAATTTACCATCCTTAACGCTAATGATGTCCAGTACCTTAGCTGATTCCCCCTTTTTATTGTAAACTACTTTGTTGTCTAGATAGGCATACATAATAGTTGCATGAAGCATGTGTTCTGAACCTTCCTGAATAAACTGAGCAGAGCTTAGTCTAAAATGTTTCTTCATAAAGTTCTCGTCTGAAAACATATTGTTTAGGGGTTTAAAACTAGTCTTTGCATTTAAAAGGTTCATCAAGATGTTTGTTTTACTTCTTGCTGTAGTTCTATTTACATCAGCAATAATTTGTTGAGAATCCTTCCAATAAGTTTTGTAGGCTCTCTTTAATGAACCTTTCTCTAGCTTATTACCTGCAGCTATTTCTATATGGGACAACATAACACCTTGAACAATGTTACGCACGGCAGCTGTTACGTTAAGTGATAGGTACAGAGAACCGGTTGCTCCAGCTAAACGAGAAGATATTTCAGACGCATATTCATTACCTATCTCAGTTATACCATACAATGATTGCTCAAGAAAGTTTTGATATGCCGCATAGACGTTTGATTCGTAGCCTTTGCTCACGTTGACTGTATAAGCTACATCCTTTCCATTTTCATCTTTTTGTATTATGTATGCTGGATCAGTGTAATGATGAGCTTCTGCTGGAACTACGTTATCTTTATCTACAGAAGTAGCTAAAAGCTTAGTTTTAATCATTTTTCTATTTTCAAAAATATCAGATAAGGCAAGAAGCGTACCGGATAAATCTACACGAGTTTTATAAGTTAACGAGGACTCTCGCAACTTAACTAAAGAAGAAAAAATATCAAAACTCTGTTGCTCTTCTAGAAGAGTTCGTCTGTGATTTAGAGGTATCTTGTTAAATACCTTTCCTGTAGTTGTTGCATATTCCTCAATTATACCTTGAGTATCTTTTTTTCCTAGAATATCTTCCTCTTCAGTAATAGTATTTCTAGTTCCTCTAGTGTCCTCATCACCTTTTAATAGACGCATTGTTTGTTTAATAGAACTTAATTGTTCTGTCTTATGCTTAGAAACCGCAGGAGCCTTGTAGAAATTCATGTTACCTAACGGTTTAACCATATCGGTATCAAGTTTATTTACAATCTTAGCGTCCTCCTTCAAGAGTTCATAGAGCTTTCCTAGAAATTCTTTTTCTCTTGCACTTAGTTTTGCATACGCGGGATTAAGTGTTTTGAATGTGAAGTTAAACTCACCTAGTAAGGTTATTAGAACATCGTCTTTTGCTTTGAGAATCGTGTCTAGTTTGTATAGATTATTTTTTGATGGAACTATTTCTGCCCTTAGGAAGTCAACTAGAGCTTTTCTTTTTTCTGCAATACCGGAGTTATTTCTAATAGCTCTTTTAAATTCAAAGAACAATTTTTTGTAGGTAATATAGTCTTCTGATCTATACTCAGAAACCAAATAACCTTGGTACTCTCCTTTACTATTACGATCAAAGAATTTATTAAACGTATCCTTTGGGTTGCCTATGTTAGGATAATATTCTTCTTTAAGTTGTTCTATTTTTAAAGCATATTCTGATAAACTTTTTCTTTCTCCAACTCTTTTTTTATCCACTATACCAACCATTGTTCTCATTAAATCATCCTGCACTTCTCTGGGAGAAATAACAACCTTTTCTAGAATGTTTACCGAGTCTTTTCCTAAGATCATCTTTTGCTTGATTTCCGTTGTGGCTCGGCTATTGATGTAGTCTCTATTGTCAGCATTATTTAATTGCTTTTCTGCATATTCTTTAGCTCCCTTTTGTAGTTCGTTTAGAGTTAGATTTCTATTCTTTGCTTTAAACTCATCTTCATATTCTCTTTTAAGTTTAACTAGATGTCCTTTGTAGTGAGGTAAGATAGAAGCTACAAGAAGATCTTGTCTTATCTTAGTTATATCCTTCTTGTAGTTTTCTAGGTTACCAACCATAAGAGTAAGCAGGTCTGAGCCATCCTCTGTTTTAAATATCTGAGAGAACAGCGGTTTCTTAGAGATATGCTCTTTTACATCTTTGATTATTTCTAGATACTCTAAAGAGTTTTCTATGCTTTGTAGTTTATTTAATTGAGATGTAGGATCTAAGTCATCTGATTGAGTAATAGCTACAAGTCTATTGTAGATATTTAAACTCTCAGCTGTTGCATTGGTACCGAGCATTTGTTGAGCATACTGCACAAAAGTAATTAGGATTTCTTGTTCTGTAGCTTTTTCTAGTGTTCTTAGGTTTTCAAATATGTCTTTAGAATACTTACCACGACCCAGCTCGAGGGTTTTTAGGGTAGCTTTAATCTTATTTATTATGACGCTGTGCTCTACATTTAGCAGGTTTTCTAAAGCCAAGGGACTAGCTACTACGTTATAGGTGTTATCTATGAGATTTTCTACAGGCTTCTTTGTAAGATTGAAGAGCTTAGTTACCGGAATATTTAGACGGTTTGAAGCTTTAATCAAAGCGTCAGATCTCAGCTTCATAAACTGAGTAAAGACGGGATCTTGTCTGTAGTTTTTATCCTTGAATAAATCCCATAGCTTGTCCTGAGATGCCAGGTGTTTTGCCAATTTGATAAACATTTCATAGTCATCCTTTATACCACTTGTAGGCAAAGGGTTCTTCAGCATCTTATTCAAGTTAGCTGCTACGCTGGCTACATACATTATGTTTTCCTCTTCATCTACATCTAATCCAGGTTTTACCAAACCAAGAGAATAAATGATACCTGCGTTAAGATGCTCAGCATCATAGGCTTGTAGAAATTTTGAAGAGATATGTATGTCTAGAAAGGATATGCTGCCCACCTTTTTTAGTGCGTAGTCTAATCCACTTTCTTGTGGTCTTACTTTAAGGATGGCGTTGGGAAAGTTCTTAGCTACATGACGTAGAGAAGAATCTGAGTTTACTGCACCACTGATGTATTGCAAGTCCGGATCTAATTCTTCGTAAGCTGCCTTAGATCTTTTCTTGGAAAAGAAATCATAGAGTACTTGAAAATCCTCATCCTGCTCAATAGCTGCTAGATCGCCATTATGGATATTCCAGAAGTAATAAGCTGTATTTAGCTGTTTATCGTCTGCTATATGGTTGAGATCTCTCAGCTCGGGATTCTTCATTTCGTCCACAGTGATAGGCTTCCCTTGTAGGGAAGTAATCAATGTATTGAAATCTTCTATAGCTGTGGGTGTAGGACAGGTTAACGACTGCATAATTTCTTAATTTCATCGGTGGGTAAAAAATCTTCTTTAACTAAAAAATAAACACGTTCATTTAGTTTTTTAAACTTAGCTCCATAATCACTTATCACAAAGTTTTTCTTTTTTAAAAGTATTGACCTGTTTAAAAGAAAATCTACACTAAAGTCTTTATTTAAAACAATACTGTCATCAGCCTTCAAATACTCTTCAAAATTTCTATGTTTATTTTTTTCTTTTCGTAGCTCTGGAAATTTACTGTCTAGTCTTTGACTAACTATCGACTGAATAGTAGCTGTTTTTTCACTAAGATTTAATGTATAAGAAGGTGATAAGCCACTGTTATGTGATCTATCTAGATTAAAACCTATGAGTTTTTTCTTCATAAAAAAGGGATGTAGAGCTATACCTGCCTGTTCTATTACTGCGGGATAACCTAGTTTATGTAGAGCTTGTACATTAGCTATAGTATCAGCTACCAAAACTGTTTTTGCATTAGCTGCAGTTTCATAGCCAAAAGGTAAAGTAGGTACTTGAAAACCTTTAGCTTGTTCTGGAATACTTTTTATTTGTGTATGCGTGCGTTTTTTATTCTCACTTTTTATTTTTTGTGGATCTCTAGGCAAGTCTTTTATTTCTTTTACAGTAAAACCAGCAATGTTATCAGAACCCGTATCTGCATATTCACGATCCTCAACGTACTCTTGTTGTAAATCTGAGTTCTTTTTGATAATCATTGTACCTAACTCAAAAACCTCATCATACAGACTTTTATCAGGTGCTTTAATATTAAAGAACTCTAAAATTGCTGCCTTAACCTGTTCCCAGAAGTTCTGGTACTTGGGTAAACCCATTGGCTTGAGAGTCTTTAGTTCATTTATTGTAGCTTGATCCGTAAAGATATTTGTAAGAAACTCAAACTCGCTTTGTAGAGCATTAGTTAGCCTACCTGGAGAAATACGCTGTTGTGCGTGTTTAAAGTATAGAGTAAATCTTCTTCTCAAAGCATCATCTTTATGATCTGGAGAAGCCAGATAAGCTACAGAGGCATGATGCAATAGCTCATGTAGTACTGTCGCTGCACCTCCATTTCTAAAGTTACCTCTTTTAGCTATAGCTATATGTGCGGCTCTCTTTCCCGACTGAGGTCTGTAGAGTCCTACGCTGTTATTGTTGTCTAAAGTCTCTGCATCTACAAGCTCAACCATTACTGGTAGTTTTTCTGCCTCTAACAACTTCTCCGCTAAAGGACTTAGGGGATGTTTACTTTCTATAAAGCGTTTAAGTATGTCAGTAGAACTAAGCTTCGTAGCTGTTCCAAATAGTAAATCTACAAATGGTTGTTCTGAAATCGCGGGGTTGGCTTCAGCATTTTCTACAGCTGTATCAGCTAGTTTAGAGCTATCAGTTAAACGAATATTTCCTAAAACAACCTGCTTTAAATAATCATTTAATATTTTGTCTATGGCCTTCTCCTTGCTAAGTAACTCATCATTTATGTAGTATCCCTGATCTGCTGTAGAATCTATACGGACTAAAGCTGTTAGCATATTCAAGGGTTCATTAGCTTGAATACCTGCGATAATCTCAGCAAGAGCAGCTATCTCAGTGTCTGTTGCTACATCGTCCACTCTCATTGCGCCGTATAGTTCAATTTGCTTGTCTCTATCCAGAAGCATATCTGGATCCCTAACTTCTTTTAAAATGGGTAAGTCAAGATGAACGGCAGCCAAATCAAAAGGCGGTTCAATGTTATATTGTACCCAGGGCAATTTAGCTAGTATCCTCTTACTGTATAGTAAAGACTTAGCCTTAATAGCTTCTTGTCTGCCTAAGATGCTCACCAACTGTTCAAATAGAACAGAGGGTGAGCCTGTAGGTGTAGAATCTATACTATTACCTTTATTAAAGTACCAGACACTTGTAGCTATTTCATCTCCAAGTACCTTTTGCATCTCCTTATACTCGGGAAGAGTTTTATTTGGACAGTAACTCATATCATATAATTATTAGCAAGGTGCTTCTCCAAAGTCTTCTGGATTCAACTCAATATTTGTAATAGGGAACTCTTGTAAAGCAATCTCTTTAATCTCTTTGTAGTTTTTAATGAGAGCTTCTGCGTGAGAGCTATACAGTTCAGGTAAGCCTTCAGCTGCACGTTGTTCATTCATTTGAATTAGCGTTGTTGTGTAGGCATTTCTATGGATAGCAATTGGTTTGACTACAGGGTTTATTATGTTCTTTGCAATAGCTTCTAGTGTAATTTGTCGGCTGTATTCAGCTTTTTCAATTAGTTTAGCTACTTCCTCGTTGTTTAAGTTTTCTGCTACAGCTGTACCGTAAACTCCTCTTGATATATCGGAGACTAATTTCTTAGAATCTTTCAACCAATCTACATAGAGAGAAGCTGCAAGATGGGTATTCTCCTCCTCAGATAAAGCTGAGTTATTAACAGAGAGCAGCTCTGTAGAGTTTTTAACCTTAGCAGTAAAGATTGTACCACTATTAAATTCTGGATCAGGAGCATTGGTTAATGGATTATTAAGTTCCTTTTCGCCAGTTAAAGAATATATTTCTCCTTTATTATGTAAAGCTACTCTGTTATCTTTTTGTAGTACAACATTAACACCTACACGAGAGTTCAGTTCATCTAGGACAATAGTTAAGGCTCTAGAATAAAGAGAACTCTGTTTTTTAGTAAAGGCTGGTCCCAGTTCAGAATCACTTAACTGAATAGGTCTTCCATAAAGTTTTAATAAACGTTCTGCATTTTCTGGATTCTTGTAGAGTTTCCTTAATGTCGGCAGCATGACATTGTATAAGAAATTCTCATCAAAGATAACAAAATCTTCGGTATCCTCAATAAGTTTTAAAGCCTCTGCCATTTTATCCTCTAATACCAACTTAACAATCTCTTTTCGTGAAGCACTTAAATCATCTACAATTTTAGCCTTTTTATGGTAGTAAGCTGAAAGGAAGGCTTTGCTTAAATTAGACGCAGCTCCTAACTCTGCAAAGGGTGTCTTTGGCGATAAGAAAGCAAAGGCACCTGCAGCTTTAGTTATTGGACCTCCTACTACAACTTGTGTAGTTTTTTGTGCTGTAGCAGTATTAGTTACTCTGCCCTTAATCATGGACATACCATTTAGAGAATCCTTTATCTCGTGCTTGATAGGAGCAGTTAATTCCAATGTAAATAGTTTTAAAGGATTTGTAGCATCATAACTTATAGCGGTAGGAATAACATAGTGCTCTGCAAATTCTAGGTTAGTCATTCTTTGAAATAGGATACCATACGCAGTTAATTGTTTTTGGTGAGACTCCAGATTTCTCTGTTTATATGCGGCTAGGTTTCTTGTAGATTTAAAGTCTAGCAGGATAAATTTGTTATCACTTGTTCTTACAATCAAGTCAGGTGTTCCGCCTACTAGGAACTCTTTGGAGTATAAGAAAACATCATCAGTGATAAACTCTACAGCACCTTTATCTTTGACTAGCGTTGCTGCATAACCCATGAGATCTTTAACGTAAGCGATCAGATGATCTTTCTCTGCTAGACCATTAAATTGAGGATTCTCTTTGACAAACTGTTCTGCCAAGCGTTGGTGCGTAGCTGTGTCATTTAATTGATTTAGAGGTAAACTACTGAAGGTTTCCAGAATAGAACCAAACAACTGTCTTTGTAGAGAGTCTAGTTGATTACCAAAGTTTTGAGCCATACCTAGAAGAGAATAAGTATTGTCATAGGTCTTAACTAAGGCAGTCTTTACAAGTTGCTTATCAAGAGTGATTCCCTCTTTCTTCAACACTCCTTGTAGTTTTTGTATAAAGCCTTTCGAAGGAATGATCTCTTTTTTCAGTGCATATTCTCTTACTTCTGGGCTATTTAAGATTTCTAAAAGTCTTGGCGTCTTTCTAAGAGTGGCAGTTAGATATTCAGCTAAGATATTTTCAATGCTACCTTCTAGAAGAAGGTTTTGCTTCTGAGCTTCTAGAATAGATCTCACCATGTCCTCGAGATCGTGGTCATTTAACTTTGCAAATAGAGCGGCAACAGCAGCATCATAAGTTTTGTCCTGCTTAGAAACCTCTCTTTCGTAGCTATAATTATCAGAGGTCTGTTCTGTAATGAACTCTTCTTCAGATTTAAAATCAGATACACGACTTAATCTGGTAGAACCATCAGTATAAAAACGTCCGTTTAGGGTTAGTTTAAATTTACCGCTATCCATTTTAAATCTTGTAGAGATTCTATCAGGAGCAACGTTGTAACTCTTAATAGGTTCATCAGTAACTTTTACATATCTGTGGTACGTACCATAAGTAGATTTAATATACTTAGCGCCGTTTAAATAAACTTCAGTTCTTTGTTTAGATGTACCTGGAGCTATCTTAGTGTTATCATACTGAGCAGTATCTCTTGCAAACATAAGATCTTCAAAGAGTCTATCTACACCAGCAGCTTTACCAACTACAAAAGCTTTTACACCTGCAGCAAGAGCTTCTTTAATTCGAGGTACATAATGACTTTCGAAGAGTTTTTCGATCTCTTGTAGTTTTTCCTTATCTGTACCTTCTTTTAATCCCATTGGTTGTGGACCAAAGATCCAAACAGTATCTTGTTCCGAGAAGGGTCTTACTACAGGTAATACCTTTAAATAAGCCTTGGTAGAACTATAATAGGTTGGATAATAACTATCGTCTGGTAAGACCTCAGCAATATAAGTATTAGACATCTCAGCCATCGCTGAGTCCTTTGCAAAGTGAATTGCCTTTTGAACTTTAGAGTTCTTAATAGACAAGTGCTGATTATGATACTTCGCAATTACATCATGTAGAATACTTGCATTGATGTTCTTATAGGCAAACTTACCATCAGGAGTTAATTTTAAATTATACTTCGCAATAAGATTAGACTTAGCTGCGGAATCAATACCAGAGTTTGAAAGAGGAATTAGCATCATATCCTTAGGACCATTCTTGTCCGATGGAATAGCTGTTACAAAGGCATTACCGAAAGTATCCCCGAGATAAAAACCTATTTTGCTATCGCTGACTTCCAGGTTAGAAACCATTGTAGTAAAGTATCTGTTAAACTCTGCATCAATTTCTTTAACCATAATCATATTGTTGTTGTCTGCAATAGGTTCTTTTAGAGTGAACATACCTTGACCTCTAACAATATTTATCTCTTTTTTGAAATGCTGTGCTATAAACTCTTGAAGTTTATTGGGTTGGTCCTTGTAGGTTACAGGTATTCTATAAGTACCTCCTACCTCTAGTGTAGATAAAACAACTCTTAATTTAGCAATTAGGTTCTTTATATCTTCCGCAGTAGTAGGTAACTCTACAATACCACCAACCAAATGAGTAAACTTATTAGCCTTGTAATTACCCCTCATTGTAGAGAAGTTATAGCCGGAGGTTTCGTGATTCTTACCAAGATCTGTATCTAAACCTATGTATGAATCACCTAAACCAATCTCTTCCTGAAGAGAAGCTACAAAGGTTTCCATCTCAGAATAAGCGGATCTAGTTAATGTACCCATGATGTCCTTCATGAAAGGAGACACCTCGTTTATAGAGTTAGCATTATCAAAGATTCTTTCGTAACGTTTTTCCTCCTCTACATCATTTAGTCCAAAGGTATTTTGAACAGATAAGAAGGTGTAAGCGTTATCAAGAGCTTCCAAACTATAAGTGTAGTGTTTTCCTTGGAATAGAATTGTAGCTTCGTCTTCTGCAGTATTATAGTTAACTAATTTACCGACTACAAAATCACCATTCTCGTCTGTAAAAGCTATCTTAACTGCATTCCCAAAGAGATTACTATTTACATCATAACCTTCAGCTATCATACCATTTATTAGGTCGGAGGCTTGTACTAATAGATGTGGTGCTTCAAACTTATAGTTTAGCATACCTTTATCATTGTAAAGGTCCACATATGTTTGATCTAGGTGATAGCTACCTCCCCGTTTTTTAAGAAGATCATATCTAGAAGCTCTAAGACCTACCTGGAAATTACCCTCAAGACCTACAAGAGATGCTTTGTATTTTAGATAAGCTTCACTGTAGTTTTCTGAGAATGACGAGTATAGGTCCCCCTTAATTACATCATCCAAACTGTTCTCGTAGATTTTTTTACCCTTGGAGTTATTACCAGCTACAGGAATAGGTCTATATGTAGCACTGCTTTCACTTTGATTGACAAGTTCAAAGATAACTGTCTCCTGTACAGTTTCAAACTGATCACCTTTGGAGGTGTCCATAGATGCTTTAACAAAGACTGGATAGACTGTAACTTTACCCGTAGCTTGTGAATAGTAAGTAGTAACTGAAGGGAAATCATCCCCCAAAGTTAATACATTGTTCTCATCTACAGAGGCAGAGAAGTCGCCTCCAAAGTCACCCAACATTGCATCTTCTGCCGAAGGAAGTTCTACAGGAGGGACTAAGGTATCATCTATAAAGTTCTCAAGGATAAAAGCTTTGTAAAGACTTACTACTTCTTTCTTAGATAGGTTTTTAATTTTATCTAGACCTTCTGAGATAGCTTTTTTATTCCCTTCGCTAATAACATAAGAAGCTGGAATAAACTCATAAATAGAGTTCGTAGTAAATGAAAGCCCGCTCTGATAATAAGCCATTTTTACCATAACGTTGGCTAAGTCACTAACTTTGAAATAGTTATAGCCTAGGATAGCTTTCTCTTGAGTATCACCAAAAGGAATATGGATAGGTGTATTATCATTAAGCAACTGTTCCCAACCTAAGACAATACCACGATGTAACTCTGGTTTAATAGAAGCCATCTTGTTGATACCGAAGGAGGCACTAAACATTGTTTTTTGTGTGCTCAGGTTTTTTAAGAAATCATTGTTTGGGTAAACTGTTTTCAGGTGGTTAATTATCTCATAGATACTATACTTGGAGTCTTGGAAATACTTCTGTAGATCTCTTTTACCCATGTAATAAATACCACTTTGATTAGAGTTAGCAAAGCGTAACAAGAATCTATCTATTCTATCTAGAGTATCTATTGCACTATACTGCGTTAGGTCAAGATTTAAAAGAACTGCTAATTTCTTTTTAATCTCCATAACTTCTGGTTTAAGGCTGAACAGAACATCCTCGAAGTCTTTTACAAAGTCGTGCTCCGTAAGTTTAGCAGCTGTAGCATAGATAGTATCCTCTTTTGTCAAAACGTCAGGATAAGTTATAGTACCATCGGTTTCTTCTACACCATACTTTTCACGTATAGTCTTGTACATCAAATGATTATTGACAGACTTACCTAACCCCTTAACATCGTGCTTGGTAATCCTAATCAAGTCCTCCAAGCTAGTTGCTTCTGACTTAATCTTGATAAATGTATTTAACAACTTAACTTCCTCTGCTGTGTATTTAGAGCGTTTTGTATTCCCATGTGTCTTGATAGTTTCAAGCATCTTTTCTAGGGGTAGCTCTAGACTACTTAACTTTTGTCTATGGTCCACACCAAAGCGTTTGTTTATTGCTTCTTGTGTATCTGATGATGTTATGTTTTTTAGTTTATTGATAGCCTCAACATAATCCTTGATAATAGGTTGTGCCATAAAGGTGTTAACCCAGAATGGATCAAAGCCCATACGAAGGAGAAGCATCGCGGTAGGAGTTGTAACTGTATTGATGTTTAGAATATCAATATAAGGATCCTTAGCAACGTCAACGAAAGCGTTCATATAAGCAGTGATGTTTTCTGATATATTAACCTCTCCAATTTTAGCCTTTGCAGCATAAAACTCTTGCACGTTATCAAATTTACCTATAACAGATAAAACCTTACCCTCAGATGTAACAATATGTTCAATGTGTCTTGTAGTATGTCTATGGATACCATAGTTTAACTTATCGGTGTTTACCCCTAGCAGTTTTCTTACCAGTTTAAACTCCAAGCTCTTTTCAAAGTTAGCTACAACACCGTGAGCAGTCATGTGGTTAGCTACTTGAGCAATACCCATTTTTGCATTAAAGAGTTCTTTTTTCTTTTGTAGTTGTGCTAATAGAGTAAATTCTTCTATCACAGTCATGTTGCCAGTATCCCCTCTTAGCTCTTTGATGTAATAGGCTTGTTCTTTAAGCCATGACGAGTCAATAGAGTTCATTACTTTATCATAAGACTGTGCTGTACCAAAAGCCAATTCCCAAAGTTCTATACGACGGTTCTCAATGGCTCGTGTGCTATTAAAGACGTAGGGATCCTCTGAAGTATTAAACTGTTCAAACGTCTTTACATACTTCTCTCTAAACTTCTTAGAGATTGCTGCTTTGATGATTCTTTTCAGATTGGTATCTTGAGATTCTGGTAAAGCAATCTTACCCTTGACTAGATTTTCTACAGCATCTACATAATCATTAAAAGAAGATATAGTTCCTTTTTCTTTTTCCCAGCTAACGTAGTGTACTATCGAAATCTTACGTTTTTTAACTTTACCAGATTCATCTATAACTTCAACACCCTTGGAGACATCTCTAATGTACTTAGTCATTAAATCTACAGACTCATTAAACTCTTTTTGAGTCTGAAAAGCTTCTGTAGGTGTTTTATGAAACTTAACTCTCTCAACTCTTTGTGTAGCCTTATTCCAGTATAGGTTAGGCATAACAGTAAACATCTTGTCGATGTCATAGTCGGAACCGGTCTTTGTAGTTATATCTGCATAAGCTACAATCATATCTCCCATACCTTCAGGTAAAATACCTACAACCTCTAGAATCTCGTTGGAAGATGTAGCCTGGTTAGGAATACGATAACCTATGAGTCTTCTTGCATCTTCTGGTAACATTTCTAAGAAACTATCTCTAGCTGCTTTTTGAGACTCTGGTGTACCTGTAGAAAGTTTAGTCTT
>JFJP01001998.1_pt1 | contig 16822 bp, 16 predicted proteins | sample 431651 | NCBI WGS metagenome assembly JFJP01 (sample SAMN02602958, study PRJNA72255) | Microbial mat metagenome, whole genome shotgun sequencing project. | biome: fresh water; feature: sink hole; material: water; isolation source: purple microbial (photo- and chemosynthetic) mats found in... | reverse complement strand
GTATGACTACTTTAAGCTGTGGAAAGAAAAGCCCTGATCCAATAAGCCAAGTTTATTGGATCAGGGCTTTAAAAAATGTGGTTGGGGGTGGCCAATTTTCTTGCCGATTGCGCCTATACGGGCCAATCTTTTGCGGACTGGGTTGCTGAAATATTTGGAGCAAAGGTCGCAATTGCCAAGCGTGAATGAGCTTCACACTTTTAAAGTGATGCCATAGCGATGAGTCGTTGAGCACCCTTTTGGCTATCTTGAAAAATGCAGGAAACTTTGGAAAAACTGTGAGCTTCAGCTCAATACCAAGCTGTAATTAGTCGATTTTCTCTTTCCTCGCTTTAATTGTTATATTGAAAAGTTGTTACAAAGATTTCGAACAGGCTCTGAAAAATGAGGGGCAACCCGTAACAACAAAAACAACATCTTGGGGGAACGAGCTACGCTGCGCTTCTCCTGTCACCCCAATTTTGCTTCGCAGTGAAATGTGGAGTGAAAAGAGAAAAATCCAGAGCCTGAATAACTCTATTTACTAATCCAAATTGGTACTCGTTTAAAAAGTCACTTGGTACATTTTCATTCCGACATTGACAGCCATACTAATCCTTTCAAGCAATCATAATTACCAGGTCAAATAAGAGCCGCGCCAGAAGCTGGCGGCAGCATGAATTCTGCTATTATAGTAGATTAAGTTCTGGTCATATATGAATTGCTGTCCGATCTTAGAAGGCTTATTACCCGTACATGATTTTACTGTGACGCTGCAAGCCGCTCGTAACAGGTCTTGAGCATGGCGTATAATTTAAAAACTGCAGTACTTTTCCGCAAGTACTTTCATATTTAGGAGATTCATATGGCAATGACAGCAGCAGACGTCTTGAAAATGGCAAAAGACAACGAGGTAAAATTCGTTGATTTTCGCTTTGCTGATACCAGGGGTAAAGAACAGCACGTAACTGTTCCAGTTTCCAATTTCGACATTGATAAATTCGAATCTGGTCATGCATTCGACGGTTCTTCTATTTCTGGCTGGAAGGGTATTGAAGCTTCCGACATGTTGCTGATGCCGGATCCAAACACCGCAAACATCGATCCTTTCATGGAAGAGGCCACATTGTTCATGCAATGTGACGTGATCGAGCCATCCGATGGAAGGGGCTATGACCGTGATCCGCGCTCGATCTCCAAGCGCGCCGAAGCCTACCTGAAATCATCCGGCCTGGGCGACACAGCTTATTTCGGCCCAGAACCGGAATTCTTCATTTTCGATGACGTGCGTTGGGGTGCAGACATGTCGGGCTGCTTCGTCAAGATCGGTTCCGAAGAAGCATCCTGGAGCACCGGCGCCAAATTCGAAGGCGGCAATACAGCTCATCGTCCGGCCGTCAAGGGCGGCTACTTCCCAGTGCCACCAGTCGATAGTTTTCAGGACATGCGTTCGGAAATGTGCCTGATCCTCGAATCTTTGGGCATTCCGGTTGAAGTGCATCACCACGAAGTAGCTGGCGCCGGCCAAAATGAAATCGGAACCAAGTTCTCGACTTTGGTTGAGCGCGCCGATTGGACCCAGAACCTGAAGTACGTGGTCTGGAACGTCGCCCAGACCTACGGCAAGACAGCTACTTTCATGCCTAAGCCTATCGTTGGTGACAATGGTTCCGGCATGCACGTGCACCAATCGGTATGGAAAGACGGTAAGAACCTGTTCGCTGGCGACGGCTATGCCGGTCTGTCGGAATTCGCCTTGTTTTACATCGGCGGCATTATCAAGCACGCCAAAGCACTGAACGCGATCACCAACCCAGGTACCAACTCGTACAAGCGTCTGGTTCCAGGCTACGAAGCGCCTGTCAAGCTGGCTTACTCGGCGCGTAACCGTTCGGCTGCGATCCGTATCCCACACGTGGCCAATCCAAAGGGTCGTCGTATCGAAACCCGTTTCCCTGATTCGCTGGCGAACCCATACCTGTGCTTCTCGGCGTTGCTTATGGCGGGTCTGGACGGCGTACACAACAAGATCCATCCGGGCGAAGCAGCGTCGAAAGACCTGTACCATCTGCCACCAGAAGAAGACAAACTGATCCCAACCGTTTGCGCTTCACTGGAAGAAGCGTTGGAAGCGTTGGACAAGGATCGCGAGTTCCTGACCCGTGGAGGCGTATTCAGTGACAGCATGATCGATGCGTATCTGGATCTGAAGGTGCAGGAAGTTCAACGCTTCCGCATGACGACCCATCCGATCGAATTCGACATGTACTACTCGGTATAAGTCGTTTCGTAAGTTCGAACCACGGCTATTGCGTCATACAATAGGAGTGGCTCAACAACAAGGACGGGAAAAGTTTTCCTGTCCTTGTTGTTGTTATGAGCCGGATTTCGGCAGATAATACGAATCTGCAGGATGGTTTGTCAGTGCCACTTTCTCGAACTAGGGCTCCCAATGATTTACGAAGCAAATCTATGAAGCGTCATATGTTGCGTTTTCCCAGCCGATCTTTTCTGCTGCTCGGGTTCGGCGTCGCCGCTGCTGCGGCTCACGCCAAAAGTGAGGTGTATCTGTGCGTGGATCAGATTTGTTTTAATGGCGTCAAGGAATGCTAAAATACTGGCGATACCAATGGCTGCAAGTGCGTCAATCGGCCGCCGCTGACTTCTAGTTCGTCGAGTAAGTCGGTATCCAGAGGCAATTTTAGCTCATCAGGCCGCAGTAGCGGTCTTTATTTTTCCGATGCACTATAATGTGGTAATCTTGCCTATTCCTTGCTGACATCGCCAAGTAAAGCTTGTTATGCTCGGAACATGCACCATTCAAATGTGGCAAGGTTTGCTGTTTCCGCTAGAAACGCATGGTGCTACGTTTTGTGATAGAGATTTCGGATGTCAACAAAAACAGCTGCTCGATCCTTATGGGCGCCTGGTATTTTCTAATACCGCAGCGGAAAATCTGCTGCGGTTTGCTGGTCCAGTAAACATTGTCGGATCTGTTTCCTAACCTGGAGCGCGTCGGATGTGAGCCGTTGTGGGGCGACATCATTGTCACTGTTCTGGATAATCCAGACGTACCGGTATTGCTCGAGTTGCACCTGAACGTTCAGCAGCTAAAGTTAAAGCGCGAGGGGCGATTGAACGATCAAAGTCAGGTCAACAATGAACTGATCCGCAACTCGCCCATGAAATCAAGAACCCGCTGGGCAGCATTCGCGGCGCCTCGCAGTTGCTGGAGCTGGGGTTGCCGGATCGTCATCTGAAAGAGTTAAGCGAGTATACGTAAGTCATCATCAAAGAAGCGGATTGCCTGCAGATTTTGGTGGACCGGTTTCTGGTGCCACACCGGCTGGCGCAGATCGTTGGTGATGTAAGTATCCGCGAGGTGTACGAGCGGGTGCGGCGCCTGATCTTTGCCGAGTTCCCAAGTGGGCTGACCATCAAGTGCGATTACGACTTATCGATCCCGCAGTTTCGAGGCGACAAGGAACAGTTGATGTAATTCATCCTGAACATTGTCCATAATGTAGCACAAGTGCTGCATTAACGGATCAAGGCTGGCGATGTCGAACTGATTCTCCAGACCCGCGTGGTACACCAAGTGATGCTGGCTAATATTCGTTAGCTGCTGGCACTAGACTTGCGTATCATCGACAATGGATCCGGCATCCCGGTCGAGATTCGGGAGCGCATTTTCTACCCATTGATATAGGGCCGCGATGGTGAGCAGCGGCTTGGGATTGACATTGGCGCAAACTTTCTTGCAGCAACATATGGGCGTCATCGAATGCGAAAGGCGGCCTGGCTGTATCGATTTCAGTATTCTGATACTGCTGCCGTAACTGGTGGTTAGCTTACCCGTCGGCCGTCGTGGCAATGACAAACCACTCAAGCAGGTTCGTGAGCGGATTCTTGATGCAGCATAAAAATAAAAGATATGAAACCAATCTGGATTGTTGATGACGACGAATCGATTTGATGGCTGCTTGAAAAAGCGCTAGCCCGCGAAAATCTGAGTATCAAGAATTTTTCCATCGCAAGCGATGCGATTGAATCATTGCAATCGAGTGCCCCGCAAGTGTTTATCTCCGACATCCGCATGCCAGACTCATCCGGCCTGGAGTTGCTGCACATCGTTAAGGCTAAATTTCTTGGTATTCCGGTCATTATTATCACCGCCCTTTTTGATCTGGATTCCGCCGTGGCGGCATTCCAGGGCGGGACGCTCGAATACCTGGCCAAGCCGTTCGATGTCGACAAGGCTGTCGAGTTGATCCGCCACGCGTTGGAATAAAGCCTGAGCGAAGCCAATGTCGAACAAGCCTCAGCCGGAACCCCGGAAATCCTCGGCTAGGTGCCTTCGATGCAGGATGTGTTCCGCGCTATCGGCCGTTTGTCGCAGTCGAATGAGACTGTGTTGATTACCGGCGAATCGGGCACCGGTAAGGAGTTGGTGGCGCGCGCATTGCACAAGCACAGCCCGCTTGCATCGCACTCCATACCGCAGCGATTCCCGAAGATCTGCTGGAATCTGAGTTGTTAGGCCAAGGGCGCGGTACCCTGTTCTTCGAAGAAATCGGTGACATGCCATTCGATCTTGAAAACGCGCTTGTTGCGGGTGCTGTCCGATGGTCATTTTTATAGAGTCAGCGGCCACCAGTCGTTAAAAGTCAACGTGCGGGTCATCACCGCAACCCACCAGAACCTGGGAATCCGGGTGTGTGAAGGCTTGTTCCGGAAAGATTTGTATCATCGACTGAATGTCATTCGGTTAAGTTTGCCGAGTCTGCCGCTAACGGCGTGAAAACATTCCGATCCTGATGCGCTATTTTCTCTTAGCCAAAGCGCCAAGCAGCTTGGGTAGAGAGCAAGTAGGTATCCGACAATATCATGCGTCTCGTGAGCGGCCTGGATATGCCGGAAAACGTGCGGTAATTGGAAAATCTGTGCGACTGGATCGCCGTGATGGCGCCAGGCCAGATGGTCGATACCAAGGATCTGCCGCAGGATCTGGTTAGCGGCCGAGAACAAGGCGCGCAATTAGAGAGCCAGGTCAGCAAGGCCGGGTGCTGTTGATCAACTATATTCGGCAGCGCCGGTAACGGCGACGGCAACAGCCCCGCATCAGGAAGTTACCGCGCCGCCTGCTGTGCCTGCTGTCGACCGCCAGACCTGGATTGCGCTACTGGAAGCTGAAGCGGCTCAAATATTGGGCAATAGCGATGCCGATATCATGGATGCGTTATGGCGGCGGTTCTAATCGGCACTGATGAAAATGGCGCTGTGCCACCCGCATGGCGGCAAAAACGATGCCGCAGTGCGTCTCGTCATTGGACACAATACGATCACGCGCAAGATCCAGGAGCTCGGGATCGACGGTGCCAAGGATGACTGAGCGCATGCGAGAATGAAATCAAAGGGAGCGTCCGCTCTCTTTGGGATGGTCGTACAATTCTGTGTCGTTCCATGTAGCCGGCAACTTACGTAACTTGCCACTCACTTCGATCCAGGTGCCTTGATGGTCCCATATTGCCACCGCATGTTGCCCCGTGTCCATTCTAGCCGTTGACAATCGTCGGATTTATACTGCCACTCACGATTGTCGGCACTTTGTCCTGGTATGGGCATATGATCTTGTATCGAATAACTCATCAAATTGTTCATTCTTTTGGAAAAGACTCCGTCCCGAAAGATTTAAAATTTATTCTGATTAACGCCACAGAACTGGAAAAACATGATCGTTTTTAATACCCGCATCGCTTCTGCTTTGACACTCACTACTTTGCTGGCTGCCTGCGGATCTAACGTACCTTTGGCCGAGACCAAGCCGCAACCGGATCTATCGAATGTCCTGAATCTGTCCCCGAAACCGACGCCGACGGCCAGCTTGCTAACTGGTAATTTCTATTGCGAACTGGGTAATCGTGTGGATCTGGCTAGCGATAGCAATGGCGATGTCAAGCTAACCTGGAAGGGACGCGTGTATTCGATGACAGCAGTCAGCACCACTACTGGAGCAGTGCGCTTGGAAGACCAAGCTAGTGGTTTGGTATGGATCCAGATTCCAGCCAAGTCGATGCTGCTCAATTCCCAGCTGGGGCGGCAATTGGCTAACGAATGCAGACTGCCCTGATGCGCCGATGTATTTTTGCCGGTACAGGCGATGGCATTGCACGCCGCCCTGGTTAGGGCTGGCACAGTGCTCGACGACATGAGTAAGATGCATCTGCATCCACACTACGATTTTTTACGAGCAGCGATGAGACAGCATAAGTTTCATCAACTTTTATCAACGGTCGATTGATGATCAGTCCGCATTCTGGGGCGAGCAAGCCAGGTGAATCGACTTACACCATCCGTTCTCGCAAGTGCTTGACGATAGGGTCCCGTCTACCATTTTCTAAATGGTTTTTTGGAAGCACTACCAATCTGTGCCACAACGCGGTTGACCGTTGGCTGGCGAGGCGCAGCGACCAGGCTGCGCTGGTTGCCATCTCTACCGAAATCAATACTGAAAAGACCTATTTGTTAGGCGAGCTGCAGGCTGAGGTCGATCGTACCGCCGCGGTCATGCAATCGCTCTGCGTTGGTCGTAGCGAACGTGTCCTGATTTATATGCCGATGATCGCCGAAGCAGCGATGTTTGCGATGCGAGCCTGTGCCCGTATCGGAGCGATTTATTCGGTTGTGTTTGGCGGCTTTGCCTCGAACAGCCTTGCGAGCCGTATCGAAGATGCAACGCTGGCATTGATTGTCTCCGCCGACGCCGACTCACACGGTGGCAAAATGTTGCTGGATGGTGCCGATCAAACTGGATCATGTACTGCTGGTTAATCGCGGTCTGGAACCGATGGAAATGCTGGCCGGCTGCGATGTCGTTTATGCCGAATAACGGCAACGACACATTAATGCCAAGGTACCGGTGGTATGGCTAGAATCTAACGAAGATTCTTGTATCCTGTACACCTCCGGCACCACAGGAAAATCCAAGGGCGTGCAGCGTGATATCGGCGGTTATGCGGTGGCGCTAGCGATCTCGATAGATGCCATTTTGTAGTAAACTGGGTGATACTTACATTCGTACGTCTTACGTCGTCTGGGTGGTGGGCCATTCGTATATCGCCTACGGACCGCTGATCGCCGGCATGGAAACGGTGTTCTATCTATGAAAGATTGCCGATTCAGCCCGACGGCGGCATCTAGTGACGTATCGTCGAGAAGTACAAGGTAAGGCGCATGTTTTCGGTGCCGACCGCGATCTGAGTGCTGAAAAAGTAGCCGCCGGAACTGATGAACAAATATAATTTTTCATCATTGCAGGCGTTGTATCTGGCGGGAAAGCCTTTGGATTCAACAATTTCCAGCTGAATATCGAAGTCGCTCGGCGTGTCGATTAGTGATAACTATTGGCAAACCGAATCTGGCTGTTCGATCATGACTATCACAAAACATATCGAAGATAAGCCATGCAAGTTTGGTAGTCCCGGCGTGCCAATGTATGGCTATAAGATGCGTTTTCTGAACGAAGAGAGCGGCACGCTGTGCGGCCTGAATGAGAAGGACGTATTGGTGATCGAAGGGCCGTTGTTGCCGGGCTGCATGCAAACCATCTATGACGACGACCGTCGTTTCGTCGATACTTATTGGGCGACCGATTCTCAGAAATCCGGACGGCCGCTTTATTCGACATTCGACTGGGACATTCGCGATGAGGACGGCTATTATTTGATTTTCGGCCGTACCGACGATATCATTAATGTCGCCGGCCACCGGTCCGGTACGCGTGAAATAGAAGAAGATATTTCCAGCTATCTGGATGTCTCCGATGTGGCGATGGTCTGTATCGAAGACAGGCTGAAAGGGCAGGTCGCAGTAGCCTTCGTGATCCCTAAAATAGTCGCCAATACGGCAGAAGCAAGCCACTGTACCGCTCGACCCAGGTGACCTGACTACCATCGAGGAACCGTCTTCGCGGCAACAGACGCAAAGATGCGTGTTGCGGGTGAATAATTGCCGGTTGGCGCAGCGCGGTTGATGCCAAAGATCTGGCGGATTGGTTCAAGCATCGGCGATTGCACGGTATGATTGTGCAATCGCCGTGCAATCTTATTGATTACCATGATCCACACTATCCTCCAAGCAACCAACGCCGACACTGACGCGATTTGCCAGATCTACCGTCCCTACGTGCTGGGCACCGCTACCAGCTTCGAAACCGAACCGGTGACAACTTAACAAATGCGCCAGATCATTGCTGATATCGGCGCGTCTCTGCCGTGGCTGGTATGTGTCGAAGACGGCCAGATTTTTGGCTATGCGTATGCGACAAAATGGCTCGCTCGCGCAGCCTATCAGCACATGGTGAAAGGTTCGGTGTATCTGTGCGACGCCACTGCCGGCAAAGAATTTGGCAACACTTTATATCGGACCTTGATCGCCGAATTTCAAAAATTACAGGTTCATATCGTGATCAGCGGCATAGTGTTTCAGAACCTTGCCAGCATTGCTTTGTCCAAAAAAATTTGGCTTGAAACAGCCGCGCGCTTTGTCCAGGTCGGCAAGAAATTAGATCGCTGGATCTACCTCGGTTATTGGCAGAGGGTGTTGTGATGGCTACGTCATCACCATTACCGATTGTCGATGGCGTAGCGCCCAGTTATCTGTGGCTGCCGGTTGGTGAGTGGCCGAATCTTCTGAGTTTTTTGGAGCAGCGTTTCCCTACCATCGATCGCCTTACCTGGATGGCGCGCATGATGCGTGGTGAGGTAGTTGACGGCGACGGCCTGCAGTTGGCGCCGGATAGCCCCTATCGGAGTGGCAGCTGTATTTTTTATTATCGCGAACCACCAGCCGAAACGCCGATCCCATTTGCAGAAACTATTCTATATCAAGATGAACGGATACTGGTGGCAGACAAGCCGCATTTCTTGCCAGTGATCCCGACCGGACGTTTTTTGCATGAGACCCTGCTGGTACGCCTGAAAAAGAAAACTGGTCTATCAAATCTGACACCGATTCATCGGATCGATCGCGAAACCGCCGGGGTGATTGTCTTCTCGTACGACATCGCTAGCCGCGGCGCGTATCAATCGCTGTTTCAGCAGCGGCTGGTCAACAAGACCTACGAAGCGTTGGCGCCCACTGCGCCGCAACTCATGTTACCGCTGATATATCGCAGCCGCATGGTCGACGGCACACCATTCTTCCGGATGCAGGAAGTAGACGGCGAGTCGAATTCGGAAACGCGTATCGAACTGATCGAACAGCGAGTAACCTGCAGTTTGTACCGGTTGCGTCCACTGACCGGCAAGAAGCATCAATTGCGTGTGCATTTGGCAGCGCTGGGGATACCGATCGTCAATGACACCTTTTATCCTGATGTGTATCCCTGCAAGGGAGATGATTTTTCTGCGCCGCTGAAATTGTTGGCGCGTGAAATTGCCTTCATCGATCCACTGGATCAATGTGAACGGCGCTTCACCAGTTTGCGCGTACTTTGATTCAGTCAACTGGAATCATGACAGGAACATAGGTTGTGCAGAAAATGAAAAATACTGGAAGTTAGCAATGAGATCAACCCGAGCCACGGCAGCAGTCGAACGTCTCAATGCCCGCAGCACCAATCTGCGCTATTCGATAGTGCGGACCGCCGACGAGCTTTTCTACCTGACTCAGAACGTCGGCATGGCGGCGCCGATCCGTCTCAGCGAGGCCTTCGCACTGGACGACTTTGTACGCTTCGTCAATGCCTACGGTCCGCAAAAACCACGGCGGATCAGCAAGCTCGACGTTGCGTTTGAAAAGCAATTACAGAAAAAAAAGTAGTTCGCAGCATGAGCCGGGATGCTACTGCATTGCCATCAATGCCAGCGTCTCATGAAATCCTGATGTATGGCATGGGACGCACGCTGGCGTCGATGCTGCTGGGAAAACGACTGCGTTCTGCAGGAATAAAACCGCACCCGTTCGCCTACTTGGCAGCGTTCGAACACTGGCAGCCTTGCGTTGATCGCCTGCAGCGTTTCCTTACCGCGAGCAGTGGTGACGAGCGTTTCATCGTGATCGGCCATTCGCGTGGCTGCGTGCTGATGCGCGCAGTATTGCCGCAATTAGCGCAGGAGCCGCGAATATGTGTTTTCCTGGTGCCGTGGCCGCTGTTCAGGCTTCTCACTAGTGGAGATGGGGCAGTTGCTGGGGAGCTACGAGTTCATGGAATCTTTGCCTGTGCCGCAGGTTCTGTTACTGATCTGTGCCGGCATCAAAGACCCGCGTGGCGGTTGGTTGACATTCGACGACGATATCCTGTCGCTCAGCAAGGTGCAGCTGGGCGCGTTTCCAGTGCAACTGCTTGCTCCCACTATCCACACTATCATCATGAACTCGCGGCAGGTGGCCAACGAAATCGTGGCTACCATCAAATAATAAAATAACCCGCTACGCATGCTGGCCTGCCATCGTCGATTCAAGACTGGAGCGGCGGTAATCAAATCGCCGCCAACATACAGCTACCGGGGCTGTTGCGCAGCTTGCCGTCCAGAATGGTGGGTGCTGGCAGCGCCGAGCCGATGGACGACGACGATCCAGTCGAATTTATGTTCCAGCAGCAGGATCATCACCGATGGCGTGGCACGGATGCCGTCTGCTGACAGCGGTTACCATGAAAGTGATGCCGACGATAACCCCCCCCCACCACATAGCTAAAGCGTGTGCGCGACATGGTGGCGTGTACGGTCTTGTTCATGAGGTGGTGTTCTCAGACTGTTCGAACTTGGTGTTAGCATTGTCAACCAGGCGTTTCAATTCCTGATGGGTGCGTGCACTCCCTCCAATATTGCGTGGGTTTCATCTTGCGCGTTGTGCCAGTTGGGCATCGATTGTTGCCATTTATACTGTCCTTCACCGCCCAGGCTGATGCCGAACAAGCGTTTGTCGGTCTTCAACAGACTTGTTTTAGATGGACTACTGTCGCAACTGAGATGCCTATAAGCGTTGGCCAGTGATGACGGCGAGATTGCGCCTGGCTGAATTCGCGTCGCGATCCTTATCGTTGGCGCCGCGCGTACTTGGCAAAATGATATAAAAAATAATGCAGAGATCAATGTGTATCACGGCGAGCTAGCGAGTAAGGTAACATCGTCACCTCTGAAAGCTGCGAGGTTAAAACGGGTGGTGGACTGCTGGGCCAGATGCAAACGAGCGCCTACAAACTCACTGAACCCGCATCAAACAAGGACTTGAAATTATGCTGAAATTGGCAACATGGAACGTTAACTCACTGAAGGTACGCTTGCCGCAAGTGCTGCAATGGCTGACCGACAGCCCGGTCGACGTACTCGCCCTGCAGGAAACTAAGCTGGCCGACAACAGATTTCCAGCTGCGGAAATCGAGGCCGCCGGTTATCACGTTGTCTACAGCGGCCAGAAAACCTATAATGGGATTGCCATCCTGTCACGTCATCCGATCAGCGATGTGGTCAAGAACAATCCGCTGTACGAAGACTCGCAGCAGCGCATCATTTCCGGCACCATCGATGGCATGCGCATCGTCTGCGCATACATTCCGAACGGTCAGGCGCCGGATAGTGAAAAGTTTGAATACAAGCTGAAGTGGCTGGATGCGCTGCACGACTGGCTACAGAGCGAGCGCCGGCAGCATGCGAGGCTGGCCTTGATGGGCGATTACAACATCGCGCCGGAAGATCGGGACGTCCACGATCCGGCGGCCTGGATGGGGCAGAACCTGGTATCGCCTTTGGAGCGTGCCGCATTCTCTGGCTTGCTGGGGTTGGAGCTGGTCGATGCGTTCCGGCTGTTCGAACAGCCGGAGAAGCTGTTCAGTTGGTGGGATTACCGGCAGATGGGCTTTCGTCTGAACCGTGGCATGCGGATCGACCATATTCTGCTGTCACCGCCGTTGGCTGCGCAGTGCACCGCTTGCGTGATCGACAGAGGGCCGCGCAAATGGGAGCAGCCGTCGGATCATGCGCCGGTGATTGCGACGCTGGAGTAATCGCTATACGTGGGCTGCTTACTTGCTTATTTACTTGCTCGCAGGTCGTTCAGCACGGTTGATCAGAAAAGTGGTCAGCAAAGCCACCGGACGTCCGGTGGCGCCTTTGGCAACGCCGCTTTTCCAGGCAGTGCCGGCGATATCAAGATGGGCCCAAATGTACTTCTTGGTGTAACGTTCAAGGAAGCAGGCTGCGGTAATGCTGCCGCCGGCCGGGCCGCCGATATTTGCCATGTCGGCAAAATTCGACTCCAACTGTTCCTGGTAGCTGTCTTCGATCGGCATGCGCCAGGCTGTATCGCCAGTCGCTTTGCCAGCGCTCAGCAATTCATTGGCGAGTTCATCGTGCGCGTTGTCGTGGCGAGTGAACAGGCCGGAATTGTGATGGCCGAGCGAGGTCACGCAAGCGCCGGTCAGGGTGGCGATGTCGATCACGGCAGCAGGTTTGAAGCGTTCAACGTAGGTCAATGCATCGCATAGCACCAGGCGGCCTTCGGCATCGGTATTCAGGATTTCAATGGTCTGACCTGACATTGAGGTAACGATGTCACCGGGTTTGGTCGCGGTACTAGATGGCATGTTTTCCGTCGCCGGAATGACGCCGATCACATTCAGCTTCAGCCTCAATTCGGCAATCGCGCGGATGGTGCCCAATACCGAGCCGGCGCCGCACATGTCGTACTTCATTTCATCCATGCCGGAACCGCCCTTGAGGGAGATGCCACCTGTATCAAAAGTGATGCCCTTGCCAACCAATACGATCGGCGCATCCTTGACCTTGCCGCCGAGGTGCTTGATGATGATGAATTTCGGCGCTTCGCCGCCACCGTGCGCAACCGACAGGAAACTACCCATCTTCAGTGCTTCGAGCTGCTTGCGGTCCAGAACTTCGATCGACAGCTTGAATTCTTTGGCCAGCTTCTTGGCCGTGTCGGCAAGGTAGGTCGGGGTGCAGACGTTACCTGGCAGGTTGCCAAGATCCTTGGTCAGTTCGATGCCGTTTGCCAGTGCCAAGCCATGCGCCAAGGCTTCTTTGGCCATAGCGGTTCTAGTGCTAGCAACCAGGAAAGCAACTTTCTTGATGCCGCCAGATGTTGTCTCTTTTTTACTTTTCAGGGCGTCCGAGCGATAACCATTCTCACGCAGCACCAGAATGCTGTTGCGAATCGCCCAGGACAAATCGCGTTCAGGGATTTGCTTGGCGATGCCGTCGAACGGCAATGCCAGCACGGCGTCGTTGCCGCCCAGGGTCGACAGTATGCGTGCCACGCACAGGACTGCCATCGAAATGGCTTTGTCGCTCAACTCGCCATCTTGGCCGAGGCCGATCAGCAATACGCGTTCAGCAGTGACGCCGGCGATGTTACGCAGAAGCAGACTTGAGCCTGGCTTACCGGAAATGTCTCCAGACTTTAGTGAGATAGTGATTTCACCAGATTTGTTAAGAGCGTGCGCTTGTGGCGAGAGTTTCTTATTTTCATAGACCCCAACTACGATACATCCGGATTTCAGAGAGGCAATTGAGGTTTTCGCGTCGTTGGTTTTTATGCTAAGGTCCATCACTTACTCCTTTTTTGATCTGTAATTATATTCCCCAATGATATTTCAGCACGCACTCCGACGCGAATTAATTAGCACCGCAGGTGCCGTTTTTACGACGCTTTCCACAATTACCATCACAGTGATGCTGATCAAGATTCTGGGACAAGCGGCCGGAGGACAAATTGCGTCGCAGGATGTGATTGCGTTGATCGGTTTTCAGTCCCTGAATTATCTGCCGATCCTGTTGATCCTGACTGGCTACATCTCGGTGCTGCTGGTGGTCACACGCAGCTATCAGGACTCGGAAATGGTGGTCTGGTTCGCTTCCGGTCAGAGCCTGGTACGCTGGATCAAGCCAGTTCTGTGGTTCGGATTTCCAGTTAGCGTGCTGACCGGCGTTCTAAGTTTCGTGGCCACGCCGTGGGCCAATAATCAGATTGCGCAGTATCGCGAACGCTTTGAAACGCACGAAGATATCTCCAAGGTTACGCCTGGAAAATTTCAGGAATCCACTGCCACCAACCGAATTTTCTTTGTTGAGGAAATTTTCGGCGACAGAACCAAGGTCAAGAACGTCTTCGTTAATACCCAGCAGGATGGCAAGAACAGCATTGTGGTGGCCAAGGAAGGCATGCTCGAATTGGATAAGAACGGCAACAAATTCATGATCCTGCAAAAAGGTCGTCGCTATGACGCAATGGAGGCTCAGAATGAGTTCTGGATCATGGAGTTTGAGCGTTATGGTGTGCTGGTGTCCAGCTCTTCGCGAGCGATCAATGGCGATAAGTCGCCGCGCGCGTTACCAATCGCCGATCTGCTGAAGAACCCGAATAATTTCAATATGGGCGAACTGCTGTGGCGTGTTTCGTTGCCATTCATGACGCTATGCCTGATGCTGCTGGCAATTCCGCTGAGCTTCGTCAATCCGCGCGTCGGCCGCTCTGCCAGTCTCATGATTGCATTGCTGCTGTATGTAGTCTATGGCAACGTAATCAATATATTCCAGGCCGGGGTGGTGCAGCAGCGCTGGTCGTTCGGTCTCGGCTGGTGGCCGATGCACCTGGCGGTGGTGGTTATCATTAGCCTGTTGTTCCTGTGGCGATTGAAGGTCAATAGCCGTTACCATCCATTGGTCATGTGGTCCGCAGTCAAGCATGCGCGTCTGGCTAAAACCAAGAAATCGGCGGCGGCATGAAGATACTGCAACGATATTTTCGGACTGAAATTGTCCGCTCCGTAATGTTCACACTAGCGGCATTCCTGGCGTTGTTCGCACTCTTCGACATGACGAACGAGTTGTCATCGGTGGGACGTGGAGGCTACAAGTTGCAGTACGCTTTCCTGGTCGTACTGCTAGGTTTGCCGAGCTATGCGTATGAACTGATGCCGATCGCAGCGCTGATTGGAACCATCTACACGCTTTCGCAATTTGCCGCGCGCTCCGAGTTCACGATCATGCGCGTCTCCAGCATGTCGACCATGATGGCCGCCAAATCGTTGTTCAAGATCAGTTTGCTGTTTGTGGTGGTGACTGTGCTGATCGGCGAATTCGTTGCACCCAAGAGCGCTGAATGGGGAGAGCAGCTCAAAATGCAATTCAACGGCTCTTCGATTTTGCAGAAATCAAAGACCGGGCTTTGGAGCAAGGACGTAATTCGTACCGACGGCACCAGCGGCGACATTATCGGATTGCGCTTCATTAATATCGCCGAAATTCGTCCGAACGGCGAGTTGAAGGGCGTCAAGTTTTACGAATTCGATCGTAACCTGCATATGACCTCGCTGCTGCGCGCGAAACGCGTCAACTACCAGGGCAACCATGTCTGGCGCATGGCCGACGTAGTGCAAACCGATTTCGTTAACGGTACCTCGACCGATGATATCACTAGCTCCATCGTCACCAAGAATTTCCCGAGCAAGGATCTGGTTTCCGAAATCACGCCGGAAATCCTCTCAGTAATGTGTGCCGATCCAGATCATATGTCGGCTTACAAGTTGTGGTTCTACTCCAGGCATCTGACAGAGAACAACCAGCACAGCGATCGTTACGACATTGCGTTCTGGAAGAAACTGGTTTACCCGTTGTCGGTGTTCGTGATGATGGCGCTGGCCTTGCCGTTTGCCTATCTACATTCTCGTGCCGGCGGCGTCAGCCTGAAAATTTTCACCGGCATCATGATCGGCGTCAGCTTTCAGTTGATCAATACGTTGTTCTCACATCTGGGACTGCTCAATACCTGGTCACCTTTCGTCACCGCCGCGTTACCAAGCGGCTTGTTCCTGTTGGTCGCCATGGCGGCATTATGGAAGATCGAGCGGCAGTAGTGTCGTTAAAAGAATGTACTGATATTGAACAGCCATTCTCATTGAATACCATGTCGCGAGCCTTGGTGCTGTTTGGCCACGGCGCCCGCGATCCGGCTTGGGCCACCCCGTTCGAATCCTTGCGAGATATCATTCCACCGATATCATTCAGCCGCAATTGCTGACGCTGCAGGTGAAGCTTGCTTTCCTGGGGTTGTTGCAGCCGCAATTGCTGCAACAACTGGTTGTAGGTAGTATTGCCGAGTTCAGTGTGGTACCGATTTTCCTTGGTCATGGCGGCCAAGTGCGGTGCGATTTGCCGGTACCGATTGAGCAGGAACGGAAACAATATCCGTACATGTTGATCAACGTGACGCAGGCGGTTGGCGAACAGCCCGATGTACTCAATGTTATTGCCCAATAACGCATATCTACCTTGTCTGCCAGGTCTTCCTGACGCTGCTTGCGCTCTGTTTTTCGTTCAACTCTATCGTCACGTCGCGATTTTTTAGTATCAGATATTGCGCGTCGACACATATTTTTGTCTGAATTAAAACTTTTTGCTTGATAAATTGACTAGTAAGAAATGCACTTCCATGCATGTGCCTCACACGGAGATCCATACCTTGGACAGTTGTTCTAGTCGTAGGCGTGAATGGACCCTCAGCCCGGTACATTACGCATCGTTGTTTGTGCTGTCAATTTAGCGGGTTGCGTTCAGCCGTGTTATTCCAGTTTCAGATCGTCTTGATGCTTGTCGGTTTCGTTCGCAGCACTTCTGCGCCCGACTGTGGTCTTCCCCTAAATAAAGACACTTTGGATGTGTAATTTTCTGTTGTTTGGAATTATTAAACGATAGGGGGGGATTGGCATGAAGAAGTCGCGATTTAGGGGGAGCTAGATAGTGGTGATTCTGAAAGAGGCCGATTCGAGGATAGTGGTAGGTGAGGTGATTATCCCGCACGGGATCAGTTCGGCTAATACTACAAA
>JFJP01038565.1_pt1 | contig 16823 bp, 18 predicted proteins | sample 431651 | NCBI WGS metagenome assembly JFJP01 (sample SAMN02602958, study PRJNA72255) | Microbial mat metagenome, whole genome shotgun sequencing project. | biome: fresh water; feature: sink hole; material: water; isolation source: purple microbial (photo- and chemosynthetic) mats found in... | reverse complement strand
GTTTTGGTAGGTTTTAAGCAAGAAGAATGGGAGCAAACACTCAATAAGTAGAAATCCATTTATAATTTAAAAAAGTATCTATAAATATAATCGGCTGAATTTCGATAATGAAATTCAGCCGATATTGTTTTATTGAGTTGAAAAAATCTTTACGAACATTGTAATTATTGAATTCTATTTCAACCTATCAAAGTTGGGTTTATTGCTTAATTTATGCAGTTTTAGGTCAACCGTCTTCATCTTTGAATAGTTTCTTTCTAAAGTACTTATAATTCTTGGCTAAATAGCAGCAGTAAAGATTTACTTTATCAACATGCAGTATTACTTTTTCGTGCTCTAATTCACAAACAAATCGCAATCCTACACCAGCTCTTTCAGCAAAATCTTGCTGAGTGAATTTCCTTTGCTTGCGTATCTTTTTCAAAAATGCTGATAGTTCCATATTATAAAAAAATACCCGATAAGGTATAAAATCAACTTTATTGTTGATATTATACCCTATCGGGTGCAAAAGTGAAAATTGTTTCTACGTAAAAAAATTACGAAGTCACTTTCTATTCCTTAATACCTCACGTAAGCCGACCGAACATACGAAACAGCTTGTGTGTAAATAGGTTTGGTAAATTCGATAAATAAATCCTGATGCTGTGGTGCAATTTGTGCTTGCTTGGTACACATTTCTTTTTGCTCTTTGTTTAATGCCCTGTCATCGCCTTTAAAAGTTGACCAAGATGTGACCCAAACGTATTCGCCAGAGAAATTTCTTTGTTGTAAAACCCTACTATTCATCGCTTCTACAATCCGCAAACTAAGAATACCCCGTGAGCTAATTTCACGACGAAAAGTATTGAGTTGCGCTTTTACCGTGCTGTAAGCATTGTAACTTTTGCCTTCCACCTGAACTTGTCCTACCACTACACTGTCGCGTTTTACGTCTATCGATTTCATGGTTTCTTTTATATTTCCAACGTTAAAGTTTTCAAAATTCAATACGATATATTGATGTGGATTGCGCATATTTTCTTTATAAGCTTCATCCTCAGTATAAAAACGAACAAATCGGTTTTGAACATTTTGACTCATTTCCGACACTAAATTAGTATAGAAAAAATCTGCCGAATATTGATAATTTGCACTTGTCAACGGTTTTTGAACCACCACCCTCAAAGTGGCTTCATAGCGTGCTTCAGCAATTTTTCGCAATACATCTTTGTAGCCATTTACATATTGATTGGCTTTCACAAAGTAATTGTAAGCCACCCGCGCCTGTTCCATATTATCCAAATCGTAGGCTTTCAAACCTAAATTGTAATTTTGTTCGGCTGCATCATTTTTCGCATCGGCTAGTTCCACAATAAACTCTGTTGGATTGGAAATCAGCTCATTGGCTTTTGGGCAACGGTAAATTTCATTGGCAAGTTGGTTCACTCTTTCATATTGATACACCAACATATCAAACTTATCTTGCTGATTGGCAGATTGGGCATTTGCTATTTCACGTTCAGCCATTTTCAATGCTTGCGGATAGGCCTTTAAAAGCACACCTTGCGACTTTTCGTTATTTGGGCTAGTCCTCAAACGATCAATCGACTCCATGGAAGCCTTAAAATAATCGCCTCTTTTATACGCTTTTCTTCCCGACGAGCAACTTGCAACTATCAGAATTACAAGGCTAAAAAATAATAAATGGTTTACTTTTTTCATAATGGTAATCCCGATAGCTCTCGGGCGTAAATTTAATTAATAATATAAAAATTACATTCTTTCAGGAACATCAATACCTAGTAGTGCCATACCCGTTTTAATTATAGAAGCAGCACTTTCGGACAATACGAGCCTAAACTGCTTAATATCAAAATCTTCCTCTTTTAAAATAGTAAAATCATGATAAAACTGATTGTATTCTTTTACCAAATCATAAATATAATTGGCTATCAATGCAGGACTAAATTCTTCGCCCGCCAATCGAATAACTGCTGGAAACTCAGTGAGTAATTGAACCAAATAACTTTCTTTTTCCGAAATGGTTATTTTTGTATTTGCTAACTTACTGTAATCTATACCTTGTTCGGTAGCTTTTCGTAAAACAGATTTGATACGAGCGTGTGTATATTGAATAAACGGCCCTGTATTACCATTAAAATCGATTGATTCCTTTGGATTAAAAGTCATATTTTTTCGTGGATCCACTTTCAGAATAAAATACTTGAGCGAACCCAAACCCACCATACGCACTATGGTTTCAATTTCTTGGGGAGTGCAATTATCAAGTTTACCCAAATCTTGCGACGTTTCGCGAGCAGTTTCAATCATTTCCTCCATCAAATCGTCGGCATCAACCACTGTACCTTCGCGGCTTTTCATCTTTCCTTCGGGCAGTTCCACCATGCCATACGAAAAGTGTACCAAACTTTTTCCCCATTCAAAACCCAGCTTGTCGAGCAGAATGGAAAGCACTTGAAAATGATAATTCTGCTCATTACCAACTACATATACCATTTTATTGATAGGATAATCGTTGTAACGAAGTTTAGCAGTTCCAATATCTTGCGTCATATATACCGAAGTTCCATCCGAGCGCAACAGCAATTTTTCATCCAATCCATCACCTGTGAGGTCTGCCCAAACCGAACCATCCTCACGACGATAAAAAGCTTTGTTGGCTTCTCCTCTTTCCACTTCCGATTTTCCTTCTAGGTAAGTCTCTGATTCGTAATATATTTTGTCAAAATCTACACCCAGCTCTTTATATGTTTTTTCAAATCCAGCATACACCCAACCGTTCATCATTTCCCAAAGTTGACGGACTTCTGGGTCGTTATTTTCCCAAGCCAATAACATTGCTTGGGCTTGCAAAATGAGTGGTGCCTTTTTTTTTGCTTCTTCTTCGCTGCTTCCTTCGGCCATCAAAGCTGCAATTTCGGCTTTGAAGTATTTATCGAAAGTAACGTAGTATTTTCCCACCAAATGATCGCCTTTCATTCCCGTACTTTCGGGCGTTTCGCTGTTGCCAAACAATTTCCATGCCAACATAGATTTGCAAATATGTATGCCACGGTCGTTCACGATATTGGTTTTTACCACTTTCCAACCATTCGCTTTTTGAATTTCGGAAATACTAAAACCGAGTAAATTATTGCGAATATGTCCGAGGTGGAGGGGTTTATTGGTGTTGGGCGACGAGTATTCTATCATCATCAATTCGGAATCATCCGTCACTCGAGTTTTTCCAAAATCAGTATTTGCATGAATTTCATTCAAAGTTTCAAGCCAGTAATGTTTACTTATACTCAAATTCAAAAATCCTTTTATAACATTGAAAGCAGAAATTACTGGATTGTGTTGTTGTAAAAATGCGCCAATTTCCTGACCCGTTTGTTCGGGCGATTTACGAGCGGCTTTTACAAACGGAAAAATTACAACGGTAAGATTACCTTCAAATTCACGCTTTGTTTTTTGAAGTTGTATCTGATTTAACTCAATATTAAGTCCGTAAAGTGTTTCTACTGCTTTGGAAACGACTGTTCCAATGGTTGTTTCTAAATTCATTATTATAGTTTTGTTATGATCAAGTTGCAAAGATACATTTTTTTATAGGTAAATCCTAAAACACTTTAGTGGTGCTTAAATAGAATTATAATTTATATTTAATCCTATAAAGTTATTCGCGAAGCAAAATTTAACAAACTAATGTGTCGCTATTTATTACTAAGGATTTAAGGATAAATTAGTTAAGGATAATAGTTAATTCTGACGTCGGTATAAAAAAAGAAAACCGAACTGAATTACAGCTCGGTTCTTAATTTTTTAAACTAGCCAACTAAAAGTCGTCAACCTTCAACAATATTAATATCCCCATTTTAAATACATTGCTCCCCAAGTAAATCCAGCACCAAAAGCAGTAAGAATAATATTATCGCCTTTTTTGAATTTCTTTTCCCACTCCCAAATGCAAAGTGGAATAGTTGCAGCCGAAGTATTTCCAAACCTCTCTATATTAATAGTCACTTTATTATAATCTACACCAGTACGTTGAACTACGGCGTCAATAATGCGCAGATTAGCTTGATGTGGAATTAACCATGACACATCTTCATTAGTCAAGTTATTTTTTTCCATTATATTGGCAGAAACTTCAGCCATATTGGTAACAGCGTGTTTATATACATAAGCGCCCTCTTGATAAGTATATTGTAACCTATTATCGAGTGTTTCGTGAGATGCAGGTAAAGCAGACCCACCGGCTTTGATATGTAAATGTTTCATACCTACACCATCTGTATAAATCATTGAATCCATAACTCCTACCTCGTCGGTTGTAGGTTCCAATAACACTACTCCAGCACCATCTCCAAAAAGGGGTGCAGTAGTTCTATCAGTGTAATCGGTAATTGAGGACATTTTATCTGCCCCTATTACCAATACTTTTTTGTATTTACCAGACTCAATAAAACTACTTGCAGTACTTAATGCAACAATAAAACCAGAGCAAGCGGCTTGTAAATCGAACGCTAAAGCATTTTTAATGCCTACATTTTCGGCAGCCATAGATGCACACGAAGGATAAATATGGTCTGGGGTTGTAGTACCACATATTACTAAGTCAATATCTTCAGGTTTCGCTCCTGTTTTTGCAAATAAATCCTCAATCGCTTTTGTTACCAAAAAAGAAGTTCCTAGATTTTCGCCTTTTAATATCCGGCGCTCTTTGATACCTACCCGTGTGGTTATCCACTCATCATTGGTATCCATCATTGTACTAAGTTCGTGGTTATTTAGTATGTAGTCAGGAACATATCCTCCTACGCCTGTAATAACTGCGTGAATATTAGACATAAATATAGAGTATTTAGTACTTAAAAATTGAGCCCTGAAGTTTTACACTTCGGGCTCAACATTAATTTTATGATTTAGATAATGGGATTTCGAAAAATTAAGCAGTAGCCATTTTTTCAATAGCCAATTTACCTCTATAATAGCCACATTCACCACACACAGTATGATAAATATGAGCAGCACCACAATTTGAGCAAGTAGCTAATGTTGGGGTTACAGCTTTGTAATGCGTTCTTCTTTTTCTAGCTCGTTGTTTCGAGATTTTTCTCTTAGGATGTGCCATCTTAGTTGTTTATTTAGTTGTTTTCTGTAATATTTTGCAAACCGTCCCATCGCGGGTCTGTCTGTTTTTCATCTGTTGTAAAATCATCGTCGTCATCAAATTCCAAAGCTGAAGTATCATCGTCATCATCATCGTCACTTTTCTGACGGGTGATGTGTTTTTTCAACTTACCTACCATAGTTTTATTACACTCACCAGTAGGGTGAACATGCTTCATAGGTATTTTTAATACGATAAATTCATATAGAAACCATGCGATATTAATAGCTCCTTCTGATTCTGGAACAATAACAATTTCATCTTCTTCCGAAAACTTGTCACCAAATTTAACTAGAAGTTTTTCTTTATAATGAATTGGTTGCTCCATGTTATCCAAACATCTATCACATGGAATTGTTATAATTCCATCCAATACAAAGCTCAATTCATAAGTATTCACTTTTTTGTGCACACTTACCATTGCTTTCACATTTCCTATCTGTACTTCAGGACTATCTATCTTTTTGAAAAACGCATTATCCAAGTCAAACTCGTAAACACGTGTTTCATTTAATATTTCCTTTAATACAATATTGTAGAGCTGAAATTTTGACATTTTTCACTTGACTTTTAAAATCGCGCAAAGGTACAAAAATATGTTCTATTAAAAAACAGTTTATACTCAATTTTACAAATTCCTTCAAAAAAAGCTTTCAAATGACTGATTTTCAAACGATTTAATTTTGATTATTTTAGCATAATAAGCTGGAGAATAATAAGGAATTAGTCCGAATTAACTTTTAAAATTATCCGAAACACCGTACCCATATTCAATTCCGATTGTTTTACAAATATTTTTCCTCCATGATACTCTTCAATAATTCGTTTTGCCAATGAAAGTCCCAATCCCCAACCTCTTTTTTTAGTAGTAAATCCTGGTGTAAAAACCACTTTGAACTTACGTTTATCCATTCCTTTTCCAGTGTCTTTGACATCAATAAATACCTCATCGTTTTTTTTCAATACATAAATATCAATATTGCCTACCCCATCCATAGCATCTATTGCATTTTTACACAAATTCTCGATAACCCATTCGAATAGAGGTACATTTAGCTTCACAAAAAAATGGATTTCAGAAGAAAAATGGCAGTTAATAGATACTTTTTGGGAAGTACGGTTACTCATGTATTGTACTGCATTAAGCAATGTTTCGTTCAAACTTTCGATGTTGAGATCGGGCTTAGAACCTATTTTTGAAAATCGTTCGGCAATAATACTTAATCTAACTACATCCTTTTGCATTTCTCCTATCATCTTATCTTCCTCGTGCCTACTTTTAAGCAATTCAATCCAAGCCATTAATGATGAAATAGGTGTGCCTAGCTGATGAGCTGTTTCTTTGGAGAGTCCTACCCACACCTGATTCTGTTCTGCCTTTTTGGTGCCTGAAAATGCAAAAAAAGCAACAAATAAAAATACTATAATTACACCCAATTGAACATAGGGAAAATAATATAATTGTTTGAGAAATACAGAGTCATCATAGTAAATATATTGTTTGGAGCTATCAAGTGAAATTTCAATTGCAGGTCTTTTAGCTTTAAAACGAGATATTTCGGATTTGTAAAATGCCTCAACATCGGTTTTGGGCTCAACAATATTTCGGGAAAATAAAATATTGTCATACGCATCCACAATAATCATAGGAATGCTGGTACTTCCTTCAATTATACTTGTTATAAAATTTATATCCGTCAATTCATCTGCTATAATTAATTGGTGGGTAGCTTCTGCCCATATCTCAACTTTTTTACGCTCTTCTGAAGCCAGCGACTTTGCCAATTTATTTGTGAATAATGTAGAAACCAACACAATAGCTATAGCTACTACAATAAATATATACTTTAAACGCTGTGAAATCTCATACAATTTATTAACGTGCAACATAAGATTTGTTTGATATTTAGCTATTTACAATTTGTTTATTTTGCAATTTTTAATGTTGCAACTCCCTAAATTACTGTTTTTGAAACGTCAAATGTAGTAATAAATTGTCATTTGACAGTCGAATTTTTCATTTGCACAAATTATCGTACCTTTGTAACCATATTAGGATTAATAAATTCCCTTGAATTACGCAGAATGCAAAACAGCAAAACACAAAACTAAATTCTCAACCCCATGCATAAATCAGGCTTTGTAAATATTGTAGGCAATCCAAATGTAGGTAAATCTACCTTAATGAACGCATTAGTAGGTGAGCGCATCTCTATTATCACGTCGAAAGCGCAAACCACACGTCATAGAATTTTGGGTATTGTGAATGGTGAGGACTTCCAAATTGTATATTCAGATACTCCAGGAGTTTTGAAACCAAACTATCGCCTTCAAGAATCGATGTTGAATTTTTCACGCTCAGCATTGACGGATGCAGATGTACTATTATATGTTACAGATGTTTTTGATACTTATGAGAAAAACGAGGAATTTGTAGAAAAAGTGAAAGTAAATCCGGCTCCGCTATTGCTTGTAATCAATAAAATTGATTTAATAGACGAAGAAAAATTGTTGGCTTTGGTGGTTAAATGGAAGGAGTTGCTTCCACATGCAGAAATTTATCCAATTTCGGCACTCGAAAAATTCAATGTAGATACGATGTTTAGTCGCATTAAAGCGTTATTGCCCGAATCTCCCGCATTTTTTGATAAAGACCAACTTACAGACAAACCTACTCGTTTTTTTGTTACCGAAATAATACGTGAGAAAATTCTTATGAATTACGACAAGGAAATTCCATACTCAGTGGAAGTGGAAGTGGAGCAGTTTCAAGAAGATGAAAGATTGATACGTATTAATGCAGTCATTTATGCTGAGCGCGATTCGCAGAAAGGTATTCTTATTGGGCACGGTGGAAAATCATTAAAAAAAGTGGGTACTGAGGCTAGAAAAGATATGGAAACATTTTTTGACAAAAAAGTATTTTTGGAACTATTTGTAAAAGTTGAGAAAGACTGGAGAAATAAAGATGTTAAGTTGAAAAGTTTTGGTTACAATCTTGACTAACAAGATATTACTAATTGTTTCTTTTTTTATTATCGAATAATACTAAGAACTTATAAGCATTTCTACTTTATCACATAACGAACGAACCATTACTACTTTTTTTTGTTACATTGTTATGAAGTTTTATCATTACTAACAATATAGCAATTATTTATATGAAAAATTCAGGAGGTCTTATAGCCGCTTTATTAGGTGGCGTTATTTTAGGTGGCATTGTTGGCGTGTTATTTGCACCCGAAAGTGGTCAAGAAACACGAAAGAAAATTGCTGATGCACTCGAAAAAAGAGGAATAAAATTAACAAAGAAGGAAATGGAAGATTTGGTCGATGAAATTAAAACTGAAATGAAAGCCGAACAAGTCTAATTTGAAAAAAAAATCACCATGCCAACTTTTGAGCCTAGCGATAATTTACAGCAACTTTACTTTGATGTAAAGAAATATGTCGAATTACAAGCCGAATATTTGAAAGTAGAATTCGTTGAGAAATTAACGATTCTACTTTCCACTTTACTTATTTTGGGGCTAGTACTCTTATTTGCCGTTACGGCTTTATTTTATCTATTCTTTTCATTGGCTTATACTTTAGAACCTATAACTGGCAGTTTGGCCATGAGTTTTGGCATAATAGCTGGGATTTATGTTGTTCTTATAGCTATATTTTTTCTGTTCAGAAAGCAAATTGTAATAAAACCAATGGTAACGTTTCTTTCAGTACTTTTTCTAACCAAAAACAACAAATAAGTTTATGGAAATTGTATCCACTTCGCCTCCAAGAAAAAAAACAACTGGTTTAGACGAATTATTGATTCAGAAGGCCATATTGAAAGAACAAATTCTAGCCCAAAAACTCCAAATTGAAGTATCTTCCAAACACTTTCTAGCACCAGTAACATTTTCATCTATTTTATTTCAAACTTTTGGTAAAGGTTTAAATTTGGTGGATGGAATATTGATAGGCTATAAAATGACAAAAATAATTCGAAAAATTTTTTGGAACAAAAAATAAAACAGAAATATAACACATTGTCTATCTCATTTTACACTTTTGGAATTGTATAAAAAAATAATCAAATCTTAATAATCAAAACGATACTCAGCAAAAAAAGAGGAATTAAGAAATTGAATTTTATTCTATTTAACTTCGAAATACGTTGAAATATAATCGGAACCATACAGCATTTCATACCTCATAAACTGTCATATCTTCTCCCAAAATAGTATTTTGAAAAACAGCCCTTGCCTCATTCAATAACTCATTCTGGTTATTATACCTTGCAGAATAGTGTCCAATAATTAACTTCTTCACATTTGCTTTTTTTGCTATTTCAGCAGTCTGCCTGGCTGTAGAATGTTGCGTTTCTTTTGCCCTTAGTATTTCATCCTCCATAAATGTGGCTTCGTGGTATAAACAATCCACACCTTTTATGATTGGTATTATTTTTTCGGAATATGCTGTATCAGAACAGTAAGCAAATCGTTTTGGCAATTCGGGTGCTGTAGTTAACCTGTCATTTGGTATAATTTCGCCGTCTTCTGTTACAAAATCTTCCCCTTGTTTTATTTTCAGAATACGCCAAGTAGGAATTTGGTAGAAATCTATCATTTCGCGAATAATATGTCGCTCTCTTGGTTTTTCTTCAAACAAAAAACCACAGGTTGGAACCCTGTGTTTGAGGGGAATAGAAAATACTTGCACCGACCTATCTTCAAATATTAACTCATGCTTTCTCGGATTGATTGCATGAAAGATTATTTTAAAAGCTAGCCCAGAACAAAAATACTGTAATTGAGTATCAATAATTTTCTCCAAATCAGGATGTGCATGAATGTGCAAATCGGCTGTGCGATTGAGCATTCCAAAGGTTGAGATTAGGCCTATCAAACCAAAACAATGGTCGCCATGAAGATGAGAAATAAAGATATGACCCATGCGGCTAGTCTTCAAACCCATTTGACGCATTCGGATTTGTGTACCCTCTCCGCAATCAATCAGATATTGTTTGTCCCTAATTTCTAAAAGCTGAGAACTTGGAAAATTCTTGTTGGTAGGTAGTGATGATCCGCAACCTAATATGGTCAGTGTTGCCTTTTGCATGTTAAAATCGTCTTAATTTACGTCTTACTAATTACTCCCAGCTATGGACTAAATTCTAGTTTTCTTTTTTAATTCAAAATCACGCCCTAGGTATTTTTCACGAACTATAGGATTGTCAGCTAGCTCTTTGGAGGTACCTTGAAACAAAATACGTCCCTCGAAAAGCAAATAGGCGCGATCGGTAATGGTTAGGGTTTCGTCCACATTATGGTCGGTAATTAGGATGCCGATATTTTTATCTTTCAATTTCCAAACAATATCCTGAATATCCTGAACAGCAATTGGATCAACGCCTGCAAAGGGTTCATCGAGCATAATAAAACGTGGCTCAATGGCCAAGCAACGTGCAATTTCTGTACGGCGTCGTTCGCCACCCGAAAGACGGTCACCAATATTTTTACGTACATGCTCCAAATTAAATTCTGAAATCAAGGTTTCGAGAGATTCCCTTTGATATTCTTTGCTGAATTTGGTCATTTCCAATACAGATTTGATATTATCTTCCACAGTCATTTTTCGGAAAACAGAAGCCTCCTGAGCCAAATAACCAATTCCACTTTGTGCACGTTTATAAACAGGAAAATTAGTTATATCCTTGTCATTCAAAAAAATACGACCAGAGTTTGGGGTTACCAAACCAGCAGTCATATAAAAGGTTGTTGTTTTTCCTGCACCGTTTGGACCTAACAAACCCACAATTTCACCTTGTTTTACGTTAATAGAAACATCGTTCACCACTGTCCTCTTTCCGTACTTCTTGAATAAATTTTCGGTGCGAAGCACCATTGCATCATTTGTCATAAACTAAAATTAGAAAGACAAAAGTACACTTTTTTATTATGAGGAACAAAATATAAATAGGTATTGTTTTTTTGATTCAAGAGATTTTCAATTTTAGAAATTAAAATCTAAATAATATTTTAATATTCGCTTCTCATTTTACCGCTATTACTGTTGTAATCTTTGAGGTGTGTATCAAAAATAAATAACTGTTATAAATACTCATTTACGATATAAATTTAAAGAAAGCAATATACCCTATTTATGGTATATAAAATACTGTTTCAATGGTATTTCAATTCATCTGTATTCACTCTATCTTTGCATCGTAATAACAATCAAAAAAAAAGAAGATATGAATGCAAATGCTTTATGCCCCATTTCAATAAATAAGATAGATGAAAACGTTGCGAGATTAAACGGAGCCTTTACTGTCATTTTGTTAGCCATTTTTGTAACAACACAGAACGTACTTCCTATTGCTTATCTTTTATTCGATTTCTTTCTTCGTTCTGCCGAACTAGGAAAATTTAGTCCATTGGCAATTAGTTCTAAGTTCTTATTAGCACTATTTAAAGTAAAAAAACAGCCGATTAATGCTGGACCAAAAATCTTTGCTGCAAGAATTGGGGTAATATTTAGCCTTGCAATTTTAGTGTTTTCAGTGTTTCAACTTTCTACGGTAGCAATTGTACTTACAGCAATATTTGGTTTATGTGCATTTCTCGAAGCAGCCTTTAGTTTTTGTGTAGCTTGTCAAATATATCCTTTAGTTTACAGATTCACATATCAGTCGAAAGTAAAGTTTACAAGGAAATAGGAACTTGATATTTACCATACAAAAAAGACTTTCTCCATTTTGAGAAAGTCTTTTTTTGTATTTATTTTTATCAGTATAATACAGCAAATGTCAACAAAAGTTACAATATGTTTTCTATTGAAATCTAGCACTCTTAACTATCAATGTGAATATCTCTAAATCCCAAGAAATACAAAACACCATCCAATCCAATGGTAGAAATGGATTGTTGAGCATTTGCTTTCACTTTTGGCTTGGCGTGAAATGCAATACCCAAACCAGCCAGATTAAGCATTGGCAAGTCGTTTGCACCATCGCCAACTGCAATAACTTGCTCCAAATCTATTTTTTCTACTTGAGCAATTAGTCTAAGCAGCTCAGCTTTTCGTTTTCCATCCACTATATCACCGATATAATTTCCTGTGAGTTTACCATCAACAATTTCAAGCTCGTTGGCATAAACATAATCCACATCAAAAAGTTTTTTTAGCGAGTTGCCAAAATAAGTAAATCCTCCAGATAAAATTGCAATTTTAAATCCGCATTTTTTAAGAATACTCATCAATCTGACCGCTCCTTCCATAATGGGTAAATGAAGTGCTACATCTTCCAATACTTTTACATCCAAGCCCTTAAGCAGACCTACCCGCTGTTTGAAACTTTCACAGAAATCAATTTCTCCGCGCATGGCAGCTTCGGTAATAGCGCGGACCTCCTCTCCCACTCCAGCTCTGTCGGCAAGTTCGTCAATTACTTCGGTTTTAATGAGCGTGGAGTCCATATCAAAACAAATCAAGCGGCGATTTCTGCGGAACATATCATCTTTTTGGAACGATAAATCGATACCCAGCTCGGAAGAATACTGTAATAATTGAGCAGAAAGTGCATTTTTATCACTCAACGTACCTCGAACCGATAATTCAATGCACGATCGGATTTTATTTTCATCGTTATTTTCTAATGACGGTCGCCCTGTAAGACGTTTTATGGAATCAATGTTCAAATTCTGGTCTGAAACGGCTTTTGTAACCAACGATAATTGCCTGGCTGTAATTACTTTAGCTAGAATAGTAACAATATACCTACTCTTGCCTTGTCGGCCCACCCAATTGGTATAGCGTTCGGGCGAAATGGGTGTAAACCGAACTGCTACATTCATTTCGGAACATTTAAAAAGAATTTCCTTTAAAATACTCCCCGATTCAGATTGATTAGAAACTTTAAAAAGGATTCCCAATGAGAGCGTATGATGAATATCGGCCTGACCAATATCAAGTATTACTGCATTGTAATTTCCTAAAATTCCTGTTACCGCAGTGGTTACTCCTGGTTTATCTTCGCCAGAAATACTGATAAGAATAATTTCGCTATTTGGCATATAATCAATTTAACGTTACAAATTCAACACTTCTACTATATTAAATCCTCAAGAGACACAATAGAAGTATAACAGAATCTTATTAAGCAGTTTACAATGTACAATTTAAATTACAACAACTGCTTTCATTTATTTTTAATAAATATATAACAATTACATTGTAAATAGTAACTGATAAAATAGTAAATTTCTCTATTTTCTGTTCAAATACTTTTTATAAGTATCAAGGGTATTTTGTACATATCTAACTGTATGGTTTCCTCTGTAATAACCATATTTCACCACTGGGTCATCATAAAATTGCGATTCGCTTTTTTTGAGCAAAAAATACTCCACATGATTAGACCATATATATGGATTTTTTCCGTATTTTCGAGCCAAAGCCATAGCATCAAATATGTGTGCAGGACCACAATTATAACCTGCTAAAATAAATTTTAATCGCTCGTTTTTGTTCTCGACCTTATGAAAGGCCAGATTCAAACTTTTTATATATTGCACTCCAGCCTCAATATTCGATTCAGGGTCTAGAATTGTATTTCTATTCAATCCAAAATTGCTAGCCGTGCGGGGCATTAATTGCATCAAACCTCGGGCACCTGCATGTGAAACCTCAGAGGCATCAAACCTTGATTCATGAAAAGCCAAAGCGGCCAACAATCGCCAATCCCAATTAATCAATGGGGAGTATTTTTTAAATAATTCATCAAAAGGTGATATAGCACCCTTTGGAATTTTAATTTTCCTTAATGCAAAATAAGGACTTTTATCCCAGTACTTACTAAAAAGCTTAGATTGAAGAAGTTCCATTTTTGGAAGAGAGTTCCAATACACCATTGTCTTAAATAATTCTTTGCTTTCTTTTCGAACCAACCAACCGTTGTGCTGCTTAAAACCGACTGCCATGCGATGATCTAATCGTTTATAATATGATTTATAAAGCAATGCCGTATTATTATAAGCAAGTGTATAGTTTATTTTTTTATTGGCAACCTGCTCTATTAAGTCTGAATTTGAAAGCGAGTCGGCAGCCAAAATGATATCAATAGAACCTCCAATTTCATCATTTAAAGCCAATAGGCGATTATGAAAAACACTATTTTCTTTAACCATAATACTTTTTCCAGCCAACTCGGTAACTTCGGTTAATGCATTTACAGCCATATTTTGAACCAAAACTTGAAATGATGCCTGTTGTGGCAAAACGTATTTAAAACGCTTTTTATTATCTTTTGTTTCTACTAAATTATAGGCAATTATATCTACTTTTTTTTCTTCGAGTAACTGAATCATTTCATCTTCACTTTTTGCAATACTAATTTTCAGATTCAATTTCAGGTATTTAGCCAAATTTGAAACCAGCTCATAATCATATCCCATTGTTTCATCTTTAAACATAAAATAGGAAGTAGAGCCATACATTGTAGCAACCCGCAAGGTGTCGGATTTCAGAATTTCTTTCAAATCGACAGTTGAAACCACCGATGACAACTCTTCCTTTTGTTGCGTGCATGATGCAAGCAATAAAAGTACAAAAAAGAGTATGTATGTATGATTTTTAATTTGCATTTCTTAAAATGAAAGATAAAACAACAGAATAAATCAGTGCTAACTTCAATCTTCCCCAGTTTATGCCACCTTAGCGGGAGGGCTTAAGGGTCTCTCTAAATATGTTCAATATTCTGGTCTTTAACAACGTCAATACCATTCATTTTTAAAAACACCTGCGCTGTAGCCAAAACGTCTTTTTGGCAATAAGTAGCTATTCTGTCTATATTTTTCTCAACATAATAAACATTTGCGACTTGACTGCCATCAATATCATCTTTTGGTGTAGGTATTCCAAACACGGCTGTAAGCAACTTCAACGAGCTATAATTCTTGAAATCACCAAATTTCCAAAGTTCTAATGTATCAATAAATGAAATTTCCCATGGTTTCTTCCCTGAAATTTGAAAAATCGGTGGCAATGGCAACCCATTGATTAACAGCCTTCTGCAAATATATGGAATATCAAATTCTTTAATATTATGTCCACAAATAGTGTGTTCTTTGGTGCTACAAAATTTGGAAATAAGCTTTGAAAAGTTGATAAGGAGCTCCTTTTCGTCTGTTCCAGCAAAAGATTTAGTACGAAAATGGATCTCCTTCTCTTGACTGTGAATAAAACCAACCGAGATACAAACAATTTTTCCAAATTCGGCGTATATCCCAGCGCTTGTATTATAAGCTTCGGCTGCAGTGGTTCCATCGGGATACTTTTCGGGCATTCGTTTAGAAATTGTTTTAAACTTATCCTCCCAAATGTGTCCCAAATTTTCTGTAATCTCTGAAAAATCGGATGTTTGCGGAACTGTTTCTATGTCTAAAAACATGATTTTGTGCATTTCATTTTGCTGCATGTTAGGAATGTTTTAGTTCGTGTAGAAATAAAATATAAGAAAATAGTATTCTTTTTGGCTGATAATTATTATTGTTCAAAGAGGTCAAAAATGGCAATATTCAAAATCAATTATCATTACAATATTTAACAGACAAAGTTAGTCGTTTTTACATCATTAAAAATAAGTATAAACCCTAAAAAAGGATACTCTATTTTTTAGGGTTTACACTTATGATATCTTTATTTAAATTATTCTCAATATATTTAGACAGTATATCGATAGCTATGTGGTTATTTCCCCCTTGTGGAATTATCAAGTCGGCAAAACGTTTTGATGGCTCAATAAATTGCAAATGCATCGGTTTTACAGTACATTCATAGCGTTCCATCACTTTGTTTACCGAACGACCACGCTCAATAATATCACGATTAATAACCCTCATCAAGCGGTCATCAGCATCGGCATCCACAAAAACCTTTAAATCCATCATCTTCCGCAATTCAGGATTAGACAATATCAAAATACCTTCCACAATTATAACATGGCATGGTTTATTGGGGATAGTTTCGGCCGCACGAGTACAAGTGAGATACGAATATATGGGCTGGTCGATGGTTTTGCCTTTTTTTAGCTCCTTAAGATGCTTTACCAGCAATTCAAATTCAATCGAATCGGGATGGTCAAAATTGATTTCCAATCGTTCTTCCAAAGGTAAATGCCCACTATCGCGGTAATAAGAATCTTGGGGAAGAATAACTACTTCTCCAGCTGGCAAACGTTCCAAAATTTTGCGTACAACAGTCGATTTTCCAGAACCTGTTCCACCCGCAATTCCAATTATTAGCATATCAAATATTTTAGATAGATGAGAGAATGTAATTAAGTGATATAAAATGAGGAGATTATATTTTCTTATGAAAATGTAAAATCTAAACAAGAAGATTTTTACTTCATGTTTTTAGTACTTGCAAATATACATATAATTTTTCAAATGAAATGTAAATGGCTAATTTTAGACGGATTTTCATATTTTGGGTTGTTGAATTTTAAAGTTTTGGTGATTTATGATTAGTTAGGTTCATTTTTATTGTTCAAATGTTCTATCTTCAATGGTTCGTTATAAAAAATATTTCTGGTATAGGCGCTTAGACCGCACTTTCTAACTAACTGTAATAATGCATTTTATATATAATTCAGTTTGTGTTTTTTGAACAATTCTGC
>JFJP01011148.1_pt1 | contig 16825 bp, 13 predicted proteins | sample 431651 | NCBI WGS metagenome assembly JFJP01 (sample SAMN02602958, study PRJNA72255) | Microbial mat metagenome, whole genome shotgun sequencing project. | biome: fresh water; feature: sink hole; material: water; isolation source: purple microbial (photo- and chemosynthetic) mats found in... | reverse complement strand
GCCTCGCCGACGCTGACGCCCATCGCCGTGATCAGCAGCGCGGCTCCGGCCAGGATCGGCTCCAACGGGTCGCCCGTATTGATGACCTGCTGCTCGGGGTAGCGCCGCGAAAGGACCTGCGACTTGATGCGCGCGTACGGCACCGTCGGTGCCAGCACCAGCTGCACCCTCATGCCGACGGCGACGTCGTGCAGCGCCGCGGCCACCCGGGCCGTCAGTTCGTTCGGATCGCTGCCGCCGAAGCACACCACCACGCGCGGCCGCGGGTCGTCATCGACGGGCGCGGTGTCGCGGGCGGCCAGGACGTCCTCGCGGATGAGCAGATAGCCGACGCCGCCGATCAGGTCGTCGCGTCCGGCCGGCGGTTCCCAGCCGAACGACGGGATCACGCCCAGGTCGCCGGCCGCGCAATCGGGCTGGTCGATGACGATGACCAGATGACCGTTCTCCTGCAGCCGCCGGGCCAGGCTGTCGACCGGCGTGTCGGCGTCGAGCACGCACACGGCCGGCCCGCCGCGCCGCGACAGCGACGACAGGAAGGTGATGTCGCGGATCAGCGAGTCCTCGTCCACGAACGTGCTGTGGTTGAAGCCGTGACGGTCCAGCAGCGCGCGGGGGCCGGACTGATCGGGCGTGAAGAAGAACGTGTCGGCGTCCTGTTTGTCGCGCATGGCTTCGGCCAGCGCCAGACACCGCGCGGCGTGGCCCAGGCCCTGGCCGGCGGCGACGAAGAAGACGTCGGGCCCGGAGCGCTTCGATTCGGGCTGGGTGCGCGGCCAGTCGCGGCGCACGGCCAGTGTCGGCCGCAGCCCGTCGGAGGGGTCGGCGCGCCAGGCGCGCTCGGACATGTCCTCCGGCAGCGGGGCGATGCGGCCGGTGCCGTCGCAGTCGGGCGAGACGGGCTGGAAACCGCCGGCGATCACCGGCGCGATGGAGGCCGGCAGCCAGCAGTGTCCGCCGCCGAATTCGGCGCCGGCGCCCTCCAGGTCGAAATGGAACTCGATGGTGTCGGCGGCCCAGTGGCGCAGGGCGCGGCCGATGACGCCGGCGGATACCGAGTGGTCCGACCAGCCCGTCCGGAACGAAACCTCCGGCCAGTCGACGGCGAAGTTGGCCGCCATCATCTCGCGCAGCGTGCCGATGGCCGCCAGGTTGCAGTCGTGTTCGGGCACCGGATAGCGGCTCACGCAGTGCAGCAGCGTCAGATCGCGGCAGCCGGACTCGATGGCCGCATCCACCGCCGCCCAGGCTTCACCGGCGTCGGCCATGCCCGTCGAGACGATCAGCGGCAGGCTGGTCGCGGCGCAGGTGTGGATCAGGTCGAGCCAGGGCAGTTCGTACGAGGCGACCTTCAGGAAGTCGACGTACGGCGCCAGCTGGTCGACCCCTTCGATGTCGAAGGGTGTGCAGCCGAACTTCAGGCCGGCGTCGCGTGCGGCCGTCGAAAGCTCGGGCAGGAAGCGAAGGGGCAGCTCCCAGCGCCGCCGCCGCCGGTGCGTGGGGCTGACGCGCAGGATCTCCGGCGCGAACAGCCGGTCGATGCGGAAGAGCTGGAACTTGACGGCGGTGCAGCCGACCCGGGCCGCCTCGGCGATCAACTGCCGGCAGCGTCCCAGGTCGCCGTTGTGGTTGCTGGAGATCTCGGCGATGAACTCAGTCATGGCCGTCGAGCCCGTCGAGCCCATGGAACATGTCGCCGTCGTCGCACCCGTCGCCGATCGCGGCGCCAGCCGTCATCGCGACTTCCGGCCGGTCGGCGAAGAAGCGCCTTACGGCCTTGATGACCCGCGACTGGTCGGCGTCGTTCATCGTGGGGAACAGGGGCAGCGACAACGCCTCGTTGTAGTACGTTTCGGCCGCCGGGCACAGACCGGGTCCGGTCCCGAAGCGATGCCGGTAATAGGGCTGCAGGTGCACCGGATAGTAATGCACCTGCGAGCCGATCTGCTGCGCGGCCAGCGCGCGATACAGTGCGTCGCGCTCCGGCGTGCGCACGATCATCAGGTGCCAGCACGAGCCGTCCGGTTGGGGCCGCGCCTGCACGCGCAACCGCGGCACGCGGGCGAAGGCCCGGTCGTACCGCTGCACCAGTTCCAGACGCCGCTTGCACAGACGCTCCAGTTTCTGCAGTTGGACCAGGCCCATCGCCGCCTGCATGTCGGTCAGCCGGGCGTTGATGCCCAGGTCGTGCATCTCGTAGTACCAGGGTCCGTCCTGGCGCTCGAGCCGCGAAGGTTCGCGGGTGATGCCGTGGGTGCGCAGCCCGGCCAGTTTCTCCGCCAGAGCGGGGTCGTTGGTCGTGACCGCGCCGCCTTCGCCGGTCGTCATCGACTTGACGGGGTGGAAGCTGAAACACGTCATCACGCCGTGGCTGCCGTCGCCCACGCGATGCCAGGCGCCGCCGTCGTCGCACCAACGCGTGCCGATGGCGTGGCAGGCGTCCTCGATGATCACCGCGCCGTGCCGGTCGGCCAGTTGCTTGAGCGCCGGCAGGTCGGCCACACGCCCGCCCAGATGCACCGGCAGGATCGCCCGGATGCGCGGGTCGGCCAGCAGCGCCGCTTCGACCCTGGCCGGGTCCAGCGTAAGTGTTTCGGGGTCGATGTCCACGAAAACCGGCTCGGCCCCGCAGAGCACGCCGGCGTTGGCCGTGGCCACGAAGGTGGTCGGCGGTACGATGAACCGGTCGCCCGGTCCCAGTCCCGCCGCGCGGAAGGCCAGGTACAGCGCCATCGTGCCGTTGGCCACGGCCACGGCGTGCGCCGCGCCGCAGGAGGCGGCCAGGGCCGCTTCGAACTCGGGCACCTTGGGACCCTGGGTCAGCCAGTCCGATTCCAGGACGTCCCGGACCCGGCGCATCTCCTCGCCGCCGACGTCCTGCCGTCCATACGGCAGGAATCGCTTCATGCCCGGCCCCCGATCGCGAGCACTTCTTCCTCGGCCACCTGGCCCATCAGTTCGGTCAGGTCGGCCTGGCTCAGCCACTGGTCATTGGTGTCCGAGGCGTAGCGGAACTCGCGCGGCACCAGCACGCCGCCGGGGCGCACCTGGTCCTGCTGGCGCTCGGCAAACGAGAGCGGGTAGATGACATAGTGGTCGCCGTAGTCGAAGGTCGAGCGGGCCTCGTCCTCGGTCAGCATCACCTCGTGCAGCTTTTCGCCCGGGCGGATGCCGGTTTCGACCAGCCGTGCGCGCGGATTGACGGCGCGCGCCACATCGGTGATCAGGCACGACGGGATGCGCGACAGGAAGACCTCGCCGCCGCCGCCGGTCTCCAGCGCGCGGACGACCAGGTCGACGCTCTGGTCCAGGGTGATCCAGAAGCGGGTCATGCGGCGGTCGGTGATGGGCAGCGAATCGGCTCCTTCGGCCACGAGCTTGCGGAAGAAGGGTACGACCGAGCCGCGGCTGCCGACGACGTTGCCGTAGCGCACGATCACGAACTGCGTGCCGTCGGCCGCGTACGAGTGGGCCGCACGGAACAGCTTGTCGCTGACCAGTTTGGTCGCGCCGTAGAGGTTCACCGGATTGACGGCCTTGTCGGTCGACAACGCCACGACCTTCGCGACGCCGCGGTCGATGGCGGCGTCCAGGATGTTCATCGCGCCGACGATATTGGTCTGCACGGCCTCGTGCGGGTTGTACTCCATCAGATGGACGTGCTTGAGTGCGGCGGCGTGGATCACGTAGTCGACGCCCGTGAAGGCGCGGTACAGGCGGGCGCGGTCGCGCACGTCACCCAGGAAGAAGCGCAGTCGGGCGCGGTGTGCGGCGAACCGCTGCTCCATGTGGTACTGTTTGTACTCGTCGCGGCTGTAGATGATGATCCGTCGCACGTCCGTCTTCAGGAACCGCTGGACCAGCGCGTGTCCCAGTGACCCCGTCCCGCCGGTGATCAGGATCGTCTTGCCCGCGTACATGTCGCCCGCGTTCGATTTTCCCGCGTCCATGCTTGTCCTGCCCTTCCCTGGACCGGCCGGACCCCACCCAACGGGGACCCGTGTCGGTCTCGAACGGTCCGGTCGCCGGCGCCTGCGGGAAACGGTCGGCCGCTTCTGGCAGGATATCTTGCACCAGCGCTTCGTCCGGGATGGAGACCCAACGGCTGCCGGCGGCCCTGTCGGCCGCGCCGGGGTCGTAAGACCGCGGCTGGAAACGGGTTGCCTCGGGCCCCGGAAGTCTCGACGACCCCCGGTCGGCGTCCGCCTCCCGAACCATGGGCGGCGCCCCGCGGACCTTGTGCAGGATCCGGACCATGCCCGGAGGCGGAAAGGGGGCGCCGCTCGGCGCGTCGGACGCTGTCCGGGCTCGCCGTTGCCGGAATCGGCAATTTCCGATTTAGATCATTATATAACAACAATTTAAATAGATTGTTCGCCTGCCGGGACCCGATTTCCGCATTTTTCGCTTTACAGCCCACCGGTGTGTGTTCTAAACATTTGAAAAGTTTCAAACGCCGCCACTCCCCCGGGGGCCCGATGAACCACGAAGAGCTCACCAGCGCCTTCATCGAGGACTTCGGCACCAACTACCAGATTTTCGGCCTTTCCCGGCTGATGGGCCACATCGTCGGGCTGATGTTGTGCGATGATGCACCGCAGAGTCTGGACGACATCACCGAGCGCCTGCACGTCAGCAAGGGACCGGTCAGCCAGATCACCCGCCGCCTGAGCGACCACAACCTGCTGAGCAAGGCCTGGGTCCCCGGCAGTCGCCGGGACCACTACACCGCTGCCCACGACATCTTCGGCCAGGCCTTCACCAACTACGCGGACAAGCAGGCTCGCAACCTCGAGCTGGCGCGCAAATACCGCGATCTGATCGCGGCCGCGCCCGCCGACGAGGCCGCCGAACCGTTCCGTCGACGCGTCGACGAGATGGCGGCCTTCTATGAACTGATGGGTGAGCACCACGCGGTCTTCAAGGAAGCCTGGCGGCGTCGGCGCGAAGAGCTGGCCGTCGCCGATTCCACCGACGGAGGAAAGCCATGAACACCATGCAGGGCAAGGTCGTCATCGTCACCGGCGGCGCCGCCGGCCTGGGCGCCGCCACCGTGCGCCGCTTCGCCGAGGAGGGGGCGCTCGTCGACTGCTGGGACCTGAACGAAAAGGCGGGGACGGCACTGGCCGCTTCGCTGCCCAACGTCACTTTCCGCTCCGTCGACGTCGCGGACAGCGTCGCCGTCGATGCCGCCGTGGCCGCGGTTCACGCGAAACACGGCCGGCTGGACGTGCTGATCAACAACGCGGGCATCACCCGCGACGCCACGCTGCTGAAGATGGAGGACGCGCAGTTCGACCTGGTGGTCGACGTCAATCTCAAGGGTGTCTTCCATTGCGGGCGGGCCGCGGCGCGCGTCATGGCCGCCCAGGGGTCGGGCGCCATCATCAACACCAGCAGCGTGGTCGCGCTCTACGGCAATTTCGGCCAGACCAACTACGTGGCGACCAAGAGCGGCGTCATCGGCATGACGAAGGTCTGGGCCCGCGAGCTGGGGCGCAAGGGCGTGCGCGTCAACGCCGTGGCGCCGGGCTTCATCGCCACCGAAATGGTGCAGGCGATGCCGGAGAAGGTGCAGGCGATGATGGCGGAGAAGACGCCGCTGCAGCGCCTCGGCAAGCCGGAAGAGATCGCCGAAGCCTATCTGTTCCTGGCTTCGGATCGTGCGGCGTTCGTCAACGGCGCGGTATTGAGTGTCGACGGCGGCCTGACCCTCTAGGAGCACTTGTGGCCCGCAACGCCCGCATCATCGCCACCGGCATGGCCGTCCCTGAACGCGTCGTGCCCAACAGCTTCTTCAACGAGTTGCTGGGTGAGGACGTCGATACCTGGCTGCGCGAGTACCTGACGATCCGCGAGCGGCGCTGGTGCGCCGACGACGAGAGCACCGCGGACCTGGTCGAGCGCGCCGCCCGCGACATCCTGGAACGGGCCGGCGCGGACCCGTCCGAAGTGGACCTGCTGATCGTGGCCACCGACACGCCCGAATACGTGTCCCCGTCGACGGCGGCGGTCGTGCAGCACCGTCTGGGCGCCGTGAAGGCCGGCACCTTCGATCTGAACACCGCCTGCGCCGGCTTCGTGACGGCGCTCGACGCCGGTGCGAAGTACATCCGCGCCGACGGGCGCTACCGGCGCGTTCTGGTCATCGGCGCCTACGCCATGAGCAAGTACCTCGACCTGCTGGACAAGCGCACCAGCAACCTGTTCGCCGACGGCGCGGGGGGCGTCCTGCTGGGCGATACCGACGAGGCGGACGGCTGGCTGGCTTCGCGCCTGCACACCGACGGACAGTACGCGGACTGGATGGGCATCTACGCCGGAGCCACGGCCCGGCCCGTCACGCCGGCGGTCGTGGCGGCGGGCGACCACAAGCTCCGCTTCGTGAAGAAGTTCCCGCCCGAGATCAATCCCGACACCTGGACGAGGATGATCCGCGAGACGGTGGCCGACGCCGGCTGCGCAGTGGCGGACATAGACCATCTGTTCTTCACCCAGATCAACATCCACTCGATCCGGGAAACCATGGCGCGGCTGGAGCTGCCCATGGAGCGCACCCACTGCATCATGGATCGCTACGCCTACACGGGGTCCGCCTGCATCCCGATGGCGCTGGCCGAGGCGGATGCCGCCGGGAAACTGAAGCGCGGCGAACTGGTCGTGTTCATGGGCTCGGGCGGCGGACTGGCCTTCGCCTGTTGCGCCATGCGCTGGTAGGAAGAGGGACGGCACGATGACGAACCTGGCTTCCCCGCAGATGGTCACCGCCGGCTGGCTCGTGCTGGGCGTGCTGATGGCGGTCATTCTGGCGATCGTCATCCGCGGCGCCCGGGCCACGCGCTCGGTCAGCGATTTCGCGCTGGGCAGCCTGGCGTTCTCGCCCTGGGCCGTCGGTCTGGCGCTGTCGGCCTCGATGACCAGCGCGGCCACGTTCATCATCAACCCGGGGTTCATCGCGCTGTATGGCGTGTCGGGGGTCGTGTCCTACGCCGTGGTGCTGCCGGTCGCCTCGATGGCTTCTCTGGTCGTGCTGACGAAGGGCTTCCGCCGCCACGGCGCCTCGGTCAAGGCGCTGACCCTGGCGCAGTGGATGGGCACGCGATGGGGAAGCCCGGCCTATGCGCTGTTCTTCGCGGTGCTGTCGCTGCTGCTGGTCACCTTCATCGTGCTGATCGTCGTCGGCCTGACGAAGGTGCTCAGCGCCACGCTCGCGGCACCGGAACTCGCCGTCATGCTGGGCGTGATCGTCTTCGTGTTCGGCTACATGATGTTCGGCGGCGCGAACAGCATGGTCTATACGAACACGGTGCAGGCGATCCTGATGCTGATCGTCGCCTTCGTCCTGCTCGGATCCGGCCATGAGCATTTTGCCGCCGGGGTCCACGGCTTCCTGGGGCGGCTCAAGGCGCTGGACCCGGCCCTGGCCGGCGTGCCGAACCCGGGCAGCTTCCTGTTCCGTGACTGGTTCGAGATCGGCTTCGCGCAGCTGGTGGTGGGCGTGGCGATCGTCTGCCAGCCGCACATCATCACCAAGAGCCTGCTGCTGAAATCCGACCGTGACGTCAATCGCTACCTGCTGGTCGGCGTGGTCACGCAGGTCATCTTCTTCAGCGTCGTGGTGGCCGGACTCTACGCGCGGCTGTCCTTTCCCGACCTGACCGTCGGCGGCCACAAGCTGGCCATGGACGAGATCATCCCGGCCTACGTCGTGCAGGAGTTCCCGATCTGGATCGGGCTGCTGGTGGTGCTGGGGCTCATCTCGGCGGGGCTGTCCACGCTCGAAGGGTTGATCCAGTCGCTGGGCTCGACCGTGACCAGCGATCTGATCCGGCCGCTGGCCGCGCGGAAGCTGCCGTCCGATCCCCAGCGCCGCGAACGGGCTCTGCTGCTGATCAACAGGCTGGTCATCGTCGCGCTGGGCGCGGCGGCGGCCGTGCTGTCGTGGCGGCAGCTGGTGGCCCCCAACCTGAGCGTGGCCATCTTCGCGCAGAACGGCGTCTACGCGTACTTCGGGGCCGCCTTCGTGCCCATCCTGTTCGGCATGTTCTGGCCGACGGCGCCGCGGGCCGCGGCCATGGCGGCGTCGCTGACGGCCATTGCCGTGCACTTCCCGATGCACTACCTGGACCTGCCGGTGCCCGGCACCGTGGCCACCGGGCGCAACCCGGGCGTGGCGGCGGCGGTCGCCATCACGCTGTCGGTCATCGTCGGCAGCGGCATCGCCCTGGCCGCGCGCAGGAGGTCGAAGTGATCCATCCGGAAGTCGACTGGCTGCGCAAATGGGCCGGCTACCGTCCGGACAAGGTCGCCCTGCGCGACCACGGCCGCGGGCTGCAGTGGACCTACGCCGAGGCGGAACGCCGCGCCACGGCGCTGGCGGGCCATCTGCAGGGCGCCTTCGGCGTGACGCGGGGCGATCGCGTGGCGGTGCTGGCGCAGAACCGCGCCGAAACCGTGTTCCTGTTCTTCGCCTGCGTGAAGCTGGGCGCGATCCTGGTGCCGCTGAACTTCCGGCTGACCGCGCGCGAACTGGATCAACTGCTGGGCGATTGCGAGCCGCGCGTGCTGCTGACCGGGGCCGACGAGATGCCGGTCACCGCCGCGCTTTCGTCGGCCGCGTCGATCCGGCACCGCCTGCCGCTGTCCGAAGTGACGCCGCTGATCACCGGTCCGCTGCCGACCGCCGCGCCGTGGACGGCCGACCGCCCCGGCGCGCTGGACGACGCGGTGATGATCCTCTATACCGCCGGCACCACCGGCACGCCCAAGGGCGCCATCATCACCCACGGCATGATCCTGTGGAACGCGGTCAACACCAGCCTGAGGCTGGAACTGACCAGCGGCGACCACACGCAGGCCTATGCGCCGTTCTTCCACACCGGCGGCTGGCACGTGCTGATGACGCCGTTCCTGCACAACGGCGGCAGCACCACGCTGCTGGACCGGTTCGATGCGGACCTGATCGTCGCGCTGATGCAGAGCGAGCGCACCACCCTTCTGTTCGGCGTGCCGACCATGATGCGCATGCTCAGCGACGCCGCGGGCTTCGCGAAAGCCGATTTTTCGGCCTGCCGCTACGCGATCGTGGGTGGGGCTCCCATGCCCATTCCGCTGATCAACATCTGGCACGCCAAGGGCGTGCTCATCCGCCAGGGCTACGGGTTGACCGAGGTGGGGCCGAACTGCTTCTCGCTGAACGAGGAGCACGCCGTCAGCCGGGCCGGCAGCATCGGCCTGCCGAACTTCTACGTGGACACGCGCGTGGTGGATCCCGACGGCCGGGACTGCGCCGACGGTGCGCCCGGCGAACTGTGGCTGCGCAGCGAGGTCGTGACGCCTGGCTACTGGCGCAAGCCGGCCGAGACGGCCGCCGCCATCACCGACGGCTGGTTCCACACCGGCGACGTCGTGCAGCGCGACGGCGAGGGCTTCTTCCAGGTCGTCGACCGCAAGAAGAACATGTTCATCAGCGGGGGAGAGAACGTCTACCCCGCGGAAGTCGAGCGGGTGTTGGTCACCCAGCCCGGCGTGCGCGAAGCGGCGGTCATCGGCGTGGCCGATGCGCGCTGGGGCGAGGTCGGCCTGGCCTTCCTCGTGATGGACGAGGGCGCCGCCGCGCCCGACGCAGCGGCCGTGGCCGCGTACTGCGCCGACAAGCTGGCCAGGTACAAGATTCCCAAGCAGATCAGGATCCTGCCGGCGCTCCCTGTGAACCAGGCCGGCAAGATCGATCGAATCCAGCTGCGTGAGCTGGAGTAACCCAACGACGGAGGTAGGAACATGCGTGCGATCCTGAAGACTGCCCTGCTGCTCGTGGCGGCCCTGTCGCTGCTGAGTTTCGTCGCCTGCGGCGACGATGACGATGGCGGCACCACGCCGCCGCCGGCCGCTGATCCCTGGATCGGCCAGTGGCTGAGCGCCGAAACAAACGTGGCTCCGCTGCTCGTGACGCTGTTCAACTACGACAGCGTGCGGGTGTGGATCAACGAGGACCAGACCGTCCGCCTGGACACGCACGTGGACGGCGGCGCCTGGACCACGATCAACGGCACCTACGCGGTTACGGAGTCGGCTTCCGGCTCCGTGCATTCGATCGAGCTCATCTACTCGGCATTCGAGCAGGGCGGCATCATCGAAGTCACCGACGGCACGCCCGACACCATGAAGCTGGAAGCCGTCCAGACGACGCCGAACATCGGCGCCGTGCCGCGCACGCCGACGACCGGTTTCGGCTCCGACGTCGCCCTGGGCACGTTGAACATCCAGAACTACGTCCGCGAAGAGTAGCCCGCGCGGGGGCGGCGCCGGCTTTGGTGCCGCCCCCGACCTTCCCGGGAACGAGCCAGAACGGGGACTGATATGATCCGACGCGCGCGCCTGATTTTCCTTGTGGCGCTCCTGGCTGCCACCGCCGCTTCGGCGCAGACCGCCGCCGACCGCGGCGAGAAGCTGCGGCCGGAGCCCAGCGAGTTCGATTTCATCGGCTACTTCCTGACCCGCAGCGAACTGTCGAACATCTACGCCGACAACGAATTCCTCAAGGGACAGGTCGTCGGCCGCATGTTCGGCGGCAACACGACCAGGACCGGAGCCGGCCGCACCCGCTTCACCGAGCAGCGGTTCCTGCCCATGATCACCTACACCCCGCGCCTGTTCGACGGCTGGGCCAAGATGCGCATGAGCCTGGAGTTCGACTGGACCTGGGGCGACGCCAACTACGGGGCCGGCGGCAATTTCGGCGGCGCCTTCGGCGGCGACTTCGTGAACATGCAGACGCAGAACATGTTTCTCGAGGTCAATCCGAACCCGCGCTGGTACGTCAACGTGGGTCTGCAGCGCCTGTACGACAACATCCGCGTGCCCTGGTACACGTTCACCGACCAGCTGCTGCAGCAGGGCTTCCGTCTGGCCTTCTGGGGTTCGGACGCCACCGGCGTCAGCGCGCACTGGTTCTACGACACCGACAAGCGCCTGAAAGCCGCCGCCTGGCAGCTCTACGAGAACAACGTCGAGCAGGACGACGACGTCCAGCTGTTCGAACTCCAGTTCGAGAAGGACTTCAGCATCAAGTCGACGGCCGGTCTGGCGCTCTACTATGCGCGCGACCACGGCAACGGCGAAGGCGGCGTGTCCATTCTGGGGCAGGGCCTGAATTCGGCGCTGAGCAACTACAACGGCGTCTTCAACTTCGATTTCGGGAACTACGACTACACCGCGGACGTGTTCTGGGGTGGCCTCCAGTTCCACAGCGATCCGCTGCTGCAGCAGGGCCGCTTCGGGTACAGCGGCTTCCTGATGCACAACTTCGGCCAGACCAACAGCAACCTGGTCGACGTGACCATCGACGGCTGGGCGGCCGACCTGCGCACGTCCTGGCGCTACGGCAAGGCCAACCGCGACCAGGTGACGTTCGAGGGCATCTTCACCAGCGGCGACAGCGACAACATCAGCGACGGCACCTACAACGGCATCCTGACCGGCAACAACTGGTCGTCGCCGGGCGCGGTGTTCATCGGGCACGGGTTGTACCAGCTGCTGCCGCACGGCACGGTGGTCAACCGCTTCAACGCCGCGGTGGTGGACATCCAGAACCTGGGCTACGGGCTGAGCGCCGGCATCGTCACGGCCAAGCGCGAGCTGATCCCCAACAAGCTGCGCGTCGAGTGCGGAGCGGGAGCCGGCTGGGCCTCGACGGTTCCCGAGGGCGTCGGCAGTTTCATCGGCTGGGAAGCCAACGCCGGCGTGGTGTGGACGCCGAAGGTGTTCTTCGACGTCGAACTGCACCTGGCGCATCTGTCACTGGGTGACTTCTACGACTGGGACGAGGTCAACGGCGTGCTGGACGACAGCCGGCCCCTGGACCCGTGGACCGTCTTCGCCAACGTCAAGTGGATCATGTTCTAGGAGGCCGTCATGAAGCGACTGCACACCATTCTGCTGGGAGCCGGGCTCATGATGATGCTCAGCGGCTGCGCCTCCACGGGCGGTTGGTACCACCTGCCGACGCTGGAGTTCGATCAGGTCGATTACGGCTATGAAGTGCGCCACGCGCGCGTGGACGGCATGGACATCGCCTATCTGGACGAGGGCCGGGACGACCAGGTCCTGCTGCTGATCCACGGCCTGGGCACCAACGCGAAGGGCTGGCAGAGGAATCTGCCGGCGCTGAGCGCGAAGTACCGGGTCATCGCGCTGGACCTGCCGGGCTACGGCCGCTCCAGCAAGGGTCCGTACGACTACTCGATGGCCTTCCACGCGCGCACGGCAGCTGGACTGCTGGCGGCGCTGGACATCGACCGGGCCGTGTGGGTGGGCCATTCGATGGGCGGCCAGATCGCGCTGACCGCCGCCCTGGAGATGCCCGACCGCGTGGCCGGACTGGCGCTGCTCAGCACCGCCGGCTTCGAGGGCTTCACCGAAGGCGAAGGCGACTGGATGAAGAGCGCCGTCACGCCGAAGTTCGTCAAGGACTCGACGATCCGCCAGATCGCCGCCAGCGTGCACAGCAACTTCCACGCGACGCCGCCGGAGGCCGACTTCTTCATCACCGACCGCATCCAGGTGAGGGGCGCGAAGGGCTTCGACGACTACACGTACGCCGTCTGGCGCAACGTGGCGGCGATGCTCGACGGGCCCACGCACGAGCGCCTGGGCGCGATCAAGGCGCCGACGCTGATCATCTACGGCGAGAACGACGGGCTGATCCCCAATCCGTATCTGCACGGCGGGTTCACGCGCGACGTCGCCGTCAGCGGTCAGCAGGCGATCGCCGGCAGCGAACTGGTGCTGCTGCCGTCGACCGGTCACATGGTCATGTTCGAGCGACCCGAAGCGGTGAACGAAGCCATCCTGGCCTTCGTGGGCAAGCTCTAGCCGCGCCGCGGCCGGCGAAAGGAAATTCGATATGCGTGATGTCGCCATCCTGGCGGCCCGCCGCACCGCGATCGGCGCCTTCGGCGGCGCGCTGGCTTCAGTGCCGGCGCACCGCCTGGGCGCGGCGGTGATCCGGCAGGCGCTGGCCGACGCGAAGGTCGATCCGGCCGCCGTCGGCGACGTGATCATGGGACAGATCCTGACCGCCGGCGCGGGGCAGGGGCCGGCGCGACAGGCGGCGCTGGCGGCCGGGCTGCCGGTCGACGTACCGGCGATCGGCATCAACCGGCTGTGCGGCAGCGGTCTGCAGGCGATCATCGACGCGGCGCGTCAGATCGCTCTCGGGGAAGCGGACGTGGTCGTGGCGGGCGGACAGGAGAGCATGAGCCGCGCGCCGCATCTGCTGCCGGGTTCACGCGACGGTGTCAAGATGGGCGCCTGGGAACTGGCCGACAGCATGCTGCGCGACGGACTGTGGGACGTCTTCGGCGACTACCACATGGGCATCACGGCCGAGAACCTGGCCGACCTCTACGCGCTCTCGCGTCAGGCGCAGGACGCCTTCGCCGCGCTGAGCCAGCAGAAGACGGAACAGGCCCAGGCCGCCGGCGCCTTCGCGGCCGAGATCGTCCCCGTCCTGGTGCCGCAGCGCAAGGGCGAGCCACTGGTCGTCGACCGCGACGAAAGCCCGCGGCCGGGAGTGACGGCCGAGGGACTGGCGAAGCTGCGGCCGGCCTTCAAGCCGGACGGGACCGTCACCGCGGGCAATGCCTCGTCCATCAACGACGGCGCCGCCGCCGTCGTGGTGGCCGATGCCGCCTGGGCCGCCGCGCAGGGGCTGCCGGTGCTCGGGATCATCCGCGGCTGGGCCGTGTCCGGCGTGGAGCCCTCGGTCATGGGCATCGGCCCGGTCCCGGCCACGCGGAAAGCGCTGGCGCGCGCCGGGTGGCAGCTGGGCGACCTGGATCTGATCGAAGCCAACGAAGCGTTCGCCGCCCAGTCGCTGGCCGTCGGGTGCGAACTGGAATGGGACCCCGCGCGCGTGAACGTCAACGGCGGGGCGATCGCGCTCGGCCATCCGATCGGCGCCAGCGGCTGCCGCATCGTGGTCACCCTGCTGCATGCGCTGCGGGCGCGCGGCGGCCGGCGCGGGCTGGCCACCTTGTGCGTGGGCGGCGGCATGGGGGTCGCGATGCTGGTGGAGACGGCGGGCTAGCTCCACGATGATCCGGACGGGAACGGAACGACGGCCGGTGCATCGCACCGGCCGTCGATGTTATACTGCCTCGCGGTCGCACCTTCCCCGAACGCGGAGATCCCGATGACCTCTTCCACCGACAATCGACTGCTCCCGGTCGCCGTGATCCAGCTCGACGCCGGCGAGGACGTCGCCGCCAACGTCGTGACCGCCGAGAGCCTCGCGCGCGAGGCGGCCCGCGCCGGCGCCCGCTTCATCGCCCTGCCCGAGATGTACCATTTCCGCAGCACCGGCCGGCCGGCCGAACTGCCCGGCGAATCGATCCCGGGGCCCTCGACGCGCGGCCTGCAGGCCATCGCGGCCGAACACGGCGCGGCGATCCTCGCCGGCAGCGTCTGCGAGGCCATTCCCGACAGCTTCAAGGTGCACAACACGTCGGTGCTGATCGGGCCGGACGGCGGCATCATCGCCACCTACCGCAAGATCCACCTGTTCGACGTCGAGGTGGACGGTGTCGCCATCCGCGAGTCCGACTGGTACGTGCCCGGCGACGAAACCGTGAGCGCCGACGTGCTGGGACACCGCGTGGGCCTGAGCATCTGCTACGACCTGCGCTTCCCCGAACTTTACCGGCGTCATGCCGACCGGGGCGCGGAAATATTGACCGTGCCCGCCTCGTTCACCGCGACCAGCGGCGCCGCGCACTGGGAGAGCCTGCTGCGCGCCCGCGCCATCGAGAACCAGTCGTTCGTGCTGGCGCCGGGGCAGACGGGTCCGGGCTCGGGCGGCGTGCGCACCTACGGCAACAGCATGATCGTCGATCCGTGGGGCGTGGTGCTGGCGCGCGGCGGCGACGATCGGACGGAGATCATCGCCGCCACGCTGGACTTCGGGCGGCTGGCGGAAGTGCGGCGGCGGCTGCCGGCGCTCAGGCACCGGCGGCTCGGCGGCGGCGTCTGACCGCTAGGCTCCGGCTTTCGCGCCGGAAATGAACACCTGCTTCGTCATGCGTTCCAGCGCGCGCTCGAGCGCCTCGTCCTCGATCCCCGAGAACGACAGCCGCACGTGGTGCGCGTACTCGGGCCCGCCGAACGCCGTGCCGGGGATCACGGCGATGCCCGCGTCCAGGAAGCGCTGCAGCACGAACTCGCCGGTGGCCATGCCCGCCGGCGCCGGCGGCACCAGGCCCTTCAGGTTCAGGAAGAAGTAGAACGCGCCCTCGGGCCGGTACAGCGCGGGCCCCAGCACCGGCCGCAGGTGGTCGTAGATGACGTCGCGGCGGCGGTTGAACTTCTCCAGCAGCGGGCGCAGCCAGGCCTCGCGATCGGCCTCTGACGTCATCGCCACGGCGAACGCCTTCTGGATGAAGGGCACCACGCCGCCGGTCTGCGTGTACTCGCCCAGGGTCAGCTTCCCGATGATGTCGGCGTTGCGGCACACCGTGTAGCCGATGCGGAAGCCGGTCGCGGCGTACGACTTCGAGCAGGTGAAAACGGCGAAGATGTGGTCGCCGGGAAACTCCAGCAGGCTGATGTGCTTCGCGCCGCCGAAGACGAAGTCCTCGTAGGCCTCGTCCGAGACGATGGACACGCCGTGCTTCACGCACAGGTCGTTCAGCCGCGACAGTTCCGCGCGCGAGAACACCTTGCCCGACGGGTTCTGCGGCGAGTTCACGTACAGCAGCGCGGCGCCCGGCAGCTTGGCCTCGACCTGCGCGAAATCGATCTCCAGGGCGCCGTCGCGCTCGACCAGCGCCACCGGGTCCAGCGTGCAGCCCGCATAGGGGGCGATGTTGTCGATCACGCAGGACCAGATCGGCGCGAACGCGACCACGCGCCCGCCGGCGAACGCGTTGAACACCAGCTGCAGGCCTTCCTGCCCACCGTAGGTGCACAGCACGTTCTCGCGGCCCAGCCCCGTCAGCCCCGTGGCGGCCAGCCGGGCCAGCACCGCGTCCTTGAACCAGGGCTCGCCGCCCGACTTCGGGTAGCGGGTCAGGCCCGCCTCGATGGCCTGGCCGATCGCGCGCGTGATGTAAGCCGGCGTGTTGTCGGCCAGCTCGCCGCGCTGCAGGAAGGCGAACTTCCCGCCGGTGCGCGCCTCCCAGCGAGGGGCCACGTCGCGGATCCGTTCGCTGATCTCGACGATCGGCGACAGGCCGATCCGGGTGAAGGCAGGGTTCAGCATCCTGGGATCCTTTCGCGCGTCCGGCCACCCTCGACATCCCGTTCCCGTGCGGCATTCTAGTTGATGAACCCCGCGGGAGCCACATCCCCGCCCGCGATATCCCCGGAATTAAAGGCACCCGCCGAATATCACATTAAAGTGACACGTTATTTAACGTCAGAAGTGACAAGATGATGCAATGATGATGCATGGCGTACCATTGCGCCGGTTCGCTAAAATTAGCGATCGGTGTCAGGGGGACACCGGCGCGAAACATCTGTTTGGAGGACATCATGATGCGGATTCGAATCGTCAGCCTCCTGACGCTGGCCCTGGTGGCCTGCCCAGGCCTGGCCGGCGCTCTGGATATCACGTTCGGCAACTCGTGGGACCACGTCCCGCTGCAGCAGATCCTCGACGCCCGCTACGGCGTCGGTACGATCAATGTCGCCACCGACTACGAAGGCCACAACGCCGGCGATGCCGATCCTGCGTATTGGGAGGACATCGCCGTGAGCGGGCTCATCGTCCGCGAGATCGCCGGTTTCAGCAGCCGGAACACCCTGGGCTGGTACGCCGAGACCCTGG
>JFJP01005549.1_pt1 | contig 16830 bp, 15 predicted proteins | sample 431651 | NCBI WGS metagenome assembly JFJP01 (sample SAMN02602958, study PRJNA72255) | Microbial mat metagenome, whole genome shotgun sequencing project. | biome: fresh water; feature: sink hole; material: water; isolation source: purple microbial (photo- and chemosynthetic) mats found in... | reverse complement strand
CGGGTGAACCCTTCCAGCCAGTGGGCGGCTTGCGCCCGGTATAGGTCACTTCATCCAGTCCGGCCAGTTTGGCCGCTGCAATGGCGTCGATGGCACCAATGGCACCGGCCAGCAAATGCACCTGGGTGCTTCCCTGTTGTGCGGCCTGTGCCAGTTGCTCGGGCAGGCCCGCCTCGGACAACGCCCCCACAGACAGCACCGCACATTCCACTCCGCGCGCCAGCGCAGGCAACACATGCTGGGTGAGTGCGCTGTGGCCTGCGCATTCCAGCACCAGCGTGGCATCTGGCGGTACGGTTGCGCCGACGCTAATGGCATCACCCACCTGGCTCTGCACTTCTGCCACCCGCGCTGCGGACACCACAATGTGATTGATCTGCACGCCAGCAAAACCTTGCATGCGTTGCACTATGGAGCGGCCTATTGCACCGTAGCCAATGAGCGTGACAGTTTGAACAGCGCGTGACATTCGGTATCGGCCTCAGTCTTTTTTGAGAATGGGGCCGGCAAACTTGGCTGAGAAGGGGCCCCAGGCGTTCATGTCCACTTCCACCACCACCGGGCCGCTGGCAGCAAAGGCCTGTGCCAGCACATGGCGGGTTTCTTTGGGGTCATTCAACAGAAAGTGCGTAACCTGCAAGCTGCTGCAGAACTGCCCGAAGTTGGGCGTATGCAGGTCCACATAGCAGTGGCGGCCACCGTAAATGTCGTCCTGGATATTGCGGATCACGCCGTAGCGGCTGTCGTTCATCAGCAGCACTACGAGGTTGGCTTTTTCCTGCACTGCGCAGGCCAGTTCGCCCACATTGAGCATGAAGCCGCCGTCGCCCACCAGGGCCACGGTTTTGCGGCCCAGCGCATGCTCTGCATCCGCCACCGCCACACCAATGGCCATGGCCAGACCCTGCCCGATGCCCCCGCCCAAGGCATGCACACCGGCGCGCGGGTTGTCCAGCATGGGTGCGCGGTTGCCCCACATGCTGTTGGACAAAGTAATGTCACGCACCCACCACAGCGGTTTGCCCGCGTGGCTTGCCAATTCGTTTTTGAGCGCCACGTACGCACCCAACGTGGCGTCCACCAGACCAGCGGCCTGGGTATGCGCGCCTTTGACGTCTTTAACCAACTGGGCGTCCACCTGCATACGGCCTTCGAGTTTGTCAGCCAGCGCGTTCAGCGTGGTCAGGGCGTCGCCTTGCACAAAGTAGTCGCTGTTGTAGCCCCGGTTGTGCGCCAGCGCATTGGCGTCGATGCGGTACAGGTTTTTGGGGAGCTTGAGCTTGTAGCGCAGTGTCTCGTTGCTGCGCAGGCGCGAGCCCACCACCAGCATGGCGTCGCAGGTGGCGTACAAATCTTCGGAGGGCTTTTGCAGGTTGTAAGAACCCAGGTTGGCAGGGTGGTCTTCAGGAATTACACCGCGGCCTTGCACCGAGGTAACGACTCCCCAGCCCATTTTGACAAAGCGTTCCACCGCACTGCGCGCACCACGCGCACCGCCACCCAGCCACAGCAAGGGGCGCTTGGCACCCACGAGCTGCTGCGCAAGTGCATCGACCTCGGCATCGGACGCAACCACCGGCTGCAGAGGCAACGGTTGCAGGTCTGCAGGCAGCGTGAGCAGGGTGGCTTGGATATCGATGGGAATTTCAATGCTCACCGGACCACACGGCGGCGTGAACGCCAGGCGGGCCGCTTCGCGCAGCGTAGCCAGCGCGGTAGCGGCATTGCGAATGCGAAACGCCGCCTTGCCTACGGCTTGCAGCATAGCCAATTGGGCGGGGGCTTCGTGGATAAAGCCCAAGTCGCGGTCCAGGTAATCAGATTCAATTTGTCCGGTCAGGTGCAGCATGGGCGTGCCCGCCGTCAGCGCTTCAACCAAGGCCCCCGCAGCGTTGCCTGCACCGGTGCCGGTGCTGGTCACGCACACCCCCAACTTGCCTGTGACGCGTGCATAGGCATCCGCCATGTTGCAAGCACCTGCCTCACCGCGCGCAGACACAAAGCGAATTTTCTGGCGCGTGTTGAACGCATCCAGTATGGGCATGTTGTGGATAGAGATCACACCGAAGGCGGCCTTCACACCGCACTGCTCCAAAAAACGGGCTGCGAGTTCGCCAATAGTGATTTGTGGGGTGCGGGAAGATGTAGTCATACAAGATTCGGGTCGGGAGTGGGGGATCAGTTGGAGCGCTGAGGCAAATGGCTGATCCGTTGGGTCAATTGGCTGGCGGCCTGCTGTACCAGGGGGACCAGCACTGCAATTTGGTCGGCGGAAATTTGTTGCGCCGGCACCGTAATACTGACGGCTGCTGCCACCTCGTGGCGGTCGTTAAAAACGGGTGCCGCAATGGTGGTGATGCCGGTTTCGAACCCGCCTTGGCTGATGCCATAGCCGTTAGCCCGGTCAGCAGCGATTAACTCCTGCAGTTGGGCCAGTGTGGTCGGTGTGCGAGATGTGTACGCAGGCAAGGGTGAATCGGGGTAGAGGCTCGCCAAGGCAGCGTTGTCCAGGTCCGACAGCAAAAGGCGACCAAGCACCGTGGCGTGGGCCGGCAGGCGCGCGCCCACCTGGATGGAGTGAAATTGCGCGCTGCGTCCTGCGGCTTTGCTGACAAAGACCACATCACGCCCATCCCGCACCACGAGATGGGCCGAGTAACCCGCCTGGTCCCGCAGCATTTCAATCACTGGCCTGCCGTGCTCGGTGAGCTCCATTGAGGCCAGGTATTCAAAACCCAGGCGCAGCACGCCGATGCTGAGTTTGTAGTTGGTGGTGTCGCCTACTTTTTCTACAAAACCGGCACGCTCCAGTGTTTGCAAAATGCGGAACACCGAGGCGCGCGGCAAATCCAGATTGCGTGCCAGGTCGGCGCCAGAGAGCTCGCGCGCATCGCGGTTGAACTGACCCAGAACCTCCAACCCGCGCTGCAGTGCGGGAACCAGGTATTTGTCGTCAGACGGTGTGGTGTTCATAGGGTGCCTGGTTGGGATAGACCCAAAAGGGCGGTCACGGTGTTGGCGGCTTCCAGAGCACAGGCGTGGCCCACTGCACCCAGATCAAACCAGGTGACATGCGCTTGTGTGGCCACTGCTTGGCAAGAGACCCTGGGAGTGATGGTGTCTGCACTGCCACTGGCGACAACCATGGGGCAGTGCAGCTGTGCAATGTCCGCGCCCAAGTCGCCTTGCGAGAGCATGTGAGCCGCCTGTGTGTAGCCGTGTGGTTTGATTTGCGCCATCACCGACTGGATAAAGTGCACTTGCTCGGCGCTGGCAGTCGCGGACAACATAGCCGCACCCCGCTTGAGCGCCATGCCCTCAGGCCCCAGTGAATGCAGGTTGGCAAGGCGGTCTGCCAGCTTTTGGCCGCGCTCAGCAGCAGGCGCATTGCCATAGCCGCGCGCAGGTGCAAGCAGTACCAGTTTGGCAACCCGGTGTGGCGCGATGCAAGTAGCGCGGGCTGCCATCAATGCGCCCAGCGAGTGCCCGACCAAGGTGACAGGTGCAGCAACTTGCAGCGCATCCAGCCAAGCCCACAACCGCTTTGCATAGTCTTGTGCCGTGGGGTGTCGCGGGTCCAGCGGTGTGCTGTCACCGTAGCCTGGTGCGTCCCACGCCAATACGCTGCAATCCGCCTTCAGCGATGCGGCATGCAACTGTGCAACCCAACTGGCCGAGGCCGAGCCAATGCCGTGCAGTAGCACGTGCGTGGCTTGTGCGGCAGCCAGTCCACCGGCGTGGCGATACTGCACAGCTCCGCCAGCCGTGTTGGCGGTCTGAAGCGCAAAGCCCTGCAGAAGTAGATCGGGTGCGACGGTCGCCATGGCTTGGTTGGTTTGGCGAATTACTTGGGCGTACGCTTGATCTTGGAGAGCGGGCTGTCCGGTGGGTAGGTAGGGGTGATGGGTTGGGGTGTGCCCAGCATCACACACATGAGGGCATCTTCGTCACCGATGTTGGTCTCTTCGCGGTATACACCGGGTGGCACTGAAATCAGGTCACGCTCATGCAGGATGGACTCCCAGCGCTGGCCGTCTTTTTCGCAGACGATTTTCATCTTGCCGCGTAGCACGAAGAACACTTCTTCCACGTCGTAGTGGATGTGTGACGGGCCCACCCCACCGGCGGGAATCACCATGGTGGAGAAGGTGAAGTGGGCCGATGGCACTGTGTTCTGGTCGGTGGCTACACCGGTCGCACCGGTGCCCATGTAGCGCATCTGCGCACGGCGGTAGATGGGGTTGTAGTCGGCCTGAAACTTAAGCGCATCCCAGTCGTAGCGACGGGTGGCAAAGCGCGCCACGCGGGACTCCAGCCACGCACCAAAGTCCTGGTCGGGTGCCTGCATCATGCTGCGCTGGATGTCGGCCTCCGGCGGAATGAGGGCGTTCATCAGGCCTCGCTCGTTGAATACAGGTGCATTGGCTGCGGTGGTTGGCATGTTCATCGTTTATCTCTCTATTCAGTTCATCACAAAGCCGCCGTTGATGGGCAGCACTTGTCCTGTCACGTAGCCGCTGCCACGTGACAACAAAAAAAGCACGGTGGCCGTCACGTCATCGGGCATTTGCGCACGTTCAATGGCGCGGCCCTGGCGGTAATACTGGTGGCGTGCTTCGGGCACGTATTCAGTCGCTTCTACCAATGTCAAACCCGGCGCCACCGCGTTCACCGTGATGCCCTTGGGGCCCAGCTCGCGCGCCATGGAGCGCGTCATGGCCATCACAGCGCCCTTGCTGGCGACATAGGCCATCAGGCGAGGAGCGCCCCACAGTGCTGTGTCGGAGGCAATGTTGACCACGCGTCCGCTGCCCGATGCGGCCAGGTGCGGTGTGGCGGCCACGGTGACCAGCCACGGGCCGCGCACGTTCACTGCCATCACGCGGTCCCAGGTGTCCACGGACAATTCGTCCATGTCTTTGCCACCGGAGTTGGTAACGGCGCCGTTGTTGATGACGCCGTCCAACCCGCCCAGGTGCAGCGCTGCAGCCGCTACACCCGCTGCGATCGATGCGGGCTCACTCAAATCCATGGGCAGATAATGCGCCGCGGCGCCGATCTCAGTCGCCAATGTCTGGCCGCGTTCGTGCAGCACGTCGCTCAACACTACCTTGGCACCTGCAGCCACCAATGTGCGCACAAACGCCTCGCCCAGACCACGTGCGCCACCGGTGACCAGCACGCGGCGGCCCGCAAGGTTGATTTCAGGCGCATTGGAAACCATGGCACTGTTCATGCGCTGCGCCGCTCCGCACTGGGCAGGTAGTGCAGCACTTTGCGTTCAGCCAGCACCACGCCGTAATAGGCCACGATGCCAATGACCGTGAGCGCACCGATGATGACGAACACCCCTGCGGTATTGCCCTGGCCTTCAAAGAACACCAGCAGGTAGCCCAGGCCGATGTTGCCCCCAACCAGCTCGCCCACAACGACACCAATCACGGCCAGCGTGCTGGCAATGCGTAGACCGGAGAACAGCGCGGGCAGCGTGGTGGGGTACTCCACCGTGCGGAAAACCTGCAAGCGCGTGGCGGAAAACGAGCGCGCCAGGTTGATCATGTCGTGGTCCATATTGCGCATGGCCGACAGCACGTTGATCAGCACCGGGAAGAACACAATCAGCACCGCCACCAGAATTTTGGGGTACATGGTGTAGCCCAGCCACATCACAAACAAAGGCGCAAATGCCACCTTGGGCGCGATTTGCAGTGCCAGCAAGTAGGGCGAAAGTATGGCCTCCACCTTGGGCGACAAACCCAGTGCATAGCCAATCATTGCGCCCAGCGCCGAGCCCAGCACAAAACCAATGATCACCTCTGCTGCCGTGATGCCCGCGTGCCAGAGCAGGCGCTCACCACTCCAGATGCGCTGAGCCTCAGCCCACACCCTGGAGAGCGGCGGCAATACGAACTCCGGCACACCCATGGCCGCGGGTGCGTATTCCCAGGTCAGCACAAAGACCACCAGTACCAGCAGACTCCAGAGCGCGGTGTTGTAGCGCTGCACAAAGGCACTCATGGCTTATTTGGCCTGCACGAACTTGTTGGTGTAGAGGTCTTTCAGTGCCGATGCTTTAGGCACAACCCCGTTGTCGACATAAAACTTTTGCAGCTCACCCAGGCGGACTTCGTCCATCATGCCCGGCACTTTTTGGGCTGCGTAGACGTACTTGTTGTAAAGCTCAAAGGTTTTCAGAATGCTGGCTTCTTTGCCCGCATGGGCGGGCACATGTTTGACATACACCGCGGTCGCCGCCTTGGGGTCGACCATGATGTCTTTCATGCCTTTGAGTGTGGCGCGGACCAGTTTTTGAATGAGCTGTGGGTTCTTCTCAATGGTGTCGTCGGACGCCAGAATGGCCTGGGCCATGCTCTTGAAGTAGATGTCAGCAGGCAGGATGTCCACTTGCGCACCCGCGTCCATGGCGCTCACCGTCCAGTCCGGTACACCCGCCATGGCGTTGGCTTTTTTGGCGGCAAACTGCTGCCACACACCGGCAGGGCCTGCAGCTTGAATGGTCACATCGTTTTTGGTTAGCCCCACTTTGCTCAGCATGCCCAAGAGCGCGTAGTAGGTGGTATCGGTGTAAGCCAGCACAGTGACTGTCTTGCCTTTGAGCTCGCGCGGGCTCTCAATTTTTTCGTCTTTGTGGCTGACCAGTTGGGTCAACGAACCTGCGCCCATCACGGCCACGGCTTTCACTGGAATGCCCTGTGCGCGGGCAATGATGGGGGTGTCACCAATGGCGCCACCGATCACTGCATTGCCAGCGCCTACCTGCTTGGCCACATCCACACCGCCCCGTGCAGCGACGAACTTCACATCCAGACCTTCAGCGGCGTAATAGCCTTTGGCCTGCGCCAGCATCCAGGGACCGAACGCGGGCAGTGTTCCAGGCGCGGGCAGCAGGTAGGTGATTTCTTCGAGCTTTTGCGCCTGTGATGCCAGCGGCGTTGCCAGGCAGGCGGCTGCGGCCAAGGCCACAGCAAGGCGGCGGGTCAGCGGAAAGTTCAAACGTTGGCTCATGGTGTTCTCCGGAAGGTTGGTTGGTGGAGGGAGGTCAGGGGAAAAAATCAGTGCACTTCGGTATTGGCATCGAGCTTGAGCATGTCCATCAGCATGGCGATGTAGTGGCCCACGGAGTCGTGCTTGCGGCGCTGCATGGGGTTTTCGCGGCCCGGAATGTCCACCGTGATTTGCTCCACGATGGTGCCAGGGCGCTCGCTCATCACCAGAATGCGGTCCGACAGCGCCACGGCCTCGGCCAGGTCGTGGGTGATGAATAGCACGGTCTTCTTTTCTTCGGACACGGTGCGGGCCAGGTCCTGCTGAAGAATCATTTTGGTTTGCGCGTCCAAAGCAGAGAACGGCTCGTCCATCAGCAGCACCAGCGGGTCCACCGCCAACGTGCGTGCCATGGCTGCGCGCTGGCGCATGCCGCCTGAGAGTTGGTGCGGGTAGCTGTTGCCAAAGCCGCTGAGGTGGCACTTGGCCAGCAGCCGGGTGGAGATCTCTTTGCGCTTTGCGGCATCCACGCCGCGCAGCTCCAGCCCGTATTCCACATTCTGGGCAATGGTACGCCAGGGCATGAGCAGGTCTTTTTGCAGCATGAACGACACATGCGCGTTGGGGCCTGCCACTTGCTTGCCTGCCACCTTGACCATGCCCGCACTGGGAGTTGACAAGCCGGCGCCCATGTTGAGCAACGTACTTTTGCCGCAACCTGAGGGGCCAATGATTGAGACAATTTCTCCGGGGGCAATGGCAAAGGTCACGTTTTGCGCTGCCAGCACCTCGGCAGAGGCGCCCCGCGCCGGAAAGCGTTTGTCCACCGCGATGAATTCGATGGCGGCAGTGCCTGGCGGCGGAGCAATGGGACCCATATCAAGCCTTTGAAGAGTGCAGCCAGCTGTTCCACGTGTTTTACTATAGAAACAGCAGTTTACTAAAGATATGATGGTAGACCCCGTGTAGAGGCCCGTCAAGCCCTTATTGCAAAATTTCGGCAATCACGCGCCGCAGCCAGCGTGCTGCGGCCCTGAATACCCAGGCGGGCAATTTTGCTACTGTTTTAGTAGCTGACTGTGCAGACTGTACAAGGGCTGGAGGCTGATTTGTCTCGAAATTTCTAGCTGGCAACCAACACGGCTAAATGTTGCCGGATCGCCTGCTGAGCTACTGCAAATGCTGCTGCCAACCCCTGCGAATGCGCCGTGCAGGCAGATACATCCCCGGCATAGCCGGTGGTTTCTATGCGTTGGCACAACTCTCCGAGTTGCAGGGCGCCCACGCTGCGCGCCGCACTCTTGAGCGCGTGCGCCACTCTGGCCATCGCGGCAATGTCGCCGGCTGCTGCTGCAGCTGCGATCTCATCCGTCTGCTGCGCAGCGTTGAGAAGGAATTTCTCAAGTAAGCGTTTGTGCATGGCGGTGTTGTCACCGACCAGCTCGCTCAATGCGGCAGGGTTCCAGACCGCAAGGTCCGGTGGTGCAGGTTGCGCGGGCTGAGTGTCAATGGCCGGGTCATGCACGCCACTAAGTGCGCCTTTGGGCAACCATTTTTGCAGCACCCTCGCAAGTTCTTGCAGGCGCAAAGGTTTGCACAAGTAATCATCCATGCCGCCAAGCAGGCAGCGCTGCGCCTCACCCTGCATGGCGTTGGCTGTAATGGCGATGATGGGCAGGCGGGTGCCAATAGGTTCAGCCGCACGAATCGCTGCTGTCAAGGCAAAACCATCCATGAGAGGCATATGGCAATCGGTCAGCAGCGCGGCGTAGCGCTGTGGGGCGGCTCGCCACATCTGCAGAGCCCTGGCACCGTCATGGGCTACTTCGCAGGCGTAGCCCAGGAGGCGCAGCTGCTCCTCAATCACCTCGCGGTTGGTCTCGTTGTCTTCGGCCAGCAGGACCAGTTGTCCATGCGCAGCGGCCGGTGCGGGGGCCGGGGCCTGCGCACGCCAATCGGCGGCATCTTCGATCGCCTCAACAGGTGCCTCCTGCAGCGGCAGTGCCACGGTAAACACAGAACCCTGGCCGGGGGTGCTTTGCACAGAGATACGCCCACCCATGAGCGCCACCAGGCGCTGAGAGATCGACAGGCCCAAACCAGTGCCGCCAAATTGGCGTGAGGTGCTGGCATCGGCCTGGGTAAAGGGCGTAAACAGACGAGCCTCCAACTCGGCACTCATGCCAACGCCGCGGTCGCGCACGTGCAGCAACACCGCCGGTTGGCCATCCGCCAGTGCACCGGGCTCCAGCGTGAGTGTCACGCTGTCGGCCCGGGCGGCATCGGCCGGGGTGAACTTGATGGCGTTGCCCAACAGGTTCAGCAGCACCTGCCGCAAGCGCGTGGGATCGGCATAAATGGCTGGGGGCAGGTCGGGTGAGATCGACATCGACAATGCCATCCCTTTGGCGCTCGCAACACCCTGCATCAGTTGCAGCACGCTGCGGGACACTTCGGCCAACGAGGTCGGGATACGTTCAACCGTCAGCTTGCCGGCCTCAATCTTGGAGAAATCCAGAATGTCATTGAGGATATGCAACAGGGTTTCAGACGAATTGGCAATGGTCGTCAGCATCTGCTGCTGCCGGGCCGACAACGGGGTTTGCAACAGAATATCCACCATGCCAATCACACCATTCATGGGGGTGCGGATTTCATGGCTCATGTTGGCCAGGAACTCTGACTTGGCCTGACTCGCGGCCTTCGCTACGTTTTCCGCTTCAACTATGGCGGTGACATCCTTTGAGATGCACAGCACCGAGATCACTTGCCCTTGCGCATTGAAAATCGGCTTGGCGGTTGACAACAGGGTGCGCTCGCCTTGGGGCGATGGTGACTGCATGGTGATTGCCTGCTCATTGCCACTCTCAAAGACCAGCTGCAAAAAGTGGTACCACTTGTCTGCCTCTTCTTTGCTAAAGATGTCCCAAATGGTTCTTTCGACGATTTCAGATGCGGTCTTGCCTAAGCCCTGCGCAAATGCTGCATTGACATAGGTGTACCTGCCATCTTGCTGGAAGGCAAAAATAGGGTCGCTGGAATCGTCCAGCAAGATGCGATGCTTTTCTTCACTGATGCGCAGCCGTTCTTCGGTTTGTTTGCGTTCGGTGATGTCGTGCCAGGATGTGTGGAGCATGGCCTGACCATCAACCAAAATGGGTACAAGAGACACATCCACAATAAACGGCTGCCCCTGGGCATCAAGGTGGGTCCAGTCAAAGCGATGCAGCCCCTTGCGGTGGGACAGTGCCATGATCTCGGGCGCTGCCGCATCCGAACGCCGTCCGTCGGGCTGGAATTCCGGCGAAATCTGCGCTGGCGACATCTGAAGAAATTGCGCCTGTGTCATTTTCAGAATGTCCAGAGCCGCCTGGTTGCATTGCGTGAACTTGCATGTGCCATCGATGAGAAGTATGGGATTAGATGCCGCCTCAAACAGCGTCCTGAAATTCGCCTCGCTTTGCTGCAATTCGCTGGTTCTGTCCCGCACCAGGTCTTCCAGACGCGCCCGGTACGCCTGTAGTCCCAACTGGGCCGTTTTTTGCACATGGATGTCGCGGATGGTGCCGCGCAGGTAGGCCGGGTTGCCGGCCTCGTCATAGGAAAACTCGCCCAGCGCCTCCACCCAACGGCGCTGGCCATCAGCCGGGCGAATCACTTCATAGGCCCTGCAGAATTGGCCATTGCTGTCAATGACGTGGTGGTAATAGTCCAGCAGCTCCTGCTGAAATTCCGGCGCGATCAGCAGGTTCCAGTTGGGAATGGTTTTCTCAAAGCTGGCATCGATGCCGAAAATATCGTCCAGTACCTCAGAGCCTTCCCATAGTCCTGTCTTGATGTCGGTCACGTAGGTGCCGATCCGACCGATGCGTTGGGCCTCGTTCATACCCCATATGCTGCCCTTGAGGAGGCTCGCTGACTCGCGCAGCTCGGCCAGTTGCTGCCCGATGCGCGCGCGCATGCTGGCGAAAGCCATTGCCAGCTCGGAAATTTCCGTGGTGCGGGAATAGGTTGGCAGCACGACGCTGTTGTCATCCAACTCCATCGTCCGGGCGGCGTCGGCCAAAGTCTCCAGGGGCCTAACAATGGAGCGCGTGACCCTGCGTGCGACCCAAAGCGCCAGGAGCAGGCACAGCAAGGACATGGCAACAATCACGCCCTGGGCCCAATGGACTTCGCGCAGTGCCTCATGGAGCGGGATCTCTTCAACGATGGTCCATCGAATCGAGGCCTGCGCCGGGGGCTGAATACGGGCAAAAACCTGCAAAGTCTCCGGTTGGTCAGGGGTGTCAAACAGTGCGCCGGAAGTCCGCGACAGAATCAATTTCGCGTCACGCGGTCTTTGCGCCATCCAGCTGTCGGACGCCAGGTTTGTGGGCTTGATCAGTGCGCGCCCCTGGTCATCCAGCACCCAGGTGTTTACCGGACCGGCAGCTTCCGTTCGGTTGTCAAGCGCCTCAAACGCGCGCGCGGCATTGAGCTCCAACACCACAACACCACCAATGCCGCCATCACTGCGGCGCATCGACAAGGCGTAAGGAATCGTCGACTCGCCGTCAAGCACGCCTGCGCTTGAAATGGGGGCGCGCAAGTCACCAATAAAAATGGACTGGCGCCCTGGAATGCTCAGCAACTCGGCCGCACCAGAAAACAGAGCTTCCCGGCGTGCCGGCGCAAGCGCATGGCCACGGGCATCGGTGGCGAACAAAATGCCACCCCTTGCGTCAAGCAGGTAGGCGCGTACATACAGCTTGTCGGCATGGTCGATAAACGTACGCAGGGTGTTTTCAACCTCTTTTAACGCCGCTGGGTCGGGCGCAACGACGGATTCAAGTACTTTGCGCAGTTGCGGGTTTTGGCTCAGTTCGTACAAATCATCGCGGGGCTGGAGCAAAAGCGCCTGCGCGCTCGATGCCCGCGCCTTAACGCTCTGCACATGTTCGTTTTCAACCGTTTGAATCATCGCCTTTGATGAGGCGTACACCGCATACCAAGCCACCATGCCGACTGGCAAAATCAAGGCCAGGACCAGGACGAAAAAAAGGCGGTTTTGAAGCCGCCCCAAATAGTGAATTGCCGTCATCCCGGCGTCCCGGGCGCAGCAAACAGTTCCAGCGCACGCTTTTGTGCCAAAGCAGTGGCCGCTTCCGGAGTCAGTTGGCCGCTGAGCATGCTGTGGAATACGGATCCCATCATTTCAGCCAGGTCTGCCCACTGTGGCACACCGGGTCGCATTGAGTCTGCCAGCCCATTGGTCTGGCTGAGTTGGGCGACCGCGGGAAATGCGGGATACGTACGGGCCAGTTGTTTGTCGTTCAGCAAAGACAGCCGTGGCATGCCACCATTGCCGGCTTGTGCCAGAAGCCGTTGTTGCTCAGGGGCTGACAACCAGAACAAAAATTGTTCGGCGGCGCTGTGTTTGGCGCCAAGGTTGGCTGGAACGCCAAGGCTCCATGTGCCCAGCGGCGTAACCGATGCTTCGTTTCGGGCATGCGGGGCGGGCCAATATGCCACCTTGCCGGCCACCACGGACGCGGCGTCCTGCTCGGCGAGGTAGGAGCGTGCCGCCCATTCATAGGTCATGGCACACGTGCCTTTGGCAAACGCGCGGGTACGCTGATCCCAAGCCATGGCCAACACATCCGGCGGCGACACCGCCAGTAATGACTTCGCAAAACGTGCAGCGGCTAGAGCGCGCGGGGTATCCAGTGTCGGGCGACCGGCCGCATCCAGCAAGGGCTGGCCAAAGGCGCCGTAAAAATGCGCCATCTGCTGGCCCAGCGCCTGGCCCCGCTGTCCATTCCAGCACAAACCATACAGACCTTCTTTGGGGCGCGTCAGTGTCTTGGCGGCAGCTAACAGATCATCGGTGGTGACGGGTGCAGCAAGCCCCGCCTGCTTCAGCAAGTCCTGGCGCACCCACAGCAGCTCGGGATGGGGCTGAATGGGCAATCCCAGCTGATCCTGGCCGACGCGGGATTGCCGCAGGGCCAACGGCAAAAAGTCGTCCACCTGCAAACCCGGCGCGTGCGCCAGCTGCAGGGGCGCTAACACCTTGGCGCGGGCAAATTCGCTAGCCCACAGTACATCAAAGCTGACAATGTCGTAGTTTGACTGTGCGTCCCGCGCGTTTTGCAGGATCAGCCGGCGCACATCGTTGTACCCTGCCACTTCAATGCTGATGCGTGCCCCGGATTGCTTCTCCAACTCGGCGCTGGCCGATCGGAGTGCGTTGGCAAAGGGATCGCCCACCACGAGCAGGTGAAATGTTTTGCCCTTGAAGTCCTGTTGCGCAGGTCCTGGAGACGGAGCTTCATTTTTCTCGAAGACATATACGCCAATCTCCAGCACGCAGAGCAGCACCAAGCCCAGGATGATTTTTTGACTGAACCGCTTGAACATGGTTGCACTTCTATTCAGCTATGCAAGCAGCACGAAGCGTTTCCGATAGCGTGGCCGCAGATACCGGCTTGCTATGCGCCCCCCAAAGTTTGAGACCGTTATCTGTAGCGAGTTGCTGAGCGATACCCAGCATGCTGATGTCCACACCGCTGATCAGAATAACGCCGCCCTGGTAGTTTTTCTTGGCCAACTCGGTCAAAAATTCGATGCCGTCCATGTCGGGCATGAACACATCACAAATCAGAAAATCGGGCGGCCGTGGAAGCTCTGCCAAGGTGCGCAATCCAATGCGCCCGTTCAGGGCGCTGTGGATGTCGGTAATCCCCATTGCCGACAGCATCTCGGAGAATAAATCCTGGCTGAAAGAATCATCGTCAACGATCAGCGCTGACATCGATGCGCTGGGCGCACCCGTGGCGTCGGTTTCTATATTCACGCTCCCCCCTCTTTACTTTTTTGTTCCCAGCGCAGTGACATGCGCGGACATCGTTGAAGAACATAATACATCTACAAGACAATGCCACCAAATATTCTCCGGATATTCATCATCCTTCTGGCTGGGGCAATCAGCTCCCCCAGTACTGCCGCTCCCGTCCCCATGGAAGTGGGTCAAACAGTGCAGGACGTGAAACTGCGCGGACTCAACGGGCGGGATCGCAACCTCAAGGAGTTTCTTGGAAGGCCATTGCTGATCAATGTATGGGCCAGCTGGTGCGGGCCATGCCGGGAAGAAATGGGTTCCCTGGAAAGATTGGCCTGGCGGGACCAGTCGAAAACCATGGTGGTCATCGGCGTGTCAACGGACGACAGCGAACCCGCCGCGAAAGCCTATTTGCGAAATTCCAACGCCACGCTAAGCCATTTCATTGACTCAGGCCTTGCCGTGGAAAACATGCTGGGTGCCAATCGCCTGCCACTGACTGTGTTGATCAACGAAAAAGGAAAAATCGTTGGCAAGTTCTATGGCGCCAGACAGTGGGACCAACCTGAGGCAAGCCGCTGGATTGAAGCCGGGCTGAAAAGGAGGTAGCGGCTTAGCTTCGCCTTACACCCGCTCAACCACCATCGCAATGCCTTGTCCCACACCAATGCACATGGTGCACAACGCGTAGCGGCCGCCAATTGTGTGCAACTGGTTGATGGCGGTGGTCACCAGGCGCGCGCCGCTGGCACCCAGCGGATGACCGAGGGCAATGGCACCTCCGTTAGGGTTCACACGCGCATCGTCATCAGCCAAGCCGAGGTCACGCAACACGGCCAGGCCCTGGGCGGCAAAGGCTTCGTTCAGTTCAATCACGTCCATCTGCGCCAGCGTCAGGCCGGTCAGCGCCAGTACCTTGCGGGTGGCGGGTGCCGGGCCAAAGCCCATGATGCGCGGGGCCAGCCCGGCGGTAGCCATGCCCACCACGCGGGCGCGTGGCGTCAGGCCATAGTGTGTTGCAGCTGCTTCGTTGGCCAGCAGCAAGGCACAGGCACCGTCGTTCACGCCCGAGGCATTGCCCGCGGTCACGGTGCCATCGGGGCGCACCACGCCTTTGAGCTTGGCCAGTGATTCGATCGACGTGGAGCGGGGGTGCTCGTCCTGTGACACCACGATGGCATCGCCTTTTTTCTGGGCGATGGTGACCGGCACGATTTCGCTGGCAAAAAAGCCGCTTTGCTGGGCTCGCACGGCGTTGAGCTGGGAGCGCAGCGCCATCAGGTCTTGCGCTTCGCGTCCGATGTTGAAGTCGGTGGCGACGTTCTCGGCCGTTTCCGGCATGGAGTCCACGCCGTACAGTTTTTTCATCAGCGGGTTGACGAAGCGCCAGCCGATGGTGGTGTCGTAGACCGCGTTGGTGCGGCTGAAAGCGCTCTCGGCTTTGGGCATCACAAAAGGTGCACGGCTCATGCTTTCCACACCACCCGCTATCATTAATGTAGCTTCTCCGGCACGAATGGCGCGGGCTGCAGTGCCAACGGCATCCATACCCGAGCCGCACAGGCGGTTGATGGTGGCGCCGGGCACTTCCATCGGCAGACCGGCTAAAAGCGATGACATGTGCGCCACATTGCGGTTGTCTTCGCCCGCCTGGTTGGCGCAACCGTAAATCACATCGGTCACGGCGGCCCAGTCCACACCGGGGTTGCGCTCCATCAGCGCCTTAATAGGAATGGCGCCCAGATCGTCGGTGCGGATGCTTGAGAGTGCGCCGCCGTAGCGGCCAAAGGGGGTGCGGATGGCGTCGCAGATAAGTGCTTGGGTCATGGTAGTTTCGGAATCCAGGTTGCAGGACGTTTTTCCAGGAATGCGGCAAAGCCCTCACGGGCCTCTGAAGTGCCGCGCACGCGGGCAATGGTTTGGGCAGTGAGTTCACGCACCTCGGCGGTGATGGCGCCGACTTCCAGTTGGCTGAACAGCGCTTTGATCTCGTGCTGTGCATTGGGGCTGCCAGCCAGCAGTTGGGTGACAGTGGCATCGACGGTGGCGTCCAGCACATCCAGCGCAACCGCCTGCTGCACCAGGCCCATGGCCAGTGCCTCAGCCGCGTTGATGCGTTCGGTGGTGAGTGCGAGGCGTTTGGCTTGGCGTTTGCCCACGGCGTTGGTTACGTAAGGGCCAATCACGGCGGGCAAGATGCCAAACTTGGCTTCGCTTACCGCAAAGCTGGCGTTGTCAGCGGCGATGGCAATGTCGCAAGCGCAGGCCAGGCCCACGCCGCCGCCCAGCGCCGCGCCCTGTACACGGGCGATGGTTGGCTTGGGGCAGGTTTCGATGCGGGACAGCATGCCGGCAAAGCGGCGCGCATCTTCCACGTTCCATTCCAGCGAGGCTTGGCTGGCACGTTGCATCCATTGCAGATCAGCCCCGGCGCTGAAGTGCTTACCAGCCCCGGCCAGCACAATCACACGCACGGTGTCGTCGGCCACCAGCGCAGCAAAGGCCGCGTCCAGCTCGCCGATCATGGCTTCGTCAAAGGCGTTGAACACATCGGGCCGCGCCATGGTGACTTGTGCCACGCCAGCACTGCGCTGCGTGATTTGGAGGGTTTGGTAGTCGGCCATCAATACGTCTCCAAATGCAGTCGACCTTCGCGTTTGAGGGCGGTGCCCACAGTGTCCCACTGCATGCCGGCGTTGTTGAGCTTGGGCTGGTTTTGCAAAGGACCGAAGTAAGGCAGCTCCTGCTGCGTGCGGGCACCGAAGAACAACATAAGTTTGTCACCCTCGGAATCCGGCCCCCACGCTGCGCTGTTGCGCGAGTCGTGCGTTATGGCCCCCACCGGACAGATGGCTTCGCAGGTGTTGCAGCGAATGCAGATCTCGGGGTCGATCAGGTGTTGTTTGATGACGGTTTCTGTCATTTTTGACTCTCTTGCTTTGCGCAGGGTGCTAATTTAACTCCACCATTTTTTTAACTCCCCCATCCCCCCCCTTACCCCC
>JFJP01002038.1_pt1 | contig 16837 bp, 10 predicted proteins | sample 431651 | NCBI WGS metagenome assembly JFJP01 (sample SAMN02602958, study PRJNA72255) | Microbial mat metagenome, whole genome shotgun sequencing project. | biome: fresh water; feature: sink hole; material: water; isolation source: purple microbial (photo- and chemosynthetic) mats found in... | reverse complement strand
CTTTTTCTGCTGCTACTGTTGCGCATCTGGATCTACTTGCTTCTCAATTCAGCGAAGCGGATGCAGAACAAATCAAAACCATCGAGCGTCGCACCAACCACGATGTAAAAGCAATTGAGTATTGGCTCCGTGAAAAGCTTGCTAGCAACCCTGAAACTGCAGGCGTGCTGGAATTTATTCACTTCGCTTGTACCTCTGAAGACATCAACAATTTGAGCCATGCGTTAATGCTAAAGCATGGACGTAATGAGGTAATGTTGCCGGCATTGGATAGCGTGATTACACGTCTGCGTAGCTTGGCGCATCAATTGTCTGACTTACCAATGCTGTGTCGCACCCACGGACAAACTGCCACTCCCAGCACCATGGGGAAAGAAATAGCTAACGTAGTTTATCGTTTGCAGCGTGCGCGTGATGTGATTTCAAAAGTTGAAATTCTGGGCAAGATCAACGGCGCTGTCGGCAATTACAACGCTCACTTATCTGCTTATCCGCACACCGATTGGGAAAATTTTGCACAGCGTTTTGTCACAGCGCGCGGCATCACCTTTAACCCCTTCACCATTCAGATTGAGCCGCACGATTACATGGCCGAGCTATATGACGCCTTCGCACGTGCCAACACGATTTTAATCGACCTAAATCGCGACATCTGGGGCTATATCTCGCTAGGGTTTTTCAAGCAGAAAGTAGTTGCAGGGGAAGTCGGTTCGTCCACCATGCCTCACAAAGTGAATCCGATTGATTTCGAAAACTCGGAAGGCAATCTTGGCTTGGCTAACGCGCTTCTCAAGCATCTATCTGAAAAACTGCCGATCTCACGTTGGCAACGCGACCTCACCGACTCCACCGTGTTGCGCAACATGGGTGTCGCATTTGGTTACTCTTTGCTCGCTTATGAATCATGCCTCAAAGGTCTTAATAAACTAGAAGCCAACCCGCAACGCTTAGGCGAAGATTTGAACAATAGCTGGGAAGTTTTGGCAGAGCCAATCCAAACCGTGATGCGCCGTTACAACATTGAAAACGCTTACGACAAGTTAAAAGAACTCACGCGCGGCAAAGATGGCATTAACCGCGCATCGCTAAAAACGTTTATCGAATCGTTAGATATTCCTGCGGACGAGAAGCAACGCTTACAATCACTCAGCCCAGAAACATATTTGGGCAAAGCTTCTGAATTGGCGAAGCGAATCTGATACAACTACATACTTAAAAAAACAAGCTCGCAATTGCGGGCTTGTTTGCTTCTAAGCCTATAACTTTTATCGGTGGAAAGCCACTACCCCATTAATCACAGGATTTGTTAAGCCAACTGTAGCGGGCCCGTTTTGCAATCCATAACTCATTACCGCCCCCGTGGCTCCTGCACCAGTAAATTTACCCACAACCGTACCACCAGCAGCGCCATTACAGGCTCCTGTACAAGTAACATTTAAGTGTGAACTACTTGCTGAGGGCTCTTGGCTAGATGCATAAAATGCGGTGCTTTGAATAATTGGCACATTCGATGCTGCCGCATTTAATGTAGCTCCACTCACAGATGCATTCACGCCGACATTTACCGTTTGCGCAGTGAAGTCAGCGGTAAGCGTTGCGGAATTTAAAACACCTAAATTCCCCAATTGATCGGTTGGCGAAGTGCCCCCCGCCTTGATGTAAGTGTAAGTTCCGGAAACAGGAAGCGTTACTGCGCTACTGCTTGCGGACTCAGCAATCCAATGAAGACTACCTGTATTCACCCTATCCTTAAATACGCCGTCGACTGCTCGAACTGTGTCACGAATATTACCGCCGGCCCATCTGCCCCAGCTAATTCCAGTTATTGGATCTGTACCCAATTCAAGTGTAGCCGCATCAATATTAGAAATGGTAGTTGACGCACTACCGCCATTGCTCACTCCCTGCATGTCAAATTTGGTCAGGTTGCCTGCTGCATCTTGTGTCACCCGCGTTGCGTTGTTGGCATAAAAACCAAGAACAGGGATAACTTCTAGCTCATCGAAATATGAAATTGAGACATAGCGATGTGACAAGGAGGTGCCTTGTGCTGTTCCTGTGAAAGCTGCAATCCCTTGAATTGATTCATTAGTTGAATTTACAATCCCATTCAAATTAAAACTCAAAATCGCACCGCTCAGCCCTGCGCCTGTTAATTGACCATTGACTTCGCTACTACTGTTTGTTGAGCTGATGACTTCTCCATCCACCTTAACCGTTAACAATGTACTGCCCACCAATCCGTTAGTTGAAGATGCACGAAATCCCGTGCCGCTGATTCCCTGATTGCCCTGCAAAGAGACCTGTGCTGTAGCATTCCAGGAATGAAATGTAGAGGTCGTCGTATCGGGGACTGAGATATCCAAATTGATACCAACAAGTTGCCGTGTAAAATCTAGAGCAAGGGTGCTCGTGCCAAGCACTGACCCAGATACGCCGTTGCCATTGGTGACCAAGCCAGCGTCAAACACGTAACTCGCTGTGCCTGTAAGTGCCTGCGACAAATACAACGGACCAGCCTCTGGACCTGTGACCCAATAGCTCTTCGCAGCGGCAGAGCCTGTTTGAGTCGAAGTGTTTGAATAAGTACCTGCAGTCCAGTTGCCATAATAAATCCCACTTGTTGCAACATTTCCTGATGCAATCGCAGTACAAGTCGGGCAATTCACGCTAACCGTATTTCCACCTGAACCGTATGAGGTCAACACGTTGCTAGGATTGCTCCAAGTAGAATAGGCACTCAACTGATTGTTATTGCTCTGCGCAACGATAATGCTCGTAGGCGTGACAGCAGTTCCATTCGTAACCGTTGGATTGAGATATGGACTTGAAGTATTTCCGGCAAACTCTCTTGTCAAAGCAGCGTTACCCTGTATATCCGTCGTCCCCAACAATGTATTGTTATACAAGGCATAGGATATGATCGCGCCGGTAAAATTTTGTCCCGTGAAGCCAATATTTAAATTTCCGCTACAATCAGCACAGGTCGTAACATTAACAAAACCTCGCATCACCGTTAAATTCCCTGCAGAGCTTGATGCAGAAAATCCATAAGTTGATCTAGATGCGGAAGTTAGCGTTCCCGTCGAGACAGTCCACAACTCATCACCTGGCATAGTCAAGCCCAGAGAGGCTGTCAGAGACATATTCGTGCTGCCAAATGTAGCGGTTATAATGGCACTTGTTAGCGTCCCTTTGAGGCCAGAGTTTCGGTTCGTTGGCGCGCTATTGCCATCTAGCAAATAGGTGAAAGTACCGGAAGTAACCGCATTCAAAGAATCCCAATAGGCTACTGGCCCATACATCCAACTATTGGGAGCCCCACCATTTATGCCTCCCAGCAAACTCGTGTTCACAGATACTTGGTTTGTGTAGCCACTCCACACACCGTATTCAATTCCAGTAGAGGCGTACGACGGTGCATTAAAGCTTGTTGCAGTACCACCAGTAATTGTTGTGGTATTAGTCCACTCCGAGCCACCACCAATACTACGTTCGATAAAGGACGACAATTGCCCACTCGCTGCCGAGCCACCCGCCACATAAGTCAGATCGCCTAATGCGGCTAACCAACCCCACGAACGATTGTTAACCCACACGCTTTGCCCAGCAACATGGTCAAAGGCGTAAGCCATCTCCGTTCCCGCCGCCTGCGTCACCGCATTCGCTAGCGTCCCGCCAGTTGCAAGCACATCTGCCACTGTTTCAACCGGTGCGGTTACACCTGTCGAGGTCGTTACTGTTTGCGCAGAGGTATCGAGTGTATTTCCATCAGTGTCAACCAGAGTAATGGGCACAACTTGGGGCGGCGCTTCAACAACGATCACGGGAACAACTATGTTTGTCACCGGCGCAACTGCTTGCGTTGCAGCCACCGTATTTAAAGGCGTTACATCTGCGGTCACATTGCGTAGCACTGTTGCATCGCCTGCTACCGTTGTTTCAGATGTTGCAGTTTGACTAGCTGGCGTACTTGTTTCCTGAGTTGCTTCAGTACGCGCGACGGGCGATGTTTCTGGCTTGCTTTCTTGAGTAGCTTCGGCCTGAGTTTCTTGTTTGGTGTCGTTCGCTTGTTCAGTCTTCTCAGATTTAGTTCCTTTGGCAACGGTTTGCTCGCCACCCCCTTGTTTTTGAGATTTCTGCTCTTGCTTCTCTTCTTTATTTTCTTTGATAGTTTTTGTAGGGGTAGCAGAAACCGTAAAAATATTTGTGTTGATTGGCGCAATCGCGGGCACGGCATTCATGCCACTTGCATAGCCCATTTGGTTGGGCTGTACGTTCACCGTACCTAGGCTCGTAGTTACCGAGGTTGAGCCAACGTTCACCTTGCTGTAGGTACCCGGAGGAGCAGACGGCGCCCCCCCTCCACCAGACGATTCCCCAGCCGGAACAACTACAACCGTTTCATGGTCAGTACCACGAATACCAATGGTTGCCGCCGGCGTAGTGATTTTGTAGTTCTGCTTGTTAAACATGCCCACAAAACCGGTAACTGCGCGGAAGCCCCCTTTAAACAGCGAAAAGAAACTACGCTCTTGGCCATCTTGCTTGCCACTAAAAACGAACTGATCAAATTTCATGCGCGTATCGGGGCGCACCGCAACAAAGCCACCGTCGCGCATTTTGATCTGCGCAGACGATACAAGTGCCGTTGTCACCAAGTCACCTTCATTAATTACGTCACCTTTCAACAGTGGCCTTGTCACTCCAGCCAAGGTAGTGACTTGCACATTTCCGTTAGTAAATTGCACTTGCCCTGCGACTGCAGCGAACGCAGCATTAACCGACATGCTTGCCAGCGACAGCACTGTAAGTAACAAAGTAATAAATTTTGGGGTGATCTTCATCATTAACCTCACTTAAATTAGTTTGGTTGGCTGTTTAGTTTGTTCATCTGAAATCTCGACGAACAGCGACCGCAACGTCTAGCCGATCGAAGCAGTAAATAGCGATGCTGGAATTGTTTTTTGAATAGCTAGCTTGCGTGCGAATTGTCCACAGCTTGTCAGGGTGCCATCCTGCACCGAGTGTCACGTCATATTGTTTGTCATTGCGCGCAGTTAGAAAGGCAACGTTTTCTTTGTCGTAATTGGCAATCTGGTAGCCCACATTACTAAACATTTCCCAGCTATCTGTCAGTGCTTTTTGCGCACCGATGCGAAGGCCATAGCCGACTTTATTTCCATCTGCTCGGCCGTACATAGCGCGTTCACTTGTCCAATTCACGCTACTAAACACAACCGTCTTACTGCTTTCAAAGTTGTGCAGATAGCCACCCCCTGCCACATTTTGATCAAAGTCATTGATCTGAAAAGCGCCATCCGCAAAACGGTTACGGCTATGCTGTGCAAAAGCATTGAACGCGCTATTGGCATTTAAGTTGTAACGCCAATCTGTATTCAGGCCAAAGGCATCACGATTTTTCGCATGTGCAATATTAAATTGGCTAAAACTTCCGCCCAATCTGAAGACATTGTTTCCTGAATTGAGTGATACACCGACACGCGTATCAACACTGCTTGAATCGAAAGCTGAAACACTCTGCTCATTACCACGGCGGCGCAAATCCAGCCCACCGTATATCCCCCAAGTATTGCCAAAACTCTGACTTGCTTCGCCTCCTGCTGCCGCAGTGTAATAACTACCTGGAGTTTTCATACTCGTGGGGCTTAAGGTGAATATGAGATTACCAAAAGCGGGGACCGGAATTTGCGATTGGCTTGTTGAGTTATTGACGTTGCTATCACGGCCAAACGCTGTTTCAACATAAGCGGAATAGCGAATCCGCTTGGCGCGCTCTGTCACTTCAATCGCTTCTAGATATCGAGTGATCGTGGCACGCGCAGCAGGGGGAGGGTCTTGCTTCATCACCGCATCAAATTCAGTTTTAGACCTAAGCAAATCACCCAACTGAAAGTAGGCGCGAGCCATGTCTAAACGGGCACCTGCAAAGTTTGGATCAACCGCCAATACGCGTTCGAGTGCCAGTGTCGCTTTATCGGGCTTGCCGCTATCTAACGCTGCGATACCCAACAAATAGTCGAAACGCACATTACCCGCATATTCAAAATCAAATGGCTCAAGCAACTTGTAGGCTTCTGCTGCTTTGCCTGCATTCAGCAAAGCATCTGCATCAAACAACAGTTTTTCTGGGACGCTTGGGTTCTTTTTCTTCTCTATAGCAGCCTTTTCAGCTTTCACTTCAGCTTCGTCGATTTCAGGAGCGGGGAACGCCTTGACAAAAATTGGCTTAGGCTCCGCTGCGCTTGCCAAAATTGGCGCACAAAAGATTCCAAAAATAAAAAATCGCAACAAGCTAGTTGCCATCGCTGATGTTTTCATGAGCTTTAAAGAGGCCGTAGCATTAGCGTAGGCGGCCTCAGTCTCAAAAAAATAGTTACTTGGCTAACTCAACCAAAGCCTGATCGGCGTCTTTACGCAGGGCGCTGTCTGGGTGTTTCTTCACGAAATCTGCAAATGCGTTTGTCGCCTGCTTCTTTTCGCCAGCGGCGGCAAAATCCATCGCCTTTTTAAAAGCCGCTAACTCTTCAGCCTCAATCGTTTCTTGTGTAGCTTCACCCTTCCAGTAAATATCGTGCGCATCAGAAGGCGCGCCTCGCACTCCACCGACCGCATTGGTTGCGCCAATTTTTTTCTGTGGCGCAAATGACTCGACCTTCTTGCGAAGTTTTTCCCATAAGCTCATTGATCCCGCATCAGCGGCAAAAGCGCTTGCAGAAGTGAGAGAACCTATCAGAACAAAAAACAACACCATCATTTTTTTCATTATCTTCTCCTTAAATTGTCATCGAAAATTACAAAGTATTTGAGAGCTCCAACCCTAGTGCCTTGTATTTTTTCTTGATACTTACATCCAAATTTTGGGCTTTTATAAAAGCCTCTTTAGCTTCTTTAATTTCGTTTACCGCTTTATGTGCTTTGGCCAAATTTATCCAGATATAAGGATCCTCAGGAGTCACTCTCGCTGCCTCACGATAAGCACGCTGCGCTTCTGCATACTTGTCATTAATCATAAATAAATTACCGCGATTATTAAGCGCCGCTGCGTTATTTGGTTGCAAGCTAATCGCCTTATCGAAGTATTTCATCGCTTCATCTCTATCACCTAGCTTCGCCAAGATAATACCAATTTGTAAGTGCGCATCTGAGTCTAGCGGGTTCTTCTCGATGTGTTGACGATAATGGCGCGTCTTAGTCTGTGAACTAATTTTTAGCATTGAGGCCACTTCGTTAGGAAACTTTTTATCAATAGCTTCTTTGCTAACTTCCCCCGGCTTCCACTTAGATTCAGCCAAACTCGCCGGTTTATAGGTTTCCCATGCTTTTTCAATGTCGAGGATAGTCAGTCCTTTATCTTTCCACTGATAGTAATTCTTAGCGCCTAACTCCCAAGCCTTAATAAACGAGTTGCCCACTACCGTCGTTTCAACTGGAATCCATAGCACGTCGTCGTAAATGACATACATATCGTCCATGGTGTAAGCGTCATCTTCTACATGCACACCGGTAGAGAACATCATGAACATATGGCCTGGCACTTCAACCACACGAGTCGCAACACCCATACTGTCTAAGGCTGAAGTGTAGAACGCCACTAAGTCATCGCAGTCACCTGATTTACGCTCCAAGGTTTCGCGCGGAAACTGAATGTAATCAATCGTATCTGCCTTACCCGAAGTCACTTGGTATGGATTAGTAGGATCGGGAATATAAGTTAAACCATACACCCCTAGCGCATTAAACAATGCTGCTGCAAGCTGCGGCTCGTCTTTAACATCTTTGTATTGAGTGACCACTGAGCGCACAAAATTTAACAGAGGAGGATCTTTCGGAGTAATGAAAGAAGCGTAGCGCTCACGCTCATCCCACATCAGTTTATGTTTTTCATAAATCTTGATGGTTGTGTTTTTACTGTAAGGCTGGCGTTTTCCGTTATCGAAATAGCTAGCCTCCAACATGGTTTGCACTGAGGAGTCTTCAGTGACACTCAAAATGTGATTATTGAAAACAGCCTTCAATTTAATTTCGATACTTTGCCCCGGTAGCAATTTTTCAACTTTGCTTTCAGTCGCAAAATCCATAAAGTCATTCACCTTGAAGGAGAAAGTAATCCCCTCCATCGGATTGGCAGTGTTATTGGTCAATTTAACCAACCCCACGCCATTCTCTTCGTACATTTTGTAACTATTTGAAAATATTGGTCTAATTTTAACAATGTCAATCTCCAATGGCGCTTTGCTAAACATCAAGGTTTTCGCATTCACCTGATATTTTTCAGCTTCCGTTCCATCCGAGCTATGCGCTGCAATGTAATAGGTATAGCTGGTATTTGGCGTAAGGGCGTCTTTAGTAAATTCAGGCGTAATCGCCTCTGCCACTTTGACGAAATTGTTACCCTCTTTTTGGTAAACGATATATGAGTTCACAAACTCAGACTCGATTGGCTTCCAGCTCAGTTTGATTTGCCACTCGCTTGCCTCAACCATCACAGAGTCTAGCGCGGGCGGAGTGTATTTCTTTGATACGCCTGCAACCAAGGCACTAGTTGCACCTTCATAGCCAAGCGCAGTTTCCGCAGCTACTCGGTAATAATATTTACCGTCAGCTTCTAGACCACGATCAACATATTTATTTTCTGAAACCGTGGCGACACGCACAAAGCCACTCTTAGCATCTTTTGAGCGGTAAACCTGATATTGCTTCACATAAGGCAAAGCCAATGCATCCCAACTCAAGGCAACACTATGCAAACCATCTTCAGAAACAAGACGCTGTGGAGCAATAGGCTTGTATTGCGTCACAAAAGTCTGCACCCGCTTGTTACCTTGTTCCGCGATGAAGAATGTTACCGGGTCTTTTTGCGCAATGGCGACAGGTTCACTCAACTCACCCGCTTGCTTACCAGTTGCACCAAATGAACGGATAAATTCACCTTTATGTGAAAAAACCTTGACCTGATTACCATCCAACACCATCACCTCATCGAAACTGGCCATTAGCGCAATAGGCTTAACAAGATTTCCCGGCTGACCTTCTTTGGGATTGCCAATTGTGCCAACCAGAGTACCCTCTGGCGCAAAGACCGACACCAGATTTTTTCCTTTATTCAAAACAAACAGATTATCTTTTCCATCTATTGCAATTGAGACTGGATCATCTAGTTTGCGAATCGCAGAGATAAACTTTCCACCCTTATCGAAGATCTGAATTGAGTCGTTACCTTTATCGGCGACATAGATTTTTCCTGATACTGAAATCAAAATATCGGTCGGCTGATCAAACTGACCATTGCCCGAACCTTCGCTTCCAAAGCTGGTAAGCACCTTGCCTGTGGCATCCAACTTAAGCACACGATATTTTTTATCCAACACCCAAACATCACTGTCCGCCTCTGCCGCTACTGCCACCGGAACAACGTCTTTCAGCTTGATTGCTGTTTCTACCTTGCCATTGCGAACAGAAATAACCGCCTTTTGCTCGGGATCAATTGCATAAAGAGTGTCTTTACCGTTCCAAGCCAATTTATTAACTGCGAGTGAAATTTCACCCACACTCTGCACAAACATGCGAGGAGCAGTAACTGGGATGGTTTCAATCGCCGTCGCAGCATCGGCCACAAAATAACTGAGCATGCCACGAGCGGCGTCGACTACCACCACCTGCCGATCTTTTGTCACTAGCAGACCAGAGAGGCTTCTAAATTTACCCGCCCCCTCTCCCATTGCACCGAAGCGCAGCAACAGCTTGTCATTAAAATCATATTTCTGAATGGTGAAGTCGGCATTTTTTGCAACATAAACACCATCAGCAGCAACCGCAAAGGTATTCAACTCACCATCCCACGGTATCGCATGCAAAAACTCACCACTCGAGCTAAAGGCTTTCACTAATGCATCTTCAGCGTCCAACACATAAATGCGTCCTGATAAATCCAACTTAATCTCAACCGGCTCTTTCAGCTTATAAACATCCCCTTGTCCTTTTGCCGGCTTTGCTGTTGCTGAGGCGCGAATATCGAGCGCACTGAGGAAAACACCGTTACTACCAAACATCAATATTCTTTTTGACCCGTTATCTACCACATAGACAACACCATCGTGCACTGCGACACCGCGTGGATTTTTGAGCTCATGCTCTCCGCCGCCACCTCCAAAAAATCCACCTTTTTTTGCTCCAAAACGGCCTTGATACTTACCTTCTACATTAAACGTCACAATTTGATTTAACTCACTATCGGCGACATAAACCACGCCCCTGCCTACTGCAACGGCTTCCGGTTTTTTCAAAACAGCCTCGCCGCCCTCTTTAGCCTGCAAGGTATGCAGCAGCTTGCCGTTAATATCTGTGACGACGATTGCGCCTTCTTTCGTCGAAAAAAATAAACGCTCATCATTGCCGCCAAGCAATTTTTGCGCACCGCCACTCAGCGGAATTTCTTTTACGAAATCAGCTTTAGCAAATCCGGCCGATTCAGCGGCTTGAATAGCAGTAGAAAAAAACGAAACCAGCAGACTCAATACAACAATCGTTAAACGCATCTTGAACACCATCTTTAATAAATCACACATTAAACAAAATCACCCGATCAACTCACGCTGAATAAGCTGAAGTTGAAATTACTTTTCGTCACGATTAAACACGCCATCCCAATTTTCCGGAGGAGGATTCTTGGCAAAATATTCGCACCGTTCAATATAGATTTCAGTCGGTTTATCATTTGGCAAGTCTTGCTTGATTGCAGCAAATCCAGCTCTCGCTTCTTGCCAATTGCGCTGGCGATACAGTGCCAATGCAGCACTAAAGCGATCAATTATGTTTTCATCCACACCTTCGGAAAATCCTGCTGGCTCATAAATTCGTACAGGCAATTGCTTGCCGACTACACGAATACGATCTAACTCACGATAACGGCCAGTTGCAGCCACTTTTTCATAAGTATTTTCACCCACCAAAAAACTCACTCCATAATACTTTGCTGTCCCCTCAAGTCGAGCAGACTGGTTCACCGTATCTCCAATAACGGTGTATTCCATTTTTTTACCCTCGAAGCCCACATTACCGGCAACGACCACCCCCGACTGCAAGCCACCACGAATGAAAAATGGCTCAACGCCCTCTTTTGCCCATTTAGCGCGTAGCTCGATCATTTTTTGTTTCATGGCACGAATACAAGCAATCGCCAACTCAGCATGGTTAGGCTGATCTAACGGTGCGCCCCAATAGACCATAATGCCATCACCAATAAATTTATCTACCGTGCCATCGTGCTGCTCAACAATTTTTACCATCTCACCGAGATACTCATTCAATCTTCCTACCACTTCTTGCGGAGTATGCCCCTCGCTGTAAGTAGTAAAGCCTTTAATATCGGTGAAAAGCACAGTCACTTCTTTATTTGCGCCACCGAGTTTTGCCGCATCAGGATCTTTTTCTAAGCGCGCCACCAACTTATCTGACAAGTAACTAGAAAACATCGCTCGCATTTTTCGCGCACTACGTTCCAAAACTAAAAAGCGGAAGCTTCCACCTAGCATCAGCGCCGTTATTGCGGCGATAGGGGGGTACACCATACTCACCCAGTGGCCCTGCAAAAAGAATTCGTAACTCACCCAAACATATCCAGTTACAAGAATAAGTGTTGCTGGCAACGCGCTGTATAAGCGCAAACGAGTCGTTAAGAAATAGGATAATGCGCCCATCAATACGATGAAAGCCATGTCGATCATCGCCTCAAAACCTGACTGGCGAATAAAGCGCCCACTAATAATGTTGTCAGCGATCGCTGCGTGTGTTTCTACCCCTGGCGTATTGCCATCAAAAGGGGTGACTCGCATATCATAGACACCTATTGCAGTCGCTCCGACAAAAACAATTTTGTCTTTTAATAACTCAGGTGCAATCCGGCCCGCCGCCACATCGGCAAAGGAATAACGCGGATAAATTCCAGCGGGGCCCATAAAGTTCACCCACATTGAGTAATTCCCACTGATTGGAATTTGTTTATCGTTCACAAACTGCTCAGGTGTTAAATGTGTTTCGCCCAAAGCCACCATTGCAGCCGCGACGCCGAGCGAAGGAGTGAATTTCCCTTCATGCTCGATGAGCACTTGGCTACGGCGATTAACACCATCGTCCTCGGGGAAGAAATTAATGTGAGCTATGCCTTTAACCGAGTTTTCAATTTCAGGAATTGAGCCAGTGCGACCCATAATTTGAAATGACGAATCAAAATCAAACGCAGTTGCCAAATAAACATTGCCTGTTTTTTTTGCTGCAACGGCAAATGCCTGATCAGGCTTGGCACTTTCATGCTCAGGGAAAAATGCGTCGAACATAATCGCTTTCACCCTGACTTCAGCGAGCTTGTTGATTAAGCGCGCATATTCACTGCGAGTCCAAGGATAGCGTCCTAGCTCGGCAATGCTCTTTTCGTCAATTGCGACGATGACAATTTCAGGGTTAGGTGCCAACGGCCCACGCATTGCGCTAAAACGCAGGTCATAGGTTTTAGCTTCAAAAGTTTCGAGAAAAGCGTTCTGCGTGAAGTACAGTGACATCACTAAAAAAATCGACAGGCAAGCGAGCAGAAACGAAGCTGCCTTCATTCCCGGTCCTGATGTAATTTTTTTCATGATTGTAGAAATCATTAAACGCACTCTATATATCCCTAGACATTCGCTGTTATTTTACTCGCCCGAAATTCAGAAAAATAGTAACTTCAGGTCTAGTGAAGTATCAAAGAAACACTTCAACATTATCAATTAAGCGCGTCTCTCCCAAACGCGCCGCTGCCAAGATAACTAATGCAGTCTCATTCTTATTCGGTAAACTCAGTGTCGCTTGTCCACGTACTGATACGTACTCGACCTGCCAACCATGCTGCGCAAGGGCGATCGCGGCATTTTTTTCAATCTGCACGTAATTTCGCTCGCCATCTAAAATAACTTGTCGCGCTTTGCCAAGTGTTTGTTGCAAAAATACAGCCTCAACTCGTTGTTGCGCCGTTAAATACTGATTTCGTGAACTAAGCGCCAAGCCATCGGCGGCGCGCACTGTTTCTCCACCGATGACACGCACAGGCAAATTCATTTGCGTCACCATCTGTCCAATGATATGCAACTGCTGGTAATCTTTCTTCCCAAACAAAGCCACTTGCGGCTGCACCATGTTTAGCAATTTCAACACCACCGTAGCCATGCCACGAAAATGCCCTTCACGAACTGCACCACATAATTCGTTAGCAATCGGTGGCGGTTCCACAAATACGGTTTGCTGTAGCGGATACATTTCTTGCACTGCTGGCGTGAACACCACGTCTGCCAACCCCTCTAGCTTGGCTTTATCTTCAGCCACTGTACGCGGATAACGATCAAAATCTTCGGAAGGCCCAAACTGCAAAGGATTTACAAAAACACTCACCACCACACAATTAGCGTGCTGACGTGCTTGGCGCACGAGATCAATATGTCCCTCGTGCAAATTTCCCATTGTAGGAACAAAGGCAACGCCTGTTTCGCTAGCTAAACGCTCACGTAAAGCTTCTACCGTCAAAATTTGCTGCATTTAAAAACTATGCTCCTGTGCAGGGAATGCACCTGCCTTCACTTCCTGCACGTAACTATTTATAGCCTTATCAATAGAATCAACATGTTGCATGAAATTTTTAACAAAACGCGCCTTTTTTCCCGGATAAATATTCAGCATGTCATGCAACACCAAAACCTGACCAGAACACCCTGCGCCCGCACCTATGCCAATCGTAGGCACTGCCAAGCGGGCAGTAATCTCAGTCGCTAATACCGTCGGCACTGCCTCCAATACCACCATCCCTGCTCCCGCTTTCACGACAGCATCTGCATCGCGCAACAAACGTCGCGCGTCGCTATCGCTCTTTCCTTGCACGCGATAACCTCCTAGTTGATGGACCGATTGCGGCGTCAAACCTAGATGCGCGCAAACGGGCACGCCACGTTCTGTCAGAAAAGCAATTGTCTCTGCCATCGCCTCGCCGCCTTCGAGCTTCACCATATGCGCTCCCGCCACCATCAGTTGCGCAGCATGTGCAAAAGCTTCGCGTGGACTGACTTGAAAGGTGCCAAACGGCATATCCGCAATAATGAAGGCTTGCGCCGCGCCGGCCGCCACGCACGACGTGTGATACGCCATTGTTTCCAATGTCACTGCCAGCGTGGAATCACGCCCTTGTAGCACCATACCGAGTGAATCACCCACCAGCAACACATCGACACCATTATTTTCTAATAGCGACGCAAAGCTAGAGTCATAGCAAGTCAGCATGGCGATCTTTTCGCCCTTATCCCGCATGGCCTGCAAGGTAGTTAAAGTTGTACGCATCACACTCCTAAGCTAAAAAATTCACGCGGCCCACGCATATTTTTAATACGTTCAAGTAACAACTCGAAATCTTCATTTTCATCCACAAAATTCAAGTTGTCGCTATTCACAATCAGTACCGGCGCGGCATCGTAATGGTGAAAAAACTGCCCGTAGCTTGTCGCCAGCTTCGTTAAATACTCGTCACTGATTGTGCGCTCATGGCGATGACCTCGCCGCTGTACCCGCTCAATCAAGGCGTCAGTAGAAGCCTGTAAATAAATCACCAAATCAGGCACTGGCGCTTGCAATACCAAACTCTTATAAATGGTCTGATACAACTTAAACTCTTCCTCACTCAAAGTAAGACGCGCAAACAAGGCGTCCTTATCAAACAAATAATCGGAAACTGTGCGACTGCTGAACAAATCCATCTGCGCCAAATCACGAACTTCGTTGATACGTTGAAACAAAAAAAACAACTGTGTCGGTAAAGCATAACGCGCAGGGTCTTGATAAAAGCGCGCCAAAAAAGGATTGTCCTGAGGCTTTTCCAACAAGGTTTGCGCCCCAATATGGTCAGCCAAGCGCTGAGTAAGGCTAGTCTTGCCCACCCCGATAGGTCCCTCAACCACGATGTAGCGGTATTTACTTAGTGCCATTTTCTAATCGCTCTAAGTCTTGCCCATTACATCTCGTAGCCATCTCTGCCACGGCACCAACGCCCGGAATCACACAGCTCGGTGCAATCTCCAATAAAGGTTGCATCACAAAAGCCCGCAGATGCATTTGCGGATGAGGAATCGTCAGCCCATGCTCATGATGTTGCAAATCATCGTACAACAACACATCCAAATCTAACGTGCGCGGGGAATTCAAAAACTCGCGAGTACGGCCACAACGCTGCTCAAGTGCCAGCAAAGTATCGAGCAAATCGCGCGGAGCCAAAGTCGTGCTCAACTCGGCGACTGCATTAATAAAGTCAGGTTGGTCTAAATAGCCCACAGGAGCACTGCGATACAAAGATGAGCACGTCACTACTTTCACCTGAGGCAAAGTGTCCAATTCACTTATCGCCTGCAAGACTTGAGCACGCGGATTTTCTAAATTACTGCCCAAGCCGATAAAAACTGTATGTTCCATTAGTTAGAGCCAATCAGTTAATCGGTAGCTCTGCCTGAACTGCTGAAACATCCACTTTTTTCTTACGACGGCGCTTTTTCTTAGGCTCAGTATCAGGCATCAGCATTTCTGCGCGTCGATCTTCTGAGGCGCCCTGAAACTCTCCCCACCACTTACCTAGCTCAGGTGCAAGCTCTCCGCTCTCACAGCGCAACAGTAAAAAATCATAAGCCGCACGGAAACGCGGCACACCCAATAAACGCAACGGGCGTTGGCCTAGTTGCGCACGCTGTCTTTCAAGCACCTCATCCATTGCTTCATGTAGAGCACCAATCGGCTTCTCGCCCGACTCTTGTTTCGCATTCCAAGCAGCCAATACTTCGTGCCACAGCAAACACGCAAACAAAAACGCTGGGTTGGTGCTCTTGTCATCTTGAATACGCTGATCGGTATTACGCAACGCCAAGGTGACAAATTTCTCCCCCATCGGTTGCTCCAAAATCACGTCTAACATTGGCAACATGCCGTGATGCAAATCCATCGCACGCAACTTCGTCACACACTCTAAAGAGTGCCCCGAAAGCAACAACTTCAACATCTCGTCAAACATCCGAGCTTCTGGCACATTCGCCAGCAAACCCTTCATTTTGGCGATTGGCGCTGCCGTTGCCTCATCCAGCTTCATGCCCAATTTCGCCGATAGCCGCACCGCACGCAACATGCGTACAGGGTCCTCGCGATAGCGCACTTCCGGATCACCGATCATGCGCAAAGTATTAGCGCGAATATCTTCGTAACCGTTGTGATAGTCGAAAATTTCTTGCGTCGTTGGATCGTAAAACAGTGCATTAGCGGTGAAGTCGCGCCGCGCAGCATCTTGCTCTTGATCGCCGAATTCATTATCGCGTAACAAGCGGCCATGCTCATCGGTCTGAGCGTCTTCCGCCTCAATCATGCGGCGAAAGGTCGAAGTCTCAACCGTCTCTTCACCAAACATCACATGCACCAAACGAAAACGCCGGCCGATGATGCGCGAACGACGAAACACACGACGCACCTCCTCCGGCGTGGCATCCGTCGCCACATCAAAATCTTTTGGCTGACGCCCTAGCAACAAATCGCGCACTGCGCCTCCCACCACAAAGGCTTTAAAACCTGCCGCCTGCAAACCGTCGGTCACGCGTCTGGCGCTATGTGTTACGCCTTCGCGCCCGACTTTGTGCACGTCAAAAGGGATCACCGTGGCTGAGCCATGTGAGCGCACTTTGCTTTTTTTACCGAATACTCGTTTAAATAATTTTTTTATCATCGCTTTTAATTAGCTGATTGCGGCTAGAACGCCACAAATTGGGGTCGGCGG
>JFJP01038564.1_pt1 | contig 16838 bp, 12 predicted proteins | sample 431651 | NCBI WGS metagenome assembly JFJP01 (sample SAMN02602958, study PRJNA72255) | Microbial mat metagenome, whole genome shotgun sequencing project. | biome: fresh water; feature: sink hole; material: water; isolation source: purple microbial (photo- and chemosynthetic) mats found in... | reverse complement strand
GTGTGTGTACCGGCATTATTTTATTTTTAAAAATTCCGAGTTTCGATGTGTACGCATTGGTAGCCACCACAATATCTCCGGCTTCTACATTATATTCTACCTTGTCGGCTTTTACTTTTAAATTAATTGTTTTCCCTTCTTCAAAAGAAATTACCGGACTATTTTCGTAAATTGTAACACCTTCATTTTCGACAGCAACTTTTAGCAATTTAATAAGTTTTACGGCATGAACAGAGCCACCGTTTGGGTCGTACATTGCACCGAAATATAAATCTGTTCCCAGTTTTTCTTTTGTTTTTTGCTTGTCCCAAAATTCCAACGGAATACCGGCTTTGTTTGCTTTCTGTACGTAATCCTTGTATTCCGCCACATCTTCTTCTCTAAAAATGGTTTCGCAATAGCCGTTCAATACCAAATCGCAATTCATATTCAAGGCTTTCGATAGCGAATCAATGAATTTCATATTGTTTACCGACAAATCGTAAGTCCACTTAAATGTTTCATTATCTGAATATTCATCTAAAAGTGAAGACAGTACCATTCCGCCATGTCTGCCCGATGCGCCACTTCCCAACGTTTTTGCTTCGAAAACAGCAATTTTCAAATTGGGGTTCATTTTTGCTAAATGGTATGCCGACGATAAACCGGTGTAGCCGCCGCCAATAATGGCAACATCTACTTTCAAATCGGTTTTTAATGCCGAATTAACGCTTATTGTTTCGCTTTTTGCCCAATAACTGTCGTTGTCGGCAAATTTTTCGATTTTCAATGTTTCACAACCAACAAAAACTAGTGCAGCTATGATGATTAGAGTTGTGATTGAATAAAAATAATACTTATTCATGATTTTATTTTTTGAAATTATACCTTTGTTTTTCATTGAGTTTTATTTTTAAAAATGATAATTGATTTGAAAACCATAACCAATATCTGATTTCGACCAATTGTATTCGCCAAATGCAGGGTGATTTCGGATATGCAGCCTATTGAACGCATAACCTGCAAAGAACTCTAAACCAAAACGCTTTTTATAAAATCCGGTAAAAGCAATACCTAAGTTTGCCGCAAAATTATTGGTGCGTCCATTCCAATTCGATGCCGTTTGGTGGTTGTCGTAAATTCGGTATCCAAACAGATATTGAGCATCGGCATAATACGAAAAGTGTTTAAATACAGCATAATAGTATCGAGAATATATGCCAATGTGATTTGTACGCTCCCACTCGCCAAACCACGAACGCCCCAGTTCTCCACCTACAAGTATTCTGTTAGTCAATAATTTACCATATCGAAATGCGTAATATTCAAAAAAAGCATCTTCGGTTAAAAAACCTCCAGTAAGCACACTTACCATATTTTTACCTTTCGAGTGAAATATAAAAGTACTATCGTTTACCGTTTCAATTTCAGTTATTTGTGCCTGCGAAGTCAGTGCAAAAAACAGTGAAAACCCAATCAGACAAATTTTAATTTGTTTCATTCCCTACCCTTTTAATTTTTGAAATGTAATTCTAAAATTTACCGTTACTTTGTTGGCGGTTTTTAACGTTCCGAACAAAGCAGTTGGCGGTTCAATGCCATAATTGGTCATCAATACATCAAAACTTCCCGAAACTTCGATGTTTTCGTTTGGCAAAGTTTTGCAAATACTTGTAGTCGCAATTGTTTTGCTTTCGCCCGAAATGGTAAGATTGCCGGTTGAAGAAATTTTTGTGATGCCATTATTTTCCGACACTATTTTATTGGAAATCAATTTATAACTGATTTTTGGGAATTTTTCGGTATTCAAAGCATCTTGCATTTTGCTGTCCATGATACTGCCTTTTGAACTTTTCAATGTTTTAGCATTTACGTTTATGTTCACTTCGGTTAATAAACCTTCTGCAATTTTAGCAGAACCGGTTAAATTCATCACTTGCGCCGTCCAATCGTGAATGTTTGAGGTGCCCGAAATGACAACTTCATGCGATTGAACACTGTAAGCATCTTGTGCCGAAATCGTTGTAGCAAAACTTATCAGTACGAAACCGAGAAATAAAATACGTTTTAGATTTTTCATATTTGCGAAATTTTAATTTGATTTAATTTTTTGGCAAACATACATTGTTTTATTTTTCTGAAAGTTTTGACTTGTAAGTAGGGATATAAAAGCAATGAAATGACAGTACGAACTTATAAGTTCGATGTTTAAAACTTGCCTAACCTATTGTTATTCAGGTAAATTTAATTTTTGAAATTGTGCAGGCGTGGTATCTGCAAATTTTTTAAAAGCGGAATAAAAAGCGGTTTTTGAGTTGAAACCTACTTCAAAACCAATGGCTGTGATGGTGAAATTTTTAAAATCGGGCGATTTTAAAAACACTTTGGCATCTTCAATTCGATAAAAATTAATAAAATCGTAAAAATTTTTCTTGAATACATCGTTTAGTACTTGCGAAACATTATTGGGGTGTTCGCCAATGAGTTGTGCCAAATCGTTTAAGCGAAGTTCTGGATTTTTGTAAGGTTTTTCTTTACTGATGCACGCTGAAATTTTAGTTGAAATATCGCTGATTTTAGTTTCCGATAAACCATTTTTTTCGTATTTCTGGCGAATTTCAATTTCGTTGGTATTTGTTGCGGTAGCTGAAACCGAAATTTCTTGTTTTTGAATCTCCTGAACATACACAAACTTAATAACCTCATCTTTTTTGCGTACAAGTGCATCGTAACCAAGAATATACACAATGCCGATAATGAAAATATACAGAAACGAATTTAACGAATTTGCAATTTGTATGTTTGAAAAAGAAAGTATAATTGTAAGTATTTCAATAAAATACATTGCCGCAGAAGCAATTATAATATTGCGAACAACCGTGTAACTAATTTTGGAAATATCGGAAAAATTGTCCTTAATTTTTTTGTGGTATCGATTTAATAATCGAACCGAAAAGATAAGAAAAGGCATGGTAACAATCACTTCTGCAATCCATTCATACAAGTTTTCGCTCCACGAAATACCCGAATTGTAAAAAGCAATAATGTCGAAAATTTTATCTTCGGCTGATTGATTATACGAGGGAACATAATACAAAACATACAACACAAAGGGTATAAAAAACAACAAGTCGGTTTTTCTAAAAATAAAAACTCCGGAAAGTATATTTCGCGAATAAAAATAAATCAAAACACCGCCCAACATGCTGAAAGGCTCTGAAATATAAAGTAAATGGGGATAAGAAAATATCAATTTGCTCGCATAAACGTACTGAAAAAGCAACTCAACCGAGGTAAGAAATACAAAAAAAATCAGCGGTAAATTAATCATTCTGTCTTTTTTCAGAATTAAAAACAGTGTAAGCAAAAATCCTTGCGAAGCACCTACAATCCAAAGTATATTAAGATGTTGCATTGTTATTTCATAGTTGTTTTAATTGCTTATAGCCAAATTATATAAGGGGGATTTCACCCTACATTCGCACGAAACAGTAAGTGAATTTCTCGATTATACGACTCTTTTTGCTTAAACACAAAAGTAATAAATTGTTTGTTAATTATTACAATTTCTTTGCATTTTCTTATAGTCTCACCAACTTTTCATACCTAAATAAGTTAAGATTATGTTTTCAAAACTCTTGTAATCAATTTAATTAATTCGTAACACACTCGTAAAAGAATTATGTATATTGACAGATTTAAACAACGGTATAAGTGCGACTCTTTTTTATTTAACTTTGCAAACATACTTTCCTTAATCAAGTTTCGCAATCAAAAATAAAAGAGTTTTTGCAAATTTAGGATAGATGCGTATCTTTGAAGGGCAAATAAAAAAATTAAAGACACACAAATAAACTATCAATCAGCATGATAAAGAAAATTTCAATCGCTTTGGCAGCTATAATTATCGTTTCGATACTGATAAAATTTTTTGCAATAGACACATCGTCAAAAGTACGTGCCAACAATTTAATAAAGTACATTCCTCAAAGCGTAGCCTTGATAATAGAGAGCGACAATATTCAAAAAATAATGACCCAATTAACTGATAATGAAAACGAAATATGGAGCTATTTAACACAATTAGACCCACTTTTTTTGCTACAAGAAGAGTTTGCTTTCCTAGATTCGGCATTAAATTCCAACAAAGAAGTAGTACCGTATTTATCCAATAATTTGTGCGAAATTTCTTTTCACTTCATGGGCAAACGCGAACCCGAAGTGCTTTATCAAATAGCAAGACCCGAAAATGCAGACAATCAAGATATTGATACTCTTTTACATCAGCTATTTGCCACTCATGCAAGTATAAGCAAAAAAACGTATGAAAATACAGAAATCGCTATTTTTCAACTCAAAAGCATAAGAAAGTCCTTTTTTTTGTGTAAAAATGAAGAATCAATTCTATTTAGTAGTTCCGAAATTTTAATTGAAGAAACAATTAGAAAAAAAGACAAAGCCAATACCTTTTCAAATCAATCGTCATTTACCCAAATTTACAATAAACTCAACAAAGATGCCTTGGCAAATGTTTTCATAAACATACAAAATTTTGCAAGTGTTTTAGAAGCATATACTTCTAATAATATAAATACCAATACATTACAGCAATTTCCCAATTGGATAGGGTTTGATATGTTGCTCGAAAATAATGCAATTTACTTAAATGGATTGACCAATCCCATGACCGATAAATGGAATTATTTAAGAGTTTTTAAAGGTCAAATGCCTCAAAAATCTGAATTAATAGACATTTTTCCGGAAAATACTGCCGCATTTATATCGGTTTCGCTCACCGACATCAAATTATTTAATCAAAACTACAAAAACTATTTAGAACAAACCAGCCAAATAAATGCTTACAAAGCTAAAATAGCAAACCTGAAAGAAAAAACCAGTTTAGATTTTGAATTATTTTTCAATACTTACTTAGGCAAAGAACTTGCGCTCGTTTATACAACTGATAACCAGATAGAAGAACCCGTAATTGTAGCACAACTCAACAACCAAAACAACGCCCAAGAAGAATTATTAACCACATTAAAAGCATTAAGCAAAGCTGATTCTACGGCTTTAGAAGAAAATATTTCGACCTTAATAATAAGTGCCAAAGAAACCTATGATATTTACCACTTTAGCATAGCCAACCCTCTGAGTATTTTATATGGAAGCATTTTTAAAAGCCCCAATGCAAAGTATTATACTATTTTCGACGAGTATTTACTAATTGGCTCATCGGTTGAAAAATTGGAAAATTTTATAAATTCGTATGCTAAAAATAAACTATTTAAAAATACCAACGCCTACAATGAGCTAACAGAAATAAGCAAAAAAAAGAATACAATTTTACTTTATTCTGAACCTATTTTGTCAAAAAAATTATATTACTTTATTTTGAATAAAAAATATGCTCAAGAATTAAAACTAAATCAGAAAAAAATGAACAAATACTTGCCTTTTGTTCTACAAATAGCACCATCAAATTTTGACAATTTTTACGACATTAATTTTTCTATACTATTTGATAAAAATAAAAAGCCCAAAATAGAAAAACATTGGGAATTGACCCTTGATACTTTAGCAAAACGTCGCCCTCAATTATTTAAAAATCATTACAATGGCGACTTTGAAATTTTCACACAAGACGAAAACAACAACATTTACTTAATCGATAGAAATGGAATAATCTTATTTAAGCGACACATTAAATATAAAATACAAGGTGAAGCAAAACAAATTGATTACTATACAAATACAAAATTACAAATACTTTTTGCTGCTGGCGACGAGCTTTATTTAATCGACAGAGAAGGGAAAGATGTAGAAAAATTTCCGGTAAAATTACCATCAAAATCAGTAAATGGAGTAGCTGTTTTTGATTACGAAAATGATAGAAAATATCGGTTTTTTGTGGCTGCTGCAAACAAGCAAGTGTATGCTTACAGCAAAGAAGGTGAGTTGCTAAGCTCGTGGAAATTTAAAGCTTCGAGCCCTATAATCAAGCTTCCAAAACATGTAAGAATCGACAACAACGACTACATTTTGATAGCTACTCGCCAAAAATTTCAAATACTCAATAGAAAAGGAGAAGAACGCATTAAGCTGAAAACAAACGTGGTAATTGCCGAAAATGCAAGTTTGAGCTTTATTAATAGCACAAAACCTTATATTTTGAGCACCAATGCAGATGCCGAAATTGTCAAAATCTATTTTGATGGCACCGTAAAAACACATAAATTAACCGATATGGATACGGATTGTTTTTTTACTTCGTCAGACATCGACAACAACCAAAAGAATGACTATATTGTAGTTTCAGATAAAACAATAGAAATTTATGACTACAATTACAATTCGATGAAAAAATATGAATCAAAAGAAACACTTTCGGGGCAACCTTTACTTTTTAGTTTCTCTAACGACAAAAAAATGCTGGGCATTTTTTCAAAAGAAGACAATTTAATTTATCTTTTCGATTCAAAATTAAGGCTTCACGATTTATTTCCATTGCCGGCAACTTCGGCTTTTGTGATTAGTTTTCCCGAACAATCGGAAATAGGAATGAGCTATTCGCTCATTTGTATTGGCGAAAACGCCAAGCTAATTAGCTATAAAATAGAAGATTAAGCGTTAGAAAAAACACTAACTCTTCATTGCTCATTCAAGGCTTTATTCCATGCGCATTTTGTGGTCTTCGGTTCGTGTATATTTTTGGTTGATAAACGTTCTGTTACGCACAAGTTTGCTCAAATCGTATTTCATATTTTTGGTGGTACTTATGAGCGATTCCAGATTTATTTGAGTAAAAGTAATCCCAAAAGAAGCAGTAGGAAGTAAAATCGGTTTATTTGTTTTAGGGTCAATTTTAATTGTAGTAAGCTTAATAGGCTGTCCGGTTTGCGGGTCAGCTAAGCTCACTTCCTCGGTTTCGTAAATTGTTGACATAACTCCTGCGTGCTCATATTCCATTCTGCCTGTGTTAGGATTAAGCGATTCGGTAACATTAAAAGCCAGTTGAGAATGGTCAGTGATAATTGGAATCTTTTTTTCTTCATCTATTGTTCTTTCAAAACGTTCGTTTCTGTAAATCGTTTTTTGTTGTATAATATTCTTAAAACTAGGGTCTTTTCTAAAATCATAACCACATACTTCTTTCAAATCAATAATTTTGTTTGTCATTTTTTTTGTCAATTCTTTGCTAAAAAGTTCGCGCAAATAAGGGTCGGGTATGTTTGCTTTATAGTAAGGAATAAGAAATGAAATCCACACAATATCAGCAAGATATACCTGTGGGTCTATATTAAAGGCATTCAAACTATCAATAGCATTGTGGGTTATCTTAAATTTAGGAACAGTATCTTGCACTATTTTCAAAATTTCCTGATAAGTCAAGGGCATTTTCATTTCATCTTGGTACACACGGTCAGCTTTATTAAAAAGAGATAACTTTTGATGAACAAGGTCTTTTAAAGGCAATTCCCTAATTTTTTTCCAAGTTACGGTTTCTAGTTTAAATGTTGTAACGGTATCGGCATTGACAATTTCTTTTACCTCTAATATACTTATTTTGTGAATTTTATGTGCTTTCACATAATCATACGCACCTATTCTTTCGTAAATAAATCCTCCAAAATTATTGGGAATTTCGCCATAAATAACAGGACCTGCGCTGTTTGAAATAAATACATAGGTAGAATCTTTGGTAAGCGTATCGGCAGCTAAAAATAAATCGTTGGTGTTTTCTTCTTCCGTTTCAGTCGAATCTACACCATCAGCCTGGTAATCAGCTTGATATTCATCATCGTATTGAGAGTTTTCTCCATTGTTTTCGGAATAACTAGTTTCGTCGTAATTGTAATTATTATCGGCATTTGAGTCCGAATTTGAGTTCGCATAAGAATCATATCCATCGTATGAATAAGTTGGTAAATAATCGCCCCATCTATCGGATATTGTATAGTCAGCCATAGTTACGGGCAGAAGCGAATCATAGCTAAAAATACTATCGAGCAAAGTGTATTCAAAATATCTTGTTTCTTTGTAAACAGTAATTATGTTGGCTTTAAGTCCGGTGAGTTTATCTTCCAAAACTTTGGTAGGTAAGGTAACAATTATGGGGTCTGGAATGTAATCAGACTTCAACCTATTAATCTTAACTTCAACCTCTTCCTGCGCCTGAGTGGGAAGAATAAGTATCCATAAAAAGAATGTTATTATAATTGTTTTCATGTTGAATATAGTTAATAAAAGAAATACAACTCTATTTAATAGAAAAGAAAATAAGTATTTTTTTTGAAAAAATTGCAAAAAAATACCTATATTATTGCTTTGCTTGAAATAATAAAAGTACAATTATTATTCCAATAACACAATATTTCGAGCCAACTGCTTTGTTTTTTTACTATTTGCCAAAAAACGGAAGAGGATACTCAATATCACATTGAATATCCTCTAAAACTATGAAAAAGAAAAATAAAAAAACAAAAACAAGAAAACAATGTTTTTACATTAAACGTTTTTTTGTGTTAAAATATTATCTTTGTTTCTGTTGGCAAACATTTTTTAACTTTTTTCTCACTCAATCCTGTATCTGTTAGCGTAATTTCCTTCAAATTAGTCATTTGCGACATTTCTTTTGGAAATTTAGAAATGGGATTTCCGCTCAAATCGAGCGATTTTAATCCCTTCATTTTCAAAATACTCGAAGGTAACTCAGTGAGTTGGTTATTACTAAGATCAAGAACTTCAATGGTTTCAATAGAAGCCAAGATTTCAGGAAATAGCACAAATTGGTTTTTCCAAAGCTTTAAAACTTTCAAATTTTTAAGCGCTGCTAACTCATTGGGCAAAGTAGATAGCTTATTATTGCCCAAATCAAGTTCTTGTAAATTACGAAGTTGTCCTATTTCAGCAGGCAATGTTTCCAAGTTGTTTATTCCTAAATTTAAGATTTGCAAATTTTTGAGCAAGCCTATATTTTCGGGCAAAACCGAATGCGAGGCTTTGACTGATGTAATTTTATACGCCTCGGTAGGATTTGCAAAAGCTTCGGCAAAAGAATTAAACGTAGGCTTTTGTTTTAAGTCATTTTTGCTTAAAACCTGTGCATTACCTATTATAAGGCTCAAAGAAATTACAGATAGTGTTAATAAAATAGTTTTCATTTTGGTCTGTTGTTTTAATTTTTATTAAGTTTGAATTATTTTATAGCAATAATACGCAATATCTTCTACTATTGTTATATGAAATAATTAAAAGTCTGTATATTACATTTGTATGGAAAAATAGAAACTTATTTTTCACTAAAATAAATCCGCATTAAAATTATTTTATTAAACCAGCGAATAACTAGGAAATAATTCATTTTCAATAAAATAATAACATTTCAATTTTTTTTTTGTATAACACTAAATTTATTTGTTTTTTTGGCAGTTAAAATGAAAAAAAAAAAAACTATTTACCATACTTTTTTTATTACAAAAAAATGGCACGAAAAAAACAATTCAGACCAAGAATTTTATAAATTTGTGTTCGTTATACTATGAAAAGAGTAAAATGTATCATAAGAATTCAACATAATCAATATTAAGTAATTAACTATGCATAATTCCTCTATTTTTGAAATACACTCCAAATTTGATTTTGAAAAAAAATGCTTAGAAGTATTTCATTTTCAAGCTGAAAACCTAGAAATATATCAAAAATACTTACAACATTTAAACGTAAATCATAAAAGCATAAACAACCTCCAGAAAATACCTTTTTTACCAATTTCACTTTATAAAACAGAAAAAATAATAACCAAAAATAGCCAACATGAAATTATTTTCACTAGTAGTGGAACTACTGGAAGCGAAACTAGCAAACATTTTGTAAAAGATTTGTCGATTTACGAACAAAGTTTCAACACCGCATTTGAATATTTTTACGGAAAGCCACAAAATTACTGCATTTTAGCACTCTTGCCATCATATTTAGAGCGCGAAGGCTCTTCCCTAATTTATATGACCGAAAAATTAATTCAAAAATCAAACAATAGCAACAGTGGTTTTTACTTAACTAATTTAGACGAATTAGTTGAAAAATTAAAGCAACAAGAAGCACAAAAAAAACAGAGTTTACTTATAGGAGTAAGCTTTGCATTGCTCGATTTGATAGAAAAATATACGCTTAACCTAAAGCACACCCTTGTTATGGAAACTGGCGGCATGAAAGGAAAGCGTAAAGAATTGACTAGGAGTGAATTACACGAGGTTTTGAAAAAAGGTTTAGGAGTAGAAACAATTCACTCTGAATATGGAATGACCGAACTTTTGAGCCAAGCTTATTCCGATGGAAATGGAATTTTCAAAACGCCTGCTTGGATGAAAATCTTAATCCGCGATGTATATGACCCTTTTTCATATTTAGAAATTGAAAAAACAGGAGGCATAAATATAATCGATTTAGCCAATTTATATTCGTGCTCATTCATTGAAACTCAAGACCTTGGTAAATTAAAACCCAATAATTCATTTGAAATATTGGGCAGATTTGATGCCGCAAGCATAAGAGGTTGCAATTTGCTAATTAATAGCTAACCAACAGATAAACAACATTTTGTTCAAGTTTTATACATTCAATTTGCGCTTGTAAAATTCCCTCTCAATTGCCTCTGAATCACGAATGGCAACCTTTAACCAATTAAGCATAACTTCTTGTTTTTCAACCTCATCTAATTGCCAATTGAGGGCAGAATTTCGTAGTTTGTAAGTTAAATGGTGCAAAATGATAGAAGCAGAAACCGAAATATTAAAACTCTCGGTAAAACCATACATGGGGATTTTGAGAAATTCATCAGCATTTTCTAGTACCAAATTAGTTACTCCTCTCATTTCGGTGCCAAAAAAAAGTGCCGCTTTTCCTTTAGTTAAGTCAAAATCTTCCAAATTAACATCATTGGTATGTGGCGTAGTTGCCACAATTCGGTAGCCCTGTTTTTTCAGTAAATTAATGGCTGCCAAAGTGTTATTATTGGTTTCGTTGTAGCGATTCATCGTAAGCCAATTGGAAGAACCCAACGCCACATCGGGATTAATTTCGTACAAATTATCATTTTCAATAATGTGAACATCTTGAATACCAAAGCAATCGCAAGTTCTGAGTACTGCGCTAGCGTTGTGAGGTTGGTAAATATCTTCTAATACTAAAGTTAAGTATCTAGTTCTGTGCTTTATAAGACGCCCAAACAACTCCTTTTTGTGCTCGCTTACAAATTGATTGAAATAATTAATTAATTGCTGATTCATGTCAAACTATTGAAAACTAAAAAAATAAAATATTTCTAACGGCTGAAGAATAACACAAATGATGCATTTTCTTTTAGACACTATTTATTATCAAAAAAAAGATTTTCGCACAAAGGCATATTTCTAAAAAGATAGACCAACAAAACCCAAGAACGACAAAGCAAAAGTATTTATTTTTTTCTAAAAAAATAAAATTGTAGATTAAAAATAAAAAAATAAAAGAAAAGAAAGAAAAAAAACTGCAAAAAAAAGATATTATTAGTATATTTAATTATCGAAATCGTATAGTCATAAAAAAAAAATTGATTTTTTAGCAAAAAAAAATGATTATAACGATTTTCAAAAAAAATATAAATATTTATAAACAGATGTGCTAATTTATTAATAAACAGAACATTAATAAACTCAAATAGCTTTAAATAAATATAAATTAATTGGCTCAAAAAAAAAAATTAGATTTTTTTAAAAGTATATGCAAAAAAATTATGAAAATTAATAATCATTTATTATATTTGTCCAAAATTTAAAACAGTATTTCAAAATAAATTGACTCATGAACATAACAGCAAAAATAGAGCACTTAAGAAAAGAAAGAGGTTGGTCAGTAGCTCGCTTGGCAAGAGAAGCCAATATACCAACCGTAAGTTTGAGAGTGATGCTTAGCCGTCCAGACTCAAACAATTACAGTGTAACAGCTCTTGGTAAAATAGCAAATGTGCTACACGTAACCGTTTCTGAACTAACAAAAACAGACGAAGAAGAAAGCGCAAAACCAAAATTGAGTATCACTCAAATGGAACAACTCAAAGAAACAATTGAAAAAACAATTGAAACTTTTTTTGAAACCGAAGTTAAGAAAAAAAAACCCGGTAGAAAAAGAAAATTTGAAGAATAGCACGCTTTTTTAGCTATAAAGTAAAATTTAATAGCTTTTTAAAGTTATTTTTACAACATTCGCTAAAAAAATAATAAACATAAAGCTTTAATTTTCAACAAGAAATATTTTTAAAAGATTTTTTTTTGATTTTTTTTAATAATTTCTTTTGAAAATTAAAATTATGTATTACCTTTGCAGCGCTTTTTGAAGGAGAGGTGGGTGAGTGGCTGAAACCACCAGTTTGCTAAACTGACGTACCTGTAAAGGGTACCGGGGGTTCGAATCCCCCTCTCTCCGCAAAACATTTCTTGCACAAAATTCAAACAAAAATATTTTACGGGGCGTAGCGTAGTCCGGTTAGCGCACCTGCTTTGGGAGCAGGGAGTCGCAGGTTCGAATCCTGCCACCCCGACGTTTAGCTTACTTTCTCTAATTTACTTAGAGATTTTTTTTTTTCAAATTATTAAGGCATTTTTCGGGGCGTAGCGTAGTCCGGTTAGCGCACCTGCTTTGGGAGCAGGGAGTCGCAGGTTCGAATCCTGCCACCCCGACCAAAAGAGCTGAGTTTAAAAAACTTAGCTCTTTTTTTGTTTTGTTATTTCAAAAGAAAATACAATTTTTGCACCAGCACGTTGCTTTTTTAAATAGCGAACCCAAATTAATTGTGTATTTCGTTTTGCCAAGTGCTTAAAAATAAGTAAATAGCAAAAGGTTTGCTCAAAAATAAAATAGCACTTATGCTTGTTATTTAAAATTTAGAAAGTTTCTGGTGATTATTTATCAGATAGTTATACTAACAACAACTTGAAAAATAAATACTTATGAAAAAAATAGTATTATTGGTTTTAGCCTTGAGTATATTACAAACCTTGGCTTACTGCCAAGAGAAAAAAGATAGCATTAAAACTGCTTTATTGATTGTAGATATTCAATATTTTTATTTCCCGAGCGAAGGCTCTGCTGGCTTGGTTGGTGTAGAACAAGCAAGCCTGAAAGCCAAAGAGTTACTCGAAATAGCAAGGGCTAATGAGCTTCTGGTTGTTCACGTAAAGCACAAATCGAACAAGCTAAGCGAAATACACAAGAATGTAGAGCCTATTGAAAATGAAAAAGTTATAATAAAAGAAGAAGTTAATAGCTTTTTAAAGACCGATTTGCTTGAGTATTTGAAAACCAATCAAATAAATCGTCTTCTTGTTATTGGTATGCAAACCCACATGTGCCTCGAAGCGGCTGTAAGAGCTGCTCATGATTTTGGTTTTGAGTGTATTACCATAGAAGATGCTTGCGCAACACGCGATTTGAAATTTGGCGATAAACTTGTAAAAGCAGAAGATATTCATGCAGGAGTGCTTGCTACTTTGAGTGGTGGTGGTTATTCTAAAATATTAAATTTATCGCAGTTTAAAGAAAATATTCATAAATATTTATTTGAAAAATAAACGAAACTGAAGCTATTTTTGGCTACTATTTTATATTTTATTGAAATATTTGTCAAAAATAGTTTATTTTAGTAATTCGCCATTTTTATAAAGTATTTTCACTAAAATACCTTCCGAATTTCTAACAAAACATTCTCCATTTAATTTATCGTTTTGATAATTTAAGATAGCTATTTCTTGTTTTTCCTCGTTGAAAACATTCCAAACACCAGTCTTGAAGTCGTTTAAATAATTCCCTTTTTTGTAGATTGCTCCGTTTTCGTAAAAAAATTCCCAGTATCCTTCAGATAATCCTTTTTGGTATTCGCCTTTTTGTTTTAGCTTTCCGTTTGGATAAAAAACTTGCCAAATGCCTGTATATAAATTTTTTTCGTAGTTTCCTTGCGAAAAAACTTGTGCAGAGTCGGGATAGTATGAAGTCCAATAGCCTTGTCGTTTTCCGTTTTCATATTTTCCTTTTTCGGCTACTAAATTGCGTGTATGAAATGCTTTGTAGAGAGAATGAATGGTGTCATTGTGGTAGAAATAATGATACATTGAGTCGCCATTTTGATAAAAAGCAACAAATTCTCCGTGTAAAATACCATTTTTGTAAACCGCTTTGCGCTGAATATTTCCATCGGGGTAAAATGTAAAAAGCGTATCAACAAACTGGTTGTCAAGTTTTTTTCCAAAATAATTAATTTCGCCATCTTCGTAAAATGAAATATATAAACCATTGATTCTGTTGTTTTTGAGAGTATATATTTGTTGCGGGTTTCCATTTTCGGCATATTTGATAAATTCGCCGTTTTGAATGCCATTGACATAGTTTGTAGAGCTTTCGCGCGAACCATCGGAGTTGAAACTAGTTACAATTCCATTGGGTAAATTGTTGGAGTAATTGCCTGATTGCAAAAGGATTCCTTGCTCAGAAAACTGTTGAAATGCTCCATTTTTTTTATTGTTGTCAAATGTAAAGATAGATTTTAAAGTTCCGTTTTCATTGTAAATTTTCCACTGCCCAGTTAATTTATTTTCAGAAAAATTACCTTCTTGCATGCTATTTCCCGATTTAAAAAAATAGGTATAGTAACCGTGTTTCAAGGTGTCTTTTCCTATTATTTTGGCAAAATATTTTTCTTTTATTTGCTTATTGTTAGATGTATAGAAATTTATAATTTCTATTTGTTGTGCATGCAATAAATTAGGATAGATAAAAAAGAATGTAAGAATAAAATTTTTAATGACTAAAAAAATAGTAGTTTTTGAGGAATTCATAAAATTGTAAATTAATATTTTATTGGTCAAAGAATGTTTAAAAAAAAGATGGGTTACTTCGTGTTTGAACGAAAACGCGTTTTTTGTGAAATTTTGAAATTTTAAAATCTTCATTTACAGCGATAAACTGCGGTATTAAAATTTTCAGAATGCCATAAATTTACGTTTTTTTCTAAACACTTTTTATTTAATAATTAATTTTTTATTTAATCGAGCACCTTTTAATGTCGATTTTTCGCCATAATCTAAAAGGGCTACTAGTGAATATTCGCCAGCGGGAAGTGTATTGGGCAAGGTAAAGCTTACTTTACGCTTATACCCTGGAAATGATTTTAACTTAATTCGTTCAAATTCATGTTCTTCGGCGTTGCTCAAGTTAGAGGCAATAAATAATACATTGCACTCGTGTATGTCGTTTCCTTGGTTATCGATGAGTGCGGAAAAAGTTCTAATATTCTGATTTTCTGAGTTTTCTTCCTCTCTTAGGCTTGCAATTTCGATGTTAGCAGCTTGCAATGTTTTGGGTTTTCGGGTTATTTCGATGGCAATTCGTGCGCTGAGATTTAAGCCGGCGGCTCTGGAGTCTTTGTCAGCATTAAAAGCTGTTTGCTCTTGGCTTGTTTGAACATACATGTATGCCCAGCGTGCTTTGTAATCTTCTTCGGGCACTAATAAATTTATACTTAGTTTGTAGGTTTCGTTGGGTTTTATTTCAAAAACATCGTTGTCGGGGGTAATCCATTTGCTACACGAATTTTCGGTAGAACTTGCAGCAACTATTTCAGCATTACCTTCTTCATCAAAAATAAAATCGGAGTAGGTAATTGAAAACATTGTTGTTTTGTTGGAATGATTGGTTATACTAACTGCTTGTTTTATATTTTCAAAAGGGTCAGCCTTAAAAATTAGCGAGGCAGGGGAAACTTCAAAATCTTGTGATAATGAAATATTTGGAAAGTATATTCCACCTAAAATAATTAATATTTTTAGAATTTTCATATTATTAAAAGATATTTTGTATTTTTGTTTTATGTGTAATTTTGTTTATATAGAATTTTAAATTAATTTTGTGAAAAAACTAAGGCAAAGATAAAGAAAAAAATTGATAACAAAACTCGGGTAGTACCCGAAATTCTAAAAAAAAGTAAAATTACGCAGCTTTTTCTAAATTCTAATAACACATTGTTAAATTGTTTTATTGTTATTTTATCACGAAAAATTTTAAAATAATGAATTTCAAATAACTTAAAAAAAAAATCATTCGTTTGTACACTATCAATAAAATTAAGAATTAGAATAATTGAAGATTTTAACTATTAACTAATTAGATAAATAAAAGATTTGAACGTTAATTCAATGCAAAAAAGCAAACACTATATCTTTATTATATTATTAATCGTTTGTATTCAATCGTTTAGTGGTATTGCTTTTGCGCAACTCTCACAAGCAAATGCCAACGAATTGAAGCGGCTTGAGCAATCGGCAAAAGAAGCTGAAGCCAATGAAAATGAGGCACAAGCGGCTCATTTTTACAATAAAGCAGGCTTACTTTGCTTAGAAAATGACTTAAAAAAAGAAGCAATTATTTACTTTACCAACTCTGCGAAGTACAATTCAAAACTGAATAATTTAAACGAATTGAAAAAAATTTACAGCAATTTAGGTTTAATTTATTTTAATTTAGAAGAGTTGGAAAAATCCATTTTTTACTTCGATAAGAGCTTAAAAGTACGCAAAGCATTGAAAAAAAAATCGGATATAGCTTCAGGAATGCTCGATTTGGCTTATGTTTATAGCATGATGAATAAGCACAACCAAACGATTGCCTTTGCCAAAGAAGCACTTATAATTTCTCAAGAAATAAACAATTCGCAATTGATTTTAATTTGTTACCGAATGTTGGCAGAGAGTTACAAAGAGAAAAAAGAAACAAAGTTAGCCAACGAATATCTTGATAAATACAGCACTTACAACATTGATTATCAAAAGAAA
>JFJP01038563.1_pt1 | contig 16840 bp, 11 predicted proteins | sample 431651 | NCBI WGS metagenome assembly JFJP01 (sample SAMN02602958, study PRJNA72255) | Microbial mat metagenome, whole genome shotgun sequencing project. | biome: fresh water; feature: sink hole; material: water; isolation source: purple microbial (photo- and chemosynthetic) mats found in... | reverse complement strand
TAAAAGTTTGCTTCAGATATTGAGGATTAATAGTATTTTTCTGAGCCTGCAACTGCTGTTCGCTAAAACCGGCTGATCTGTCAGGTGTATTGTAATCGTCGGAATAGGTAGGATATATCCAGTATTGATCTCCGAAAATAATTCCTTCCGGATCAGCATACCAGCCAGGAACGATTGGATTTCCTGCCCTGTCGATGGAATCGTTTTTAGCCTCCTGGGAATAAGAGCTAAGTGAACAAGTTACAAATATGAGCAATCCTATTTTCGCATTCATTTTGTGATATAATTTATATTTTAAGACCTGGCTTTCAGACAATAAATGACAAGACCTTAACAATCTGCAAATTGTCCTTATTCTGCAGTTTTAAACTATCAGCTTTGCACTCGATTGAAATCCTGAACAGCTAATTTTATTCAAAGGTATGGAATTTTTAATTTTTGAATTGCGCCTGGAATCGGGCGGGCAAAACTTATCTTTGTAAAAATTGATTCAAAACATTTAACCAGACTAAAATGAAACAGCACTCCATCCTGCTCCTATTCATACTGATTTCCTATTGCTCATACGGGCAGGCAAAAAGCGACAAAAGAGGAGTTGGATATGGCTATCATTCTGCCGCTGATATGAATACCGCTTCCGAAGGAATATCATGGTGGTATAATTGGGCAGCACAGCCCGAAGCTTCAATACGAACGACTTATCCGGATTACAATGTAGATTTTACGCCCCAGGCATGGAATTCAGCCGGAATCACAGGCGTTAGCACATGGGTATCGCAGGATGACAATGTAAAATACCTGCTGGGTTTTAATGAGCCTAACTTTAAAGATCAGGCAAATATGACACCTTCACAGGCCGCCGCCGCCTGGCCACAATTACAGGCTATTGCGGATCAGTATAATTTAAAACTGGTAAGTCCGGCGGTAAATTATTGCGGGAACTGCGTTTCGGAAAACGGCACCGTTTATACCAACCCGTTTAAATGGCTTGATGATTTTTTTGCCGCCTGCGTGGGCTGCCGTGTCGATTATATTGCTTTGCACTGGTACGGTGGCGGTAACTCCATGACAGGGTTCGTAAATGATGCAAGGAAATACGGCAAACCAATCTGGGTAACCGAATATGCCAACTGGGAAGCGGGCGTTACCGCACAGGCACAGAAAAATTATTTAGCCGGAACTACCAATTTTCTGGAGCGCGATCCGGATGTTTTCAGGTATTCCTGGTTTATCGGCCGCACGAGTTCCGGTGCTGCAACCTATCCGTATATTGATTTGTATGGTGCAAGCGGACAAATGACGCCTCTTGGCCAGCTTTACCTTGACATACCGGTGTATGATTCGAACTTTGTAAATCAAGTCCCCGGAAGGATTGAAGCCGAAGAATATTACCTGCAGAAAGGAATTTTCGGTGAGCCAACAAATGATGTCGATGGCTTTATGAATATAGGTTATACCGAATCCGGCGACTGGCTGAAATACAAAATTTCAGCAACTCAAAGTGGTGAATATCAATTAACAACACGGTATGCCGGAACTGCAGCCGGGAAATTTGATGTGTATATTGATGATATCAAAAAAGCAACTGTTACTACGACAAATACAGGAAGCTGGCAATCATGGGCTTCGGTTATAAAAACAATTAATCTCGAAGCCGGAGACCATATATTGAAACTTGTAGTTGTGAGTTCAGGATTTAATCTGAACTGGCTGAAATTTGAAACAGAAGTCACCGGAATGAATGATTTCAACATTCAACAGCTATCTGCTGAAGTATATCCAAACCCGATTACGGATAAAAAATTTAAAATCGTATTTCGGAATTATATTTCGGAAGAGTTAACCCTCAGCATATCCGATATGACCGGGAAGATAATCTTTAATAAAAATATTGAGAAATTAAATGGCAAGGAAATTGGAATTGACCTGGGAAATTTACCCAATATCAGCAAAGGGATTTATACCTTATCCGTGATTAGTAAAAAAGGGTACCTGAATAAGAAAATTGCTGTGTTTTAGGCTTTTATAGAGTCCCATTGTCGCGTCCTTTGCGGAAAACTTTGCGTCTTTGCGTTTACTTTTTTTTACCGCGAAGACGCAAAGAGAAAGCAAAGTACCCAAAGCCTTCAACTGATTCAGGTTAAGCCTCTATTCAATCTCAATATTATATTTATCCAGCAAACCGGCAATTCCCAAGCGTGAAAAACGGGCCTTTTTAATCCGGTTTCGTTCCGGATCAAGGGAATAGTTAAAGGATGAACGGAAATCAGCCTTTTCGAGAATGGTAGCATAAAACACGGCGCGCTGTAAATCACAGGTTTCGAAAATGGCACTTGAAAGGTCAGTTTCCGTGAAATCGGTTTCCTGCATGTTGCAGTTTACAAATTTTGTCTTTTTGAGTTTCAGCCTGTAAAAAACGGAAAGCTTCAGTATGCAGTTTTCGAAACCGAAAGAAAGCAGGAAACTATTGCATTCGCTCAGTTGTACGCCGAGTAATTTGCAGTTTATAAACCTGATATCATTTAAAGTTGTGTTTTTCAGTACAACCATGCTAAGGTCGCATCCATTGAAAACACATTCCCGGAATATGAAATTCGACAGGTCAGTGCTGTAAAAATTGCAGTTTTTAAAGGTGCAGTTTTCGTATTCCTTACGTGGAAGAGGAGAAGTGGTGTAATCAATTCGTTCAAAAAGCATATATTCAGTTAATTATGGTGTATTTATTTTAAGTTTTTAGAAATCATTGTTTAAATCCATACGCTGAAAGAAATTAATAATCAACACGGCTCATACAGCTATCAAAATTACAATTTATCAATAAGCCAGTGAACTCTTAGTTTAATGATTCGTTCTATTTCTTTATAATTTCTTTATACAAACTACCTTATATTTACAATAAACTTATAAAGCTGCCCGTAACTTTGCACCGGAATTAATACTATCGCAATGGGACTTATATTCAAAAATAAACCTGGCATAATAAGACAGCATTTTTATGGGGCAACTCTTATTGTATTGGTATCCTTAGTTTGCTACTTTTTATTACAGGACTCCGGATATCACACTGCCGCGCTCATTCTGATGGTGACGGTATCGCTCATTGCCATGTTCTTTGATGTTTTGCCGGTATTAACTGCCGCAGTGCTTAGTGCACTCATCTGGAATTACTTTTTTATTCCTCCCCGTTTTACCTTTCACATTGGCAAGAGTGAGGATATCCTCATGTTCCTGATGTATTTTGTTATTGCCTTGATAAATACGGTGCTGACTATAAAAATAAGGCAATTCGACAAAAGGGTTCAGAAGAAAGAGGGAGAAGAAAACCTCTTAAAGCTTTATAATACTTTATTGAATTCGCTTTCGCACGAACTCCGCACACCAATTTCGGCTATCATCGGTGCTACCGACAATTTGCAGAATAACATGACACAGCTGTCCGTGCAAAATAAGGATGAACTCATCTCCGAAATATCGGTTGCCTCACTCAGGCTTAACCGCCATGTTGAAAACCTGCTGAATATGTCGCGCCTTGAATCCGGGACATTGAAAATAAAAACGGATTGGTGTGATATTAATGAATTAATTTACGTAGTAATTTCTCAGTTCAAAGAAACAGCATCAGAACATAAAATTGAAGTCAGTATAGCTGAAGCATTGCCGTTTTTCAGCCTCGATTTTGGCCTTATGGAACAGGTGCTGTTAAACCTGATTCACAATGCAATAAATTACAGCCCAAAGAATACGGAAATCAGGGTAAGTGCTGATTGCATCAATGATCACCTTGTAATATGGGTCGAAGATCAAGGCATTGGTTTCCCTGAAGACGAGACCGACAAGGTTTTCGACCGGTTTTACAGGCTCAATAATCCACGGACTGGTGGAACCGGGCTTGGACTTTCAATAGTCAAAGGTTTTGTTGAAGCCCATAACGGGAAAGTTTTCCTTGAAAATATACCAGCCGGAGGTTCACGGTTCACCATTGATATTCCAGCTAAAACGTCGTACATAAATAACCTGAAAAATGAATAATGCAGAGATTTTAGTGATTGACGACGAGGTGCAGATATGTAAGCTCCTGGAAATTACCCTGCAAAGCAATGATTACAAAGTAACCCAGGCAAATACAGGTAAGGACGGAATTATAATGGCAGCCAATCATCCTCCCGATGTGATTCTGCTCGACATAGGTTTGCCCGATATCAGCGGGCAGGAAGTTCTGCAGAAACTTAGAGAATGGTACTTTAAACCAGTTATAATTCTTTCAGTTCTGAATGACGAAGCCAATATCATCCGTGCACTCGATAACGGGGCAAATGATTACCTCACAAAACCTTTCCGTACCGGCGAACTTCTTGCCCGTATTCGCACAGCTCTAAGAAGTTCAACGGTTAATAACGATGAAACGGCAGTGATCAGTTGCGGAACGATTACCATCGATTTTGCCAGTCGGGTAATTAAAAAAGATGGAGAAACCATAAAACTTACTACAACCGAATACGCGTTGCTTGCATTGCTTGTAAAGCATGAAGGACGCGTACTTACACACCAGTTTCTGCTCAGGCAGATTTGGGGTCCGGGCTACGTGGGACAATCGCAATACCTGAGGGTTTTTATTGCACAACTGCGAAAAAAAATAGAGAATGACCCTAACCGGCCTGAATTTATAATTACCGCTTCCGGTGTAGGATATCGCTTTGTGGGAAATTCATAAAAAAAAGGAACACAGTGGAACGCAAACTTGAAACACTACTGGCCATAACTTTTGATTTTTCAATCGAGATAATCAACCTGTGTAAAGAGCTCATTGAAAAAAAACATGCCTTTCTCTCAAAACCACTTTTTGAAAGCACTACTAAAATGGGAGTCAATCTAAATGAAGCCATCGAATTCCAAACCAACAGAACATTTCTGGCGAAACTGGCTCATGCGTCGGATGAAGCGCATGAAACTCTTTACTGGTTAAAGCGAATCGAGAAGGATAAGGTGATTTCTGCAGATATGCATCCCTGCATCGCTCATTGTGAACAAATCCTGAAACAGATAAACTCAGCAACGTATACCTGAGTGGAAAATTCCCGTACTAATCCCGGTTTTCAAAATCTGTAACCCGGGAATTTCAATAACCTTATTCTTAACACTATGAAATCAAACGATAAAGGGTTGGACAGGGTAACTATGTCCTCACTCATTGTAGCACTCGGAATTATTTATGGCGACATCGGCACCAGTCCGCTATATGTGCTAAAGGCCATTGTTGGCGATCGTCCTATAAATGAATTGCTGATTTACGGCGGAGTTTCGTGTATTTTCTGGACACTGGTGATTCAAACAACCATAAAATATATCTGGCTCACCTTAAAAGCAGATAATGAAGGTGAAGGAGGAATATTTTCTCTTTATGCACTTGTTCGCCGCTATGGCAAATGGCTGGCCATACCAACCATACTGGGAGCCACCACATTGCTGGCTGATGGAATTATTACTCCTCCTATTACTGTTGCTTCCTCCATCGAAGGTCTGGGAATTGTTATTCCGAATTTACCCGTTGTTACTATCGTAATTATTATCCTATCGTTATTGTTTTTCTTTCAGCGATTCGGGACACAGAAAATCGGGTGGTCGTTCGGACCTATGATGGTACTATGGTTTTCCATGCTATTTGTTTTAGGACTAAACCAGGTATTGCACCATCCTGAAGTACTCAAATCACTGAATCCATATTATGCATTCATGCTTCTAACTGAGTATCCGCAAGGATTCTGGCTGTTAGGAGCAGTATTTCTTGCAACCACCGGAGCTGAAGCACTCTATTCGGACCTGGGACATTGCGGCCGGAAAAACATCAGGATTACATGGATATTTGTAAAAATAAGCCTAATATTTAACTATATGGGTCAGGCTGCCTGGATTATGCACAAAGGACTACCTGTGTTGGGAGGCCTGAACCCGTTTTTCGAAATTATGCCTCACTGGTTTTTGCTTTCCGGAATCATTATTGCAACGGCATCTTCCATTATTGCTTCGCAGGCATTAATAAGCGGGAGTTATACACTTATAAGCGAAGCCATGAATCTGAATTTCTGGCCACGGGTAAAAGTGCGGCAACCCACCGAACTGAAAGGACAGATTTATATTCCAAGTGTCAATAATATTCTCTGGTTTGGATGCATTCTTATGATCCTGTATTTTAGATCATCAACACATATGGAAGCTGCTTATGGTTTTTCAATCACTATTGCTATGATGATGACAACTATACTCCTCTCCTATTTTATGATTTACCGCTTAAAGTGGAATAAATATCTGGTTATAGCTATCCTGTTGCTTTTTGCTGGTGTCGAGTTCTCTTTCTTCATTGCAAATGTTGTTAAAATCAAAGAGAGATGGATGTTCCTGTTTTTCGAACTGTTTATTTTTATGACAATGTACGTTTGGTATTATGCACGGTTATTAAGGAACCGTTTCCTAAAATTTGTTGAACTGGGAAAGTATAGCCACCTGATGAAGTCCTTAAGCAAAGATGATTCAATCCCGAAATTTGCCACACACCTTGTGTATCTGACCAAAGCGAATAACCGAACAGAGATTGAGGAGAAAATCATTAATTCCATTTTTGCCAAGAAACCGAAAAGAGCTGATGTTTATTGGTTTGTACATTTAAACCGGACAGAACATCCCTATACACTCGATTATGATATTAATGAGCTTGTTGAGGACAAAGTGATAAAAGTAAATATTAATGTAGGTTTCAGGATTCCGCTGCGGACGGAATTGTATTTCAAGAAAATCACCCAGGAACTGCTGATCAGTAAAGAACTTAATCTTCATATAAGACCGGATGGATCAAACAGGTACAACACAGAACCGGATTTCAAATTCGTGGTTATCGAAAAGTTCCTTTCGGTTGAAAACGAATTTACCCTTCGCGAAGGATTGTTACTCAATGCCTATTTCTTCCTGCGAAAGTTCGGTTTGAATGACGAAAAAGCATTTGGGCTTGATAAGAGTGATGTTGAAATAGAGTATGTACCACTTATTTACCATCCTGTTGAAAATATCAGTCTTCATAGAAAACAGTTTGCATAGATCACATTCACTGTCAATTAGTTATAGTCGTTCTATAAAGGATGAATACTTTTTAGATGCTTTAGGTAAGGTCCTTCCAGTGTTTCCGGTATTCAGGAATATATTTTGTCTCCCGATAATGACAGGTCAGTTTCTAATTCCAGATCTGATTTTTAAAGGTATCGGCAAGCAAAAGATTTATTTTTCACAAAAAGAAAACACTAGATACCAGCATCCTCTTGTTTCTTATCGCCGTTATTCCAAAGCAGTATTTCCGGATCAACCGATCGCAAATGCAAATCATGCTGCGGGAATGGAATCTCTATGTCGTTTTCCTTAAACACTTTGAAAATACTAAACAATATTTCACTCTTTATCCGGCGGCCCTGTATGTAGTCGCTAATCCAGAAAAGCAACGTGAAATCGAGCGAGCTTTCCCCCAGTCCGCTAAAAAACACCAAAGGTTCGGGATCTTTAACCAGTTCGGAATGACTGTTAAGTATGTCGCTCAATAAGCGGTATACCTGTTCAGGATCGGAATTATAAGCTACACCAACCGGAAGTTCAATACGCCGTTTCTGATCCGATAAAGTCCAGTTTATTACTTCATTTGCAATAAGTTGTCCGTTTGGTACAATTACCTCCGCACCATCAAAAGTGATTACATTACTCGACCGCAGACCAATTGCTTTAACATTTCCGGTAAGCTGCCCCACCTGAACCGTATCACCAAGCTGAATAGGTCGTTCAAATAAAAGAATAAGCCCGGAAACCAAATTATTAAAAATATTCTGCAACCCAAATCCTATTCCAACACTCATTGCACCAAGTATAATGGTGAGCTTATCCAGCGGAATACCGGCAGCATTTACAGCCAGAAAGAAACCTGCCGTAATCAGCGTGTATTTTACAAGCATGGCAATGGTGTGCGGCAAGCCTTTTGACAATGAAAACCTATTTAGAACATCTTCTTCCAGCAATATCCTGATCATATTTGAAAGTACTATCGCCAGGTAAATCACTATAAAAAAGATAAAAATCAAATCCAGCGAAAAGCTGGCAAAGCCTATTGAAATTTTATAGGTCAATATTGATCCTATTCTGTTAAAAACATATTCTACAATCCGAAAATTACGCAACACCAATATAATCCATAGAAATACAGCTAAAAAATTAACGAGGTAAATTGCTTTTCGTTTTATCACCTCGCCGTACATTCTGAAAACATTAATGCGTTGTCCCCGGTTTGTATCGATGCCTGTTACAATAAGCCCGTTAACAAGCAGCGCTGTTACAAACAGGTTCAACCCGTTGAAAATATTATAAAACACCGCACCAAGTACTATTTCTGTCAGTATTATTCTGCCTGATAAATTTGAAATAAAGCCGGTTGTGGCAAGTGCAAGATGAAGAAAGACAAATAAATATATCAACCTTTTCTGCCGTTTATTAAGATCATGTTTCCTGTCGAATCGTAAAAGAAACATGGTGAGCAATGTAATTTCGGCTGCAGCTATAAACAAGAGAAGAATCCTATAGCTTACCGATTCATTTATAAATAAAAGCAACAACAGATAAAAAAGTATCAGAATTCCAAATGCGTATATGTAGAAGTGATATTTTTTATTCAGCAAAATGCTTAAAATATGTATCAACGGAAACGCTATAACATATAATGATATCTCGCGAAAAATAGCTGGTCGGGCCGGAAAAACAATTAAAGTGGAAAAGAGTGTCAGCACAATTGTTGCGCTTACCGGATGCGAAAGCACCTTTATAAATACATCTTTATAAAAATATCCATATCCTGTTTCCTGTATACTAACCTTACGTTTTATAATGAAAAACAGGTATATTAATCCGCAAAAAATAAGCAGAGTAAAAAATACGGATCCACCCCTCGACTGAATATATTCTTTTAATTCAACCAGGTCAACTTCTTTCAGATGGCGAAACGAATCGGATATTTCCTTTCCATAACCAGCTCCGAAATTCAGCTGGAAAAATCCAACGTGATCAATCTCAAATGCCTGTGACTGTTTAATTTTGATAAGGGCCTTGGTTCTTTCTATCTGGGAATCAATTTCTGCACCGGTAGCAATTGTCTTATCCAGAATTTCCAAAACCAAATTGCTCTTTTGCGCAATGATAACTAGTGTTGAATCAATGAAACTGATTGTTTCCGGTAATTTCGCAGGAATAGGAATAGTCAGGCTATCCCGATCCATCCGCCTCCGGGTGTTTTTCCAAAGTCTCGCCTCCTTTGAAAGTCTATTTTTAAAACCATCCAGGTTGTCAAGTACAGCTGATAGTTCAGCTTTATATTCCTCCAGTTTACGTTGTTCCTGTATAAGCTCAATCTTCCTGTTTTCGAGAAAACGGATGTTTTTTGAAACATCCTCCGGATCTATTTCAGTGAGCAGGCTTGCATCAATTGAAGCAATAAAGAGTTCGTTTTTTATTCTGAGCCTGTTGATGCTGCCAGCCGGGATCATATCATGTATATCTTCCCTGGTTTTATTTTTTAATTCAGCTGCTTTAATAGGGATATCGCCTAAATCGATCATGGCACGCCGCGTTCTGGAGGTATCTGCAGGTGCTTCAGTAGTTGTTTGTCCATGTAAATATTGAGATCCTGAAAAAACACAGATGAACAGGAATTGAAGAAGCCTTATGTTTATTTGCATTATGTTCCTCATGTCAGTATATATTTGGTATCAGGAAATCACTTTTCCGAAATACTTTTAATAGAAATATATACCCGGTTGCTGGCTAACAATTGCTGTTAAACGAATCCGGATATTTGTGTTAATCAAAAATAGGAAATTTTAGTTGAAGTAACAGTATCTGCTACTAAAAACAGGAACTTTTAGCTCCTGTTTCAGTTTCTGAAATAAAATATTAATCAGCCAGGCATAAAACAGTTTTCGATGTTTGCTGGCTGTAAGAGGTATTTCCTCACTAAAAGTTTGAATTGTGCCTTAAACCGCTGTTAAGCTATCCGCAGATTTAATCGGGCTCCGGATTATTATTTAGCCGGAATAAATCCATCTTCTGTCATTTTATATACAACCTCCCTGGCTACTTCGTTCACGACTTTATCAAGCTTTTTAGGATCAGTTGATTCAGTAACTCCTGACCAAAGCAATTTCTCATCCTTCAGCGACCAAACATTGGTGGCAACAATATATTGCATATCAGTAGCATAAGTACTTGAATTAAGATAATCGCCGAAGTAATAAATTCCGTTTTTTTGATACGCCTGGTTGTGACCGCCAGCCACATAAGTGCTTTTAGCCTTTACAGTGATAAGACGCATAACAATCATTGCATCATACCCTTGTTCCTTGATCATATTTTTCGATTTCAGGGTATCCTCGCCTAATTGCTTGAGGGTAAAAACAGGGTATGAAACATTTACTGCCTTGTGGTTCGATGCAATCTTGTCTTCAGCAACTTTCCGGGCTTGTTCATTCTTTGCTAAAACCACTACCATTACTTTTTTGTACTGTTCGGGAGTAAATGTTTCACCAGGAGCTCTCCAGCTGTTAATTATTGATGTTGAACTGCAACCGGCAGCCAGAATACAGAGTGCAAAGAAGATTTTTTTCATATAGATCTTTAAAATAAAACTTTATCCGTTAATTATTACATATTTCAGCAAATAAGCTGATCATTTGAAGACCGTAAAACTACAAAAAAAACCTTCATCCTCATTCCGGAATTGAAGTACAGCAGAATAATGCCCTGCTCCTTACTTACTACTCTTAACTCCCTGCACTCACAACTCCTTACTCCCTACTCCTTACTCCCTACTCCTTACTCCCTACTCCCTACTCCCTACTCCCTACTCCCTACTCCTTACTCACAACTCACTACTCTCCGAAATCAAAATATTCTCCAAAATCAAAACTGAACAACTTCGCCGGTTTGTGAATCCACCCTACCCTGATACTCTCGGATGAAATCCAGCCGGAATTATCATTTTTTAAAACTATCCCTTCAGTTTGTCCCAGGTGAAGCGCTGACCCTAACTCCACTCTTTTTGTGGTTCCCCCGAAATAGAGAGGTCTTTCACTGTCCGAAAACAACCAGGCAAAACAAGTATACTGCTTACCTTTAGTATTTTTATATCCCAGCAACACAACATTTCCTTTCGCATTTATTGAAGCATCGGTAATAAGTCCATCTGCATTAAACTGCTCTGCCAGGCGGGCTTTGTAATTTCCTGTATCAACAGGCAGAACATAATGCTTTGTTTTCTGATCCAACCAGTTTTTACTGAATAGGTGCAGCGAATCGTTGTGATAAAAAAATGCTTCGCAGTCGAAATTATTTTTGTTAAATGCTGTTGCGAAATCCGTTTGATCGGGATAGCTGAAGTGAATAAAACCAGCTTGTAATGTATCGTTTACAGGATTTTGCAAATCATTTTTAGATATTTTCAGGATGTGAAGATCGGTTCTTTTTCCGCCATTATTTCCAAAATCACCGATGTACACATTAGCATCATCCTGCGTAATGCTTTCCCAATCTGTATTCATTGAATTTCGTATCAAAACTGTCCGCAAAATATTCCCGTTTGCACTGTCGATCTGGTAAATTTCCGGTTTGTTTCCACTATCATTATTTGTCCAGATTTCACCGTTTAGAAACAGTAGCCCGGATGTTTCATTAACTGCTGTGGCTAGATTGGTAATATGCTGAGGTTTGTACTGCGAAGATAAATAATCGCCTGATTTAATATTAGTTGTGTCAATACTGATCGGATTCAGATGCAAAGAATCAGTTTGAGCCTTGAGTTGAAAAATACTAAAAAAAATAAGTGCTAAAGTGACTATGAAACGGGATTTCCGGTTTGATGGAAGCATAAACAGGTATTAGCGGAATTCAATAACCTCAGGTTTACCGATTATAAAATCAGGAAATCCAAAATCGGTAGTTCTGAAAGGATTGCCTTTGAAAACATTATTGCCATTGCCGGGAATAGAAGGATAAAATGCAAATGAAATCTGAACATTTTTAACAACAAGAAAATCATTACGTATCAAAACGCCTAAACCTAACTGAGGATACAAGCGGCTATGCTGGAAACCCGATGTTTCGTTGCCCAGCATTCCGAACGAACAATTCAGGAATGGGCCAAATCTGAAGCCAAACACATTCCAGGGAGCATAGGATTGAGTTTGTATTGTCACCAAAAAGCGATGCGTACCTGAAAGCACACCACTGTTAAAACCATTCAGTCCATAGCCGTCGTTGAGTGATAACCTGTCGTACGACGCCCTGTTAAAGCCAACAGTAAGTTCAGGCCTGACAAACTGCCGGAATTTCCATCGCCCTATAGAAAATAAATTGGAGAAATAATTCATGCTTAAAGTTAAAGCACCTTCGGTCCTGTATGATGCATTTATAAAAGTCCCATATTCGAAATAAGTTCCGAAATATCCCCATTTGAAAAAATTCCCCCACGAATGCTTTAATCCCCAGTACCAGCGTTCATTATTTTTTAACTGATATCCTACAACAATTCCATATGCTACGCCTACAGGTACATCTTCGATGGTTCCGAACCGGAAGATATAACTTTGCTTCACATACTTCCGGCTCGAAATTCCCAGTCCTGTCAGGAAAAACTGCTCACTTGTATAGTAATCCAAAATTTCGGGTTGCTCAACAGGTTTTTCCAGGTACCTGATGTTATATATCCTGCCCGACAAAATCAGTTTTGTTGTTCTCTCAGTTACAGACTTTCCTTTAAAAACCTGCCATGCCACAGCCGCCCATAAATCCTGAACATTAGATTTTGATTGCAAATTGAGCCGTGTTGTATCATTTTTATGGATCCATCCGGTGAGCAATTGTTGGGAAACAGATAAACCTCCTGCCCACCTCGCAACAGGTGAGAAAAAAGGTCTTTCGATTTTCAGACGTTTGATATAATTTCTGTTCTCATCAACAATGTAATCCAGGCGGGTGCTGATATAGGTGTTTTTAATATTAGGAACAATATAATAAGAGGCAAAAGCATTCTGTCCATTTACATAATTCTGATAATATGTGTTTGAAAATGTGTGTCCAAGGCCAGCCAGGTTTTTCTCGGACAAATTAATAGTAAAACTCTCCCCCGAAAATGCACCGTCAGGAATAATACTCCACAAATCGCTCACACGAACAAATACGTCAACCGAATCGGAATTATCACCTGCCTGAGCTGCGGTAACCACTACATCGTGTATATAACTCTGGCTGCGTATCAAACGCTCTGATTCTTTAACCAGCAACGAATCGAACCTGTCGTTTTCACGAATAAGCATCCGGTTCCGTATAATTTTACTCTGCGTTTTTATATGCAAGGCATTTCCACCCTTTTCAAAGTAACTCCTGGGTCTTGCATTGGTATCATTTAGTAAATATCCAAAAGGATCAAGCGTGGTGACATTGATGCTACGTATTATTTTTCCTTCATAACGGGTATAAGGATCAGCAGCATGTTTGCCAATAACAACAGGGGTTACGGCCAGAGAAGAAGTTACTGGTTTTACCAGGAATCCATGGATCAGACTGGTGATTTTTCGTTTGGAGGAGTATTCTTCAATCTTTTTATACACATCGGTAATGCCTGTGCTATCAGGTTTCTCCTGTGCAAAAGCAATTCTGCCAGTGCAAATTATCAGCATATGAAAGATGATGATATTCCGGAGTAACATCAGTAAAGTTGAATTAGCTGGTTTGACTGGCAGTTTCTGCCACATGTATTTTTTTCAGCATTACAAAGATAGTCAAATTATGGAAATTCCCTTGCAGCTTTTAATCACAATACTGTTGATCAATGATATACAGACCTATGAAATTTTAGCTGGGATGCAATATAGTAGAGAGTAAAGCACACTGCACACGGACTTTTTATTCGGGAAAATACCATCTGCAATTTCTTTATTCAGACTTAATACGTATTTGTTTTTGAATTGATAATTGCAAGGTAAATCATAAAAAAAATTATAGCATATTCCTCATCTCATAAAATGCCAGAAATAGTTATAACACGAAATTGAGTTGCCATTGAAGCTCTCGATGATGTATTTTCATCGCAGCAGGAAATCAAAAGAGGCTGCTCCCCTAAGGAACAGCCTCTTTCTCATTTATCCGACTCCCCGATTATGAGCAAGTTGAATTTAATAAATTCCCTAATTGAAATAACCGGGTTTAGCCCAGAATTGGGTTCCATCTTCCTTCACCCTGTTCACAAAGATAAAACTCCCTCCGGTGTTTGAAAGCCCGGTCATACTGAATCCTTTATCCGGCATCTCAACCAGGCCAAAACCCTGGTCATTATCGGCCCCGCCATAGGTTTTTTCCCAGGCACTTTCGCCCAACGAATTAGTTTTAATAAGGAAAACATCCTGGTTACCATATCCCTTACTGTCCGTTATTCCTGTGATAGCGAAACCACCGTCAGAAGTTTCAATCATAGTTGCGCCGTATTCAAAACCGGAACCTCCGAAAGATTTTATGCCACTACCCGACCATAACAGGTTACCTACTGTATCCGTTTTTAGTAGGAAAATATTCTGATTGCTTCCTTCCTGCAACGATCCGCTTATTGCAACACCGGTAGCTATTCCATTTTCATGCGTTAGTGTTAATGAAAATCCTATCCCTGCAACATACTTTTTTGTCCAGAGGCTTTCGCCGGTTGAAGATATTTTCATCAGAAAAACTCTTCCACCATAGTTGCTGTAAGCATTGTAGGAGCCTGTGACGAAATACCCGCCATCAGGAGCAGCAATAACACTATACGCTGCATCATTTACAGAGTCGTAGGCAATAGTGCTTTTTGACCCTAAGCTTTTGGTCCATAAAGTATCACCGGCATTATCGATCTTTACAAGATAGATATTCCTGTCGGTATTGCTTGATTGCTGAATATACCCGGCCAGCAGGTATCCGCCACCAACAATGTCCAGTACGTAAAAAGCCTGTGAAGAAGCGGAACCACCGTATGTATTTGACTCAACTACCTTGCCGTTGCCATCAGTTATAACAGCTAACATAGCCGGCGAACTGGCATTTGCCCTGTTGTTGAAACCTGCAGCAATAAATCCTCCGTCGTGTGATTTTTTTACGCTGTAAAACGCATCAGAATAACTACCGCCATAGGTTGTATCCCAAATCACAGCTCCGGTTTCTGCGTTTGCTTTCACCAGCGTGGCTTCGTATCCCTTGGTTGACGAATAATTATACCCGGCAATAATCAGGTTGCCATCAGCAGCTATTGCTACACTGTTTCCACCACGCATGTATTGATCGGCTACAACATCTTCTTCTTTGTTACAGGAAACCAGAACAACCAAAAGAAATAAGGAGAGAAATGTTAAAAATGTGAGTCTTGTTTTCATTTATTTATTGAATGATTATTTTAATCGTATTACACTATTTTAATTGCGAATGTCGAGTTCTTTGATCAGGTTGGTAGCTCCGGCATATTTCTCGATTACAAAAAGCACATATCTTATATCAACACAAATTGTACGCTGAAGTTTGGGTTCAAAAGCATAATTTCCACTCATTGCTTCCCAGTTTCCATCAAACGCAAGTCCGGTTAGTTCGCCATTGGCATTCAATACAGGGCTACCTGAGTTTCCTCCTGTAATGTCATTGTCGGTCAGGAAACCTACAACCATCTTACCATTCTCGCCATAGCGGCCATAATCCTTGTCTTTGTATAATTGTTTGAGTTTTTCAGGAACCACAAATTCAGGATTTGTAGGATCTTCTTTAGCCATTACCCCATCAAGTGTAGTAACATAGTCAAAATTAATTGCATCAGCCGGGCTGTAATCGAGTACTTGTCCATAGGTTAAACGCATGGTGCTGTTGGCATCAGGGTAAAAAACCTTATCGCTTTGCATTTCGCGCAAGCCTGCAACAAAATCCCTACGGCCCTTGGTAAGTAGATCGTTCGATGGCCTTACCAAACTATCTATTATTGAAGCATTAGCCAAAAACGCTTTCTGCAACAACAAAGCAGGATCTTTCTGCAGTTTTTTCAATTTGGGATTTGCAAGGAAAAGGTCAACATTGGTTTTGCTGCTAAAAATGGTTTTGCTGAAAAGATCAGCGGCATAGGCGTCGAAATTCCCTTTGTATTTTGAATGAATTTTTTCGAGGTAAGCAGGCTGCAGGTCTTTAGGTACATCCGTATAATACAACTGCAGCATAGCCCCCATCATTTTAACGTCGGTAGGCAGATTGTAGTTTTTAAAATACCGCTCGGATGCTTCATTAATCTGCGAGGTTATTGTTTCAATAGCTTTCGGATCGGGTTTTGATTTAGCCAGTTCATCAGCCAGCTTATTGAAATTCCTCGAAAAAGCGATAATCTCAGAACCCTGGTTGATTGCCTCTGCATTATAGCGGACACCAGCTTCATATTTATTGATCGTTTCGTATGCAGCAGAAATATTTTTCAACGCATCGCCGTATTTAACGCTACGGTCCTTGTCAGCACTGATCCATTTTTCAAACTGATCTTCGAGTTCTTTCTTTCTGTCGTAAACGCCTAATTGTTTCAATCCTTTGTTCTGACCAATAAAAAACTTCCAGTAATTAGCAGATCCGGCATATTTGGCTGAATATTTTATACGTACGGCAGCATCAGCAGCCATATCTTCGCGGAGTATTTCGAGTTTTTTTGTGCGGATTTTAACAACCATAGGATTGTTTTTCTCCAACGCCCATTTAATGGTATAAGAAGTTGCATAACGGTCAGTTC
>JFJP01038562.1_pt1 | contig 16841 bp, 13 predicted proteins | sample 431651 | NCBI WGS metagenome assembly JFJP01 (sample SAMN02602958, study PRJNA72255) | Microbial mat metagenome, whole genome shotgun sequencing project. | biome: fresh water; feature: sink hole; material: water; isolation source: purple microbial (photo- and chemosynthetic) mats found in... | reverse complement strand
AAAAAGTGCAGGACTGGTCGAAACCAGCTATAGGCTGCATTACAGTTTATTGCGGCAACGTAAGGCTTATTGACAATATCAGATACTTGTAATATATTAAACAAATTCTCGTAAATCGATACAAAGATTGAGAATATAACTAAAAGACAAATGTTAGTAACCGTTTTAAAATCTAAAATTCATCGCGTTTCTGTTACAGAAGCCAATTTGAATTATATAGGCAGTATAACTATTGATATGGATTTAATGGATGCATCCAATATTATTGCCAACGAAAAAGTAAGCATTGTAAACAATAACAATGGCGCACGCTTAGAAACTTATGTTATACAGGGCGAAAGAGGTTCTGGAATTATCTGTTTGAACGGTGCCGCTGCAAGACTTGTACAACAAGGCGACATAATAATAATAATGTCGTACGCTATGATGGAAATGGAAGAAGCAAGGACATTTAAACCTGCGATTATATTTCCTGATACAGCTACCAATAAATTGATATTTTAAAAATAACCAATTATTTTTTCTTTCAGAAACAAGTCTTTTATCCTGATTACCGGCTCAAATGTCTTTAATCTTTGTTCTTTAATCTTTGTTCTTTAATCTTTGTTCTTTGTTCAAAAAAAATGAAAGTTGTAATAATTAAATACAATGCAGGTAATATTCGTTCAGTACTTTTTGCATTAGAAAGAATTGGAGTGAATGCCATTGTTACAGACGACCATGATGAAATCCGTTCAGCTGATCGGGTCATTTTTCCGGGAGTGGGCGAAGCATCTTCAGCTATGATATATTTAAAAGAAAAAGGATTGGACCAATTAATTTGTTCACTCACACAACCGGTTCTTGGAATTTGCCTGGGCATGCAATTGATGTGTAAATTTTCAGAAGAAAATAATACAAACTGTTTGGGAATTTTTAACGAAACCGTTAAACGTTTTACTGAAACAACCGGATTTAAAATTCCACAAATTGGATGGAATAACATTCAGGGATTAAAATCAGCTCTTTTTGACAAAATAAATGAAAATTCCTATATGTATTTTGTTCACAGTTATTATGTTGAATCTTGTGCAAATTCAATAGCTCAAACAGATTATATTACTGAATTCAGCTCTGCTTTACATATCAATAATTTTTACGCCGTACAGTTTCATCCCGAAAAATCGGGTGAAGCAGGTCAACAGATATTGGAGAATTTCATTCGTTTGAAAGTTTGATGTTTTGAATGTTTAGGGTTTAAAAAATTAGAGATTTGGTGTTTTCTAAATTGTAAAAAACTTGTCCGTCCACTTACGGATAAAAAAAATTGTAAATTATTTGAATGACTTTTGAAATAGAAAATACTGACCCAAATTCGCATGCGCGATCGGGTAAAATAACTACAGATCATGGTGTTATAGAAACACCTATTTTTATGCCGGTAGGTACAGTTGCATCTGTTAAAGCGGTTCATTTTCACGAACTGAAAGACGATATAAAAGCACAAATAATTTTAGGCAATACTTATCATCTTTATCTACGACCCGGAATTGAGGTTTTGGAAGGTGCAGGAGGATTACATAAATTCAATGGCTGGAGTGGTCCTATTTTGACCGACAGTGGTGGTTATCAGGTTTTTTCGATGACCTCAAACAGAAAATTACACGAAGAAGGTGCAACGTTTCGCTCACACATTGATGGAAGCAAACATTTGTTTACACCCGAGAAAACCGTTGATATTCAACGCTCAATAGGAGCTGACATTATCATGGCTTTCGACGAATGTACACCCGGTGATGCTGATTATAATTATGCAAAAAAATCGATGGAGCTTACACATCGCTGGCTCGATCGTGGTGTAGAACATTTTGACAATACAAAACCTAAATACGGTTTTTCGCAAACCTTTTTTCCTATTGTTCAGGGCTGTGTATATCCCGATTTACGAAAGGAATCGGCAAAATTTATAGCTTCACAAAATCGGGATGGCAATGCTATCGGTGGATTGGCAGTAGGTGAGCCTATCGAAAAAATGTACGAAATGATAGAAATTGTGAACGAGATACTTCCTTTAGATAAACCACGATATTTAATGGGTGTGGGAACTCCACAAAATATATTGGAAGCCATCGAACGCGGCGTTGACATGTTCGATTGTGTAATGCCTACCCGAAACGGACGAAATGGCATGTTGTTTACCTCACAAGGTATCATGAATATGAAAAACGAAAAGTGGAAAAACGACTTTTCACCTCTCGACGAATACGGAACTTCGTACGTGGACAAAGCATATTCAAAAGCCTACCTCAGACATTTGTTTATTAGTAAAGAATATTTAGCACTTCAAATAGCGTCAATTCATAATCTTGCTTTTTACCTATGGTTGGTTGGTGAAGCTAGAAAACACATTCAAGCGGGTGATTTTTCGCACTGGAAAAAGGGTATGGTTGAACAAGTGATAAGAAGATTATAAGAATAATTAAATTGTTAAAGCTTACATTTTTAATATGAAATTAGATTATCAGAAAATAGGTTTAAAACGAATAGACACTTATATAATTTTTAAGTTTCTGGGGACTTATTTCTACTCCATTATTCTAATTCTAAGTATTTCAGTAGTGTTTGATTTAACTGAAAAACTCGATAACTTTTTTGAAACAGGTGCCCCTTTAAAAGCGATTATATTTGATTATTACCTGAACTTCATCCCTTTCTACATGAACATGTTCAGCCCGCTGTTCACGTTTATAGCTGTAATATTTTTTACTTCAAAACTTGCAACCAATACCGAAATTATTGCCATTCTGTCGAGTGGTGTAAGCTTTCGACGACTTATGGTACCCTATTTTATTTCTGCAACAATTATATCTACCATTGCTTTTACATTTGGAGGTTATGTGATTCCACCGGCCATTGGTAAAATGCTTGATTTCGAAAATAAATATGTAAAAAAGTTCAAATCAGACAATGCCCGTAATGTACAAATGGAAGTAGAAAAAGACGTAATTTTATATATAGAACGTTACGAAATTTCAGAAAACAGAGGTTACCGGTTTTCTCTGGAAAAATTTGATGGTAAAATTCTTGTATCACGTTTAACTGCCGAAACTGTTTCGTGGGATACGGCATATAACTGGAAAATAACCGATTATCTGCAACGTGACTTCAACGGAATGCGTGAAAGCATTAAAAAAGGAACCGAAATGGATACAGTAATCAATGTACAACCCACTGAATTTTATATATCTTCTAAAGAAAGTGCGCAAATGAATAATACTCAATTGGGTCACTATCTGAAAAGACAAAAAAACAGAGGCGTAGGCAATATTCAAGCTTTTGCCGATGAGTATTACAAGCGTTTTTCAATGCCTTTAGCTGCAATTATAATGACCTTAATCGGCATTTCACTTTCATCACGAAAAGTAAGAGGGGGCATGGGATTGCATTTAGGAGTGGGACTTGCATTAAGTTCATTGTATATTTTATTTTCCACCATGTCAACCACTTTCTCAGTCAGTGGCATTCTAAGTCCATTCATAGCTGTTTGGTTGCCTAATATTTTGTTTTTGGGCATTGGTTTGTACTTGTATCATACAGCTCCAAAATAATTTTTGGTTTGAGTTTTTATTGCCAACTCATGAATAACTTTGAAGGTTTCAAAGTTTTCTTTTACAATATACAAACCGTACTTTTAAAATGACCTAGTTTCTTTTTTTACTTTTGTTAATACACAAGTTTCAAATAAATAGTACCAATAAAACCAGGTTTTAAACATAGCCATTGGTCTGGGATTTATAGTTAGTGAAAAACGATATTATTTAAAAAAATGCTTCTCAAAATTATGAGAAGCATTTTTTAAATAATATTACGAAAAACTACCCAAATCTACTTATCTTTCTTCGTATTGTTTATTGTAATAGCTTTGATATTGACCACTGGTAACGTTATTCAACCACTCTTGATTTTCAAGATACCAATCTATTGTTTTTTCCAATCCTTCTTCAAACTGAAGCGAAGGCTTCCAACCCAATTCACTTTGTAATTTAGTTGAATCTATGGCATAACGTAAATCGTGTCCTGCCCTATCTTTGACAAAAGTTATTAATTTTGCAGATTCACCCACTTCACGACCAAGCTTCTGATCCATTATTTCGCATAATTTATAAATAAGGTCAATGTTTGTCCATTCGTTATTTCCTCCAATATTGTAGGTTTCGCCATTATTTCCATTGTGAAAAATGGTATCTATCGCCCTTGCATGATCGTTTACCCATAACCAATCACGAACATTTTCACCTTTTCCGTAAATTGGAATTGGACGATTATATTTTATATTATTAATTGACAGTGGAATAAGTTTTTCGGGGAAATGATTCGCGCCATAATTATTCGAACAATTTGAAATTACAACCGGCAAACCATAGGTATCGTGGTAAGCACGAACAAAATGATCGGAAGAAGCCTTACTGGCCGAATAAGGTGAATGTGGGTCGTATTTAGTAGTTTCAACAAAAAAGCTACCATCAAATTCAAGTGCTCCGTAAACTTCGTCGGTCGAAATATGATAAAAACGTTTGCCCTCCATATTTCCTTTCCACGCATTTTTAGCAGCGTTTAGTAAATTGCACGTCCCAAAGACATTGGTTCGGATAAACGAAAACGGATCGGTAATGGAACGATCTACATGCGATTCCGCAGCCAAATGAATTACGCCATCAATAGGGTATTTTGTAAATAATTCGGGAATGAATACTTCATCTGTTATATCACCTTTAACAAAAGTATAATTTGGTGAAGCATCAATATCTTTCAGATTTTCGAGATTTCCGGCATAAGTCAAAACATCAAGGTTTAAAATCTGATAATCCGGATATTTTGTTACAAATAATCGTACCACATGCGACCCGATAAATCCTGCACCACCGGTAATAAGGATAGTTCTTTTCATTTAAATATTATTTGTGTTTATATGATTTACAGTTTAATTAAAAAAAATATCTAGCTTTTTACAATTTATGTATCTGACTATAAGTATATTGCAATTATTATTGAAATATACCAATAATATACAAAGATACATCGATTTTTATTTTTGACAACTTGTTGAAAACTTTTTACTATATTTGTTATAAATTAAATTTCCATTCTTTACTTTTGCAACGTGGATAAAATAAATCAACATATAGAAAAAATGCTTTCCTATCACGATTATGTGGTAGTACCGCAATTGGGAGGTTTTGTAACACAAAAACAATCGGCAGTAATATATTCCGACAAAATTATTCCTCCGGCTTATACCATTTGTTTCAATCCATTAATGAAACATGCCGATGGTTTACTTGCCATAGAAATTGCGCGAACTGAAGGTATAACCTACCGAAAAGCTGTTGAATTGATTGAAAGCGAAGTTGATTATGTCAAATCGCAACTTGCACATTCAGGAATATTCAAAATTGAAAATTTTGGTATCATCTTTATAAACGAAACCGGGAATATTCAGTTTACACCTGTTGAGAAATTTGATTTTTTACCTGCCAATTTAGGACTTTCTGAATTTTATATTTCACCGCGAAATGAAAAAAGAACCAACGAAAGTAGAAAAGTAACATTTACATTACCCAAAGTAATCAATATTCGAAATGCTGCTGCAGCTATAATGTTCTTTGCCTTATTAGGGATATCGCAACAGGTTAACGATATGAAAAATTATGAATACGCTGATTTGTCGGTCATAACTTTTGCAAATTTGCCTGAAATTACTGTTACACCAAATAACTGTACTTTATTAAGTGACATTGAAAGCTCAACCGAAACAAGCACAGTGCTTAAAGATGCAGATTTATTCCATGTTGTAGTTGCCAGCTTGCCCACGCAAAAATCAGCAGATATCTTTTGCAAGTCATTAAAAAAAGAAAAATATGATTGTGCTCATATTTTACCCCAAACTAAAAATTATCGGGTTGCCATTCAATCGTTTAAAGAGAAAGAAGATGCCATACAATTTATGATTAGTTTACGTAAATCCGACATCAGATTTAGTTCCGCCTGGGTACTTTGTAATTAAATTTATTCTTTCCACAATTCTTAATTTTACATTTTAAAACATTTTTGTTTTCGTAATGATTAGTAATATAACCACAAATAGTTATTAATCATGCATTCCTAAGCATTTCTTGTTTGTCCCCTCTTTTGTCCCCTATATCCGGAGTTCGGGATTAGGATGAAAACAAAACTATGAAACTGGCTGAAATTAGGCAATAAGGTTATTCTTAAAATTGAACTCCATACTTCTATGGCTTGTGTATATTAGCAAAAAGGTATTAACCTGATAGCACAATAACAATGATTCAAAATTTAACCTTACTTTATTGCCTAGCCATTTTGTTATAGAAATTTCCAAATATCTTCAATTAGCAAGTTGTCAAAGGTTTTAATATGATCTTTTAATATGTTTTCAGTTCTCATATTTGGTCTTATGTCACAATAATAGACTCCGTCAAGTGGGTTTAGTTTTACAGTATATCCTTTGAAATGTCCTGGTAAAAATGTTGCATTAATACCGTATTCGTTTTCTTGTTTTCTTTTCTTTCTTTGTACATCGTTCAAGAAAATCGCTATATGTGGTGTGGATTTGTCTGTTAATTTGTTGTATAGAAATTTGTCAATGAAAATCTTATCAATTCTATCTTTGCTTGAAGTTTTTATTGAACCAATTACTTTTATGATTTCTTCTTGTTCAATAATCAAATCGTGCTGGTAACTCATACTAAAGGTTTCTTCTCCTTCAACAATGACTGGAACTTGAATTGTTCCTGATTTACATTTAATTCCAATTTCGGAAATAATTATGCGAATAAAATGTTCAAATAAATCACCATTTAGTTTTCTTGCTGTATTTGATTCACCGGCTGGCAAACCGTCTAAAGCAGAACCAATCGATTGTTGAATCGTATATGCTGAGTTGTTAATTATATTGCGAGCTTCAAAATCATTTTTGTCAATTGATTTTACAGAATGTAATAATTTAATAAATTCTTTTGAAGCACGTTCAAACTCAGTTGAATCGTACATTAAATTCGAATTTATCGGTCTTGTAATTTGAAAATTACCTTCTTTTTTGTACTGATAAAACTGATAATGATTTTCGTTCTGTGATACAATTATTGCCTGTAAATTATCATTTATGAATTTTAGATATTCATCACAAAATGAAATGTACGCTTTAAGGTCTACGAAGTTGCCTTTATTCTTCGCTTTGTCTACTATTTTCTTTAAATTCATCTTATTGAGTTTCTTCTTTTTTGGTTTTCAAAATCATATTTAATCCAAGTCTCAATACTCCATTCCTCTACAAGTTCAATTCTATTATATGCCCAATCTAGATATTCAGTAGATAAATCACAAGACATCCATTTTCGTTTAAGTTGTTCTGCGCAAACAGGGGTAGTTCCTGAACCACAGAATGGATCTACAATTGTGTCTCCAATATTTGAAGATGCTAATATCAATTTTCGAATTAATTCTTCCGGCTTTTGAGTAGGATGAGGAGTTTTTTCATGCATACCATTGCAGGTTGTTGGAATTTCAATAATATCTTGAGGAATCTCTAAAACATCTTTTGGTTTAGCCCCAATAGGATTTGGTTCCCATGTATTATTTTTGTTTTTTCCATTTCCAAATTGACTTGATTCTGCTTGTGGATGAATCGGATATTTCAACGTATGTTCTCCATATGGAATTCTTATAGAGTCAATGTTAAATGTGAATTTTTTATCTTTTCTAAAATGTAGAATGCTTTCATGACTTCTACCCCAATCAGAACCTAAATTGGCCTTGTTTTTATAATTCCATATAATCCAGCGACATGATTTGAAAAGTCTAGAAGCCGGATGTTTAATGTCAGCCAAAATCTCTGAAAACCCACAAATAAATAAAGTTCCTGTTGGTTTTAATACTCTAGCTGATTCTTCTATCCATCTCATTGAGAATTTAATATATTCTTCTTGACTTTCAAATGTATCCCAATCAGCTTTTTTTATGTTATATGGTGGGTCAGCAAAAATCATGTCCACACTTTCATCTGGTAAAGTTTTTAACCATTCAATACTATCGCCTTGCCACAATTTTCCGTTTGGGTTTTCATAGAAAAGTTTTGGATAAGTACTATCTAAAATATCATTCTCAAATCGTTGTCCTTTAAATGAAACCTCTCCAAAAAATGTAGGTTTCACTTTGTTTCTAATCATTGTCGTTCTCATTGTGTAAATTTTTAAAATATGACACTTTTTCTTCTGCTACCTTTAAGATTTTAACATCTACATTTTCATCCAAAATTTTATAAGCTATTTGATCACTTAACCAGTCGTTTAATAATTCCTGTTCGCTTGTCTTAAAAAAAATCGCTAAACTTTTTATCAACTGTCTTGTTGGTGTTCTTTGATTTTTTTCAACTTTTGCAAGATGCGAATAGTCAACGCCGATATTTCTAGAAACATCTCTTAAAGTTAAACCAGCAGTTTCTCTTAATTCTTTAAGATGTTCTCCAAAAGTTGTGTGAATCTTTGTTTTTTCCATTTTGAATAAATATTTCCAAAAGTAATAAGATTAATTCAAATGGACAATATTTGTCCACAAAAGTATCTAAATTTTACACATCATTTTCTTTAGGGTTGGACACAACAATTTATAAGTGCTTAAGTTTCCAAATATTCGGCGCATGAAGAATTTATACCAACTGTAAATTTAAAAAATGAAAACCCTAAAAACAAAAAAGAAACGCAAATTTATAACTTGCGTTTCTTTTATTTCGGAACAATTCACACACATAATTAAATTAGAAATGCAAAAGTCATTTAGGTAAATAATATTATATTTCCCAAGCCAATGCACTTGCACCTAGTACAGCTGCGTCGGCTTCTTTCAATTCGCTGAAAAATAATTTAATTTTCCCTTTCCACAATGGAAGTAAATTAGCTTCCATATGTTCGCGAATAGGGTTCATTATTAAATCTCCAGCTTTTGATAATCCACCAAAAATGGCTATAGCTTCGGGAGCGCTAAATGCAACAAAATCGGCTAAGCTTTGACCTAAAATTTTGCCTGTAAATTCAAAAATCTCTTTTGCAACTTCATCGCCTTCCATGGCTGCATCAAATACATCTTTTGACGTAATATCGTCAAGAGGAATATTGCGTAATAAACTTCCTTTAGTTGTTGATCCAAGTATTTCGCGTGCTGAGCGAGCCACACCTGTAGCCGAACAATAGGTTTCCAAACAGCCAAATCTGCCACAACCACATGCACGACCGTTATCGCGTATAGCTGTTGTATGTCCTAATTCACCTGCAAATCCATCATGTCCGTAAACCACTTTGCCATCAATAATAATACCGCTACCAACTCCGGTACCAAGCGTAATCATGATGAAGTTTTTCATGCCACGTGCACCACCATATGTCATTTCGCCTACTGCAGCTGCATTAGCATCGTTTGTAAGTGCTGTTGGAATGCCAAATTTTTCTGTCATCAATTTTGCAAATTCAATTACGCCTTTCCAGGGTAAGTTAGGAGCAAATTCAATATTCCCGGTGTAAAAGTTGCCATTTGGTGCGCCTACTCCAATTCCCTTTATCATATCGCTACCGCCAGCAGCATCAATCAATTTAATCATTTCATCATACAAATCTTGAATATACAGATTTACGTCGCTATGTGTGCCTGTTTTTATGGCACTTTTTGAGATTACGGTTCCACGGCTGTCAACAATACCAAAAACGGTATTTGTTCCGCCCATGTCCATGCCTATCACATAAGGTTTTTCCATTGTTCTTGAAGTTTTTAAATTAGAAAAAAAATGAAGATTTGAAAACTGTTGGCTTACACCATGGATCTTCAAATCTTCAAATCATTAAAATATTGTGAATAACTATTCTACAGGTATATCATTGTTTACGTTTTTGCAACCAACAAGTGCATACCAAAGCATAAATACCAATGCTGCTACTATAACCCAATAAGAAGCCAAATAGCTGTTAGTTAAGTCTGCTACACCACCTTGAATTAATGGCAACACACCACCACCAACTACCATGACCATAAAGATACCTGATCCCATGGCGGTGTATTTTCCAATACCTTCAACAGCTAAGTTGAAAATTCCTCCCCACATAATTGAAGTACAAAGTCCACACAAAACAAAAAGGAAAACTGAAAGAGGTACTGTTTGTAATCCAAAACTAATATCTGCTTTAAATACAGGCATGCTTACAGTTATAGTTGATGGAAGGAAAATGCCCAAAATAACTAAAACCAAAGCAATAAGGCTTACAAATGTCAATTGAGATTTTGCCGAAAATTTACCTCCAAGAGCACCTCCTAATAAACGTCCAATAAGCATTAAGAACCAATATGTTCCTACAACAGTACCAGCGGCACCAGCATCAATTCCAATTCCTTTAGCACCTGATTCTAAGTCTTGAGCTGCTGTTAAAAATAAATTAATAAAATTTGGAATGCCTACTTCTATACCCACATAAAGGAAAATTGCAATTGTACCAAATATGAAATGTCTAAATGACATTGCACTATGTTTTGCTTTAACTTTACTTACATCAGATTTTTTTTCTAAATGTGGTTCAGGAATTGCAACTAATAGCAAAACAAGAAATGCAGTTGCAAAAATTCCCATTGCAATATACAATGCCGGAGTTGTATCTGAGAGCATAGCTTTAGTAGCATCTCCAATAAGATATCCTCCAAAAATCGGAACTATAGTTGCAGCCATCGAATTCATTGAACCTCCAAACTGGATCAATTGATTACCTGTTTTTCCTCCACCTCCTAAGGTGTTTAATAATGGGTTAACAACTGTATTTAACATACACATTGAGAAACCTGAAACAAAGGCACCGGTTAAATACACACTGAAAACCGGTAGAAAATCCTGACCTTTTTCGTATGGCATTAATGCCGAAATCAATTGAATACCAACGCCAATAAATCCAATAGATATTGCTGTTAAAGCTGTAAACTTATAACCTTTTCTTTTTAAAATCATTCCTGCCGGAAGTCCCATAAATAGATACGCGAAAAAATTCGCGAAATTTCCTAGCTGTGACATCCAGTTTTGAATGCCTGGTTGATTCTTTACAATAACTCCTAGTGGATTTGAAAGACCAGTTACGAACGAAATCATTGCAAATAATGCGAACATCATTACAATTGGTAATAGATTCTTGTTTTTTGTGCTCATTTTTAAATTGATTTTATTGATTAAAGTTAATTATATCTGTTCTATAAATAAATCAGGCAAAGTTAATGAATTTCCTAATCCAAAAATCAATTAAGTTCTCATGAATTTATGTTATAAAACATATTTTTCTTTTAAAACTTAATACTTAAAATAGAAAGAATAAAAATACACATTTTATAAGTTTTTGAATATAAATTCACTCATTCTTGTGTATAAATGTCTGCGGGTTTGTTTTCCTAAAATGCTATGGTTTTTATCTGTATAAATTTGCATATCAAACTGTTTATCGGCTTCAACTAACTTATCAGCATATAACATGGTGTTTTGCATATGTACATTATCGTCGGCAGTAGCATGTACTAAGAGCAAGTAACCGTTTAGTTTATCAGCTTTTGTCAACAAAGAAGTTTTTTCATAACCCTTGAAATTTTCCTGCGGACGGCGCATAAAACGTTCGGTAAAGGTAGTGTTGTAAAGTTTCCAATCGGTAACAGGAGCAACTGAAATTCCGGTTTTAAAAACTTTTTCGCCTGTACTCATTGCCATTAAAGTAATAGTACCTCCATAGCTCCATCCCCATATTCCTATTCTGTCTTTATCTATATAACTTTGAGACGACAAAAATCGGGCAGTTTCAACCTGATCATTTGTTTCCTTAATTCCTATTTGCTGATAAGTACATTTACGAAATTCAACACCACGTGCTCCGGTACCCCTACCATCTACACATGCTACAACATATCCATTCAAGGCTAAATAATACTCCCAACCTATGTTCCATTTATCGAGCACTTGTTGAGAGTTGGGTCCACTATATTGCACCAACAAAACAGGATATTTTTTATTGACATCAAAATTGGCAGGTTTCAACATCCAGCCATTCAGTTTTACGTTTTCGCTGGTAGTAAGGCTGAAGAATTCTTTGATTGATAAATTTTGTTCGTTAAATGCTTTCAATAAAACATCGTTTTGGTAAAGCACCCTTACTTGTGGGCCGTTGGCAGTTCGTATGGTTAATACATTTGGCTTACTAATAGTGGATGCATTATCGGTAAAATAGGTGAAAGTGGAATTAAATATTGCCTCGTGTGTCCCTTTGCCATCGGTGAGTTTGGTTTTCTTACCTTTTGCATCAATGGTGTAAACATCGCGTTGCAAAGGCGAAACCTCAGCTGATTGATAAAATAACATCTTTTTAACATCATCGTATCCATAAAAATCGGTGACATCCCAGTTGCCTTTAGTAACTTGTTTTACCAACGAACCATTAATTTTATACTGATAAATATGTCGGTAGCCATCCTCTTCACTTACTGTGAAAAAGAACTGATTATCGGCTGTAAATTTCACATTATCAATGTTCTCAAAATCGATATAATAATTATCATCCTGTCGCAGTATTAATTTCGAAAGAGTCGATTTGGGATTTACTGCCAACATATCTAATCTGTTTTGATTGCGGTTCAGTTTGTAAACAAATAACTGATCGGGATTATTGGACCACTGAATGCGGGGAATATAAATGTCCTGTTCATCTTCATTTATTTTCATCACACGTGTTGTTTTCACAAAATCGTCATAAACACAAACACTTACTTTCGAATTATTTTGTCCTGCCTTAGGATATTTAAAAGAGAACAAAGCCGGATAAAGATCAATTTCTTTTGATTCAGGGTTTTCGGATTTATATTTCTGGAATGAAAACAAAGGTATATCCGTTTCGTTAAATTTGACATAAGCAAGTAATTTGCTGTCAGGACTCCAGACAAAATATCGTGTTTTTATAAATTCTTCTTCGTAAACCCAATCAGGTGTACCATTTATGATTTTTCCGTGTTCGCCATCTTTTGTAATAGCCAGTTCTGTATTAAAATCCAATTTTTTCATAAACAGATTGTTTTTACGGGCAAAAGCAATGTAGCGACTGTCGGGCGAAAACAAGGGTACTTCCTGAGCTCCATCTTGCGAAAGTGGCAGCAGTTCATTTCTTTTCAGGTCGTAAACATAGTAATCAGCAGTAAAAGTGCGACGATAACGATTGTTTACATTGTTGTAAATTAACAGTTTTTGCTCATTAGGACTAAATTCGTAACCAACTATTGATTTAAGTTTAATATTCTTTATCCGCGAAATACTGAAAACAGTATCAACAAATGATGCATTTTTATAACTGTATTTAACCACAGCCGCGTTATTAACCATTGAAGTATAATATTCTCCATCTTTCATCGAGTTCATAGTTTCGAATCGCTGGGGCAGAAACTTGCCATCAGTAATATCATAGAGAAAATTCGAAAATCCTAACTGCGTAAAAAAAGTCAGAAAAAGAATAAATTTAATTCGTTTCATTATTGTGAAGGATTATTATTTCGGGTATAGTTTTTGTTGTTTATATTTTGCAAAAAAAGAAGAACGTTGATAAAAACCGGATTTTTGTTCCAAAAGATGAATAAATTTTCAAGCATTTTCAATTTTATCAGACCTGAGTGCATCACTTAATTCTGTATAATAATCATCAGTTTTAATCTGTCTTATTCGTCAGATAATTATCAGGCTGCAATTTTTCTTTTTTTTGAAAATGCCAAACTTTTACTGACTATTACATCATTACAAAATTACTTCAAAGTTTTGTTTAAAACACAGATATTCTTAAAGTTTTCATTCCGTTAACAATTTCTTCATATTCTCTGCTTTATTTATAAATATTACAATTTACAATTATGGGATTTTTCGGAGATTTTTTTATCAATTCAACAAAAAATAATGCAACCGGACTCTGTTTAAGTGGTGGAGCTGCTCTTGGATTAGCTCACATTGGAGTTTTACAGGCATTGGAAGATCATGGTATTTATCCTGAACATGTAGTAGGTTCAAGTATGGGGGCAATTATCGGCACTCTTTACTGTGCCGGTTACTCACCAGCCGAAATGATGCATATGATTAAAAACGACAAACTTTATAAAATTACAAAGCTAATGAATTTTCATCCGGCTTTTCTAAAATCCGGGTTATCAAATCACAGCAATCTCAGGTCGTTGATAAAAGAACTTATTCCACACAACAGCTTTGAAGAATTAAAAAAACAAATGCATATTTGCGTTGTAAATTTAACAAAATCGGAATGGGAAATTATCCATACAGGAAATGAACTGGATATGTGGGTTGCAACATCGGCCAGTATTCCCGGACTTTTTGAAGCCATTGAATATAAAGAGAACTATTATGTGGATGGTGGATTACTAAATAACATGCCTGCTCAAGGTCTTGAAAATTATTGTGAAACAATAATTGGAGTAGATGTTATTCCGCATAGGATTCCCATTTCGTTAAGCAAACCTATCGACACACTTGCATATTCTGTTCGGGCTATGCAACATCAAAATTCGAAAGAAGGACGTGAAATGTGCCGTTTTTTGATTGAACCCGATTCAATAGATAAGCATAATGAATTCAATTTTGATGCTTATCAGGATATTTATCAGTATGGTTACAGTGCTGCTACAAAATATATTGTAGAAAATCCGGAAATAATGACACTGAGAAAAAAAGTTTAATTTTCTTTCGGAAAACTTATTTTAAAAGATGTTCCTGAATTTTCCTCTGTTGTAAAAGTAATTTTTCCACCTGTATTTTCAATTATATTTTTGGCAATAGTTAGCCCCAATCCCATACCAGTACTTTTGGTGGTGAAGTTGGGTAAAAATAATTTTGCTTGTACCTCTTTCGGTATTCCGGTGCCATTATCATTTATTTCTATATTGATTTCCTTTGCATTTTTAAGTAATAAAATCTGAACAATTCCATCCCTGCTTTTTGGAATAGATTGAATCGCATTTGTAAGCAGGTTATTGAAAACCTGAACCAACTGTTCGGGGTCGGCAAAAACATAAACATTACTTTTATCGCCTATGTACTCAAATTTAATATGTTCGTGGCTATGTTCAAAAAGCTGAACCACTGAATACAAGCGGGCTGCAATATCCACACGTACAAAGTGGGCTTCAGGCATTCGGGCAAAATTAGAGAAAGTACCGGCTATTCGCGATAGGTTATCAATTTGTTCAATCAGTGTTTTGGTCGATTTTTCGAAATACTCATCAAATCTTTCATCATTTAATTTTTTGGTACGTTGCAATTGCTGAATCGTTAATTTCATGGGAGTCAACGGATTGTTTATTTCATGAGCAACCTGACGCGCCATGGTTTTCCAGGCTGATTCCCTTTCGGATTGTGCCAACAGATTTGCACTTTTCTCAAGTTCATCAACTGTCCGATTGTACTGAGCAACTAATTGTCCTATTTCGTCATTGGTTTGATAGTCAATTTTTTCATTTCGGTGACCAAAGCGCATTTTTTTAAGTTTATTCTCAATCATAATAAGTGGAGCCGAAAGTTGACGTCCGATAAATAAACTCAAAAATATTACCAGAATAATAATAATCAGATAAATGTGGATGATAACTGAAAGAAATCCTTCAATTTCAGTACGCATTTCTTCCTGACTAAAAAATTGAGGCACAGCTATAAAACCTATCTGCATATAATCACCATTATAAAAATCGGTATAGGCCGTCAGGTAATTCAATTTCCCTATGTGTTCATATTGTGTCATATTTGGTTTATTGGAGAAAAAAGGAGCAGGAGAAATTTGTTTTCCAATCAGATTTTTGCTAAAAATAAGGGGTTGTGAGCTACCAACTAAAGCTCCCTGATTATTAAAAACATGAATATCGGTTTGATAAATGTATGAAAGCTCCTGCAAATCAAAATTAAGCGATTGTGTATTTATATTTGATAAATTTTGAGTCCAGTAATACGAATTCTGTAGTGCTTTCTGTATATATTTCTTCTTATTCTCAATATGCAAAATCTGTTCGTTTTCATAATTCTTTTGAATATAATTGACCGAAACATAAAAAATACCCAGAAAACTGAATACCAAAAGTAGAATAAACAAATACTGAAACCTGGCAGCAAATCCAACGCTAAGTTTTCCTTTTCGGCCATGAAGTATAAACACTCTTATGATGAGCCAACTCAAAGCCAGAAAAACCAAAAAAGTATATAAAAAGTACAAAGAATAAGCGATGGGACTATTTTGAGATTTTTCGTAAATTACAATCTGACTTTCAGGTTGAGGCGAATAAATATAATATGTTTTTCGATCATAAACCACCTTATAAAAACCTTTTTTTCTGTTTGATATCAGAGATTTAATTTCGGGAAAATCAACAGACCCGGATGAATATACCAATATATTCTTATCATATTTTGCAATTGCAATATCAAGTTGAGTCTGAATGTCGGGCGAAGAACTAATGAGTAGATTGGGAAAACTGTAACTTTTGAAATTCTTTCGGGGATAAAATTCCATGAAGAAATAAATTGAATCACCTTTCAGATTATCCGCCTCAAATATCCCTAAATGCGACATAGAATTATTTGAAGAAGGCACACTATAAAAATTTGTATTTTTTAGTTTTGTCCCAACCCTACCGGCAAATTCCTTGTACTGTAAATAAACTTCAGCATATGTGGCCGCAATATTCAAACGTACATCGTATTTATTCCAGTAACCACGTAGGTAAGTCTTGTTTAAATACTCATTGGC
>JFJP01024043.1_pt1 | contig 16841 bp, 25 predicted proteins | sample 431651 | NCBI WGS metagenome assembly JFJP01 (sample SAMN02602958, study PRJNA72255) | Microbial mat metagenome, whole genome shotgun sequencing project. | biome: fresh water; feature: sink hole; material: water; isolation source: purple microbial (photo- and chemosynthetic) mats found in... | reverse complement strand
GTAGTCGTGTTGTTGCATGTGAAGCCTTTATTACAAACACTCTGGACGTATCTATGTCCATGAATAGTAGAGCAGGTTTCATTAAAGTCTCTTAAAAGCATCAATAGCTTACTATATGCATGACTAAAAATCATTCAAAAGCAATCACTGTCGATATTTTGTAAAAGATTTATGCTAAAATCTTTTGCCTTAAATAAAATCACAGGAGAAGACCATCATGAATAAAGCCGATTTTTTAACGGGTGTTGCGAGCAAAGCTGATTTATCAAAAAAAGATGCCGAAACAGCACTCAATGCTGTGCTTGCACAACTCTCAGATGCCTTTAGTAAAGGTGAAGATGTAGCCTCAGAAACCCAAGTACTGGCAAAGAGATTCAAATACCCGAATCCAAAACCGTCACATTTAAAGTAGGGGCTAAATTAAAAGAGATGCTCTAAAAAACGGAACAAAATATCCCAATTTTTATGAGCAAAACAGATTTTCCATTTGCTAACACGCAAAGAAACGCTTGACTATCATGTCCGTATAGCCCTTGACTCTCAAGGGCTATTTATCAATTACGAGAAATTAAATATTCTTTCGTATTTTAGTGACAATGACCACTTATCTGTCATTCTTAAAAGCCTTGTAGGTCAACATCGCTTATTGGATCGCGCTATTGAAATTTGAAGGGCGTGTACTTTTATTTCATTATCCATGTGCTCATCCATGACTTCGATATCATACATTGCTGCAATTTTACAAATTTCATTGTTTTTTATTTCAGTCAAGCAAGATGGTGCGATTATAAAATCTACATATTTTGCGTCTTGTTGAACAAAATTCCAAAATTGGGCGTCTTGAACATCAACCAACAATTGTGGTGCAGCTATCCAAATACCTAACCCCAAGAAGTGTTTCACTTTTTCTTTGATTTCAACTGGACTTTGCTTATTATCACACACCAATAAAGCCCTTGCATTAATTTCATGTTCATCAAGCTCCTTTAGCACACGATTGCCAATTCTAATAAATTTTTCAGTGGATTTTTTATTACGAAAAGAAAAGCGGTTCAAAAATCGCTTAACAACACCTATTTTTGATTTGAATAAGGGCGCTATGCGTTGTGCTACAGTCTTTTCATCACCAAGCCTTGCGATTAATTCAAAATAGATATTTGACGCTTGCAGTCTTAAATTTTGAAGATCATTTTTTGGGTGAGAACGCACAGTATTATGCTTTTATTTGCATTAATGAATGGTGTATTTTTTCAAGCATTTCGATAATTTCTTCTCGTGTCATTTGCTTGAAGTCTTTATCACTAATCCCCATAAAAAACTTTTTATACCCTCCAATCATGGCAATTATGTTGCTCATGCTACATCCTTTATGCTACTTAATTGGCTTATTTAGTCATTTCTGGTTGTTATTATAGTGTATTAATTACATATTATCAAGGTTAAAATGATTTATTATGTATATAATACATTTTATACATCAAAAAAACGCCTATTTTAATGTATAAACCTGCCAAATATTTGTATTCTTGTATTTTTTTGTATATTTTTCTTCGTCTTATCTATAAAATTAGATATAATTTATCAAAAAAGGGAGGAAAAGCTGTGTCGCAGACCTTAAGAGAACGCATTCAATATGTTCGTAAACATTTTAAATTTAAAAGTCGAAACGACATGAGCGTAGCCCTTGGAATAGATGCTCTTCGTCTGCAAAATTTAGAAAACGGGAGAAGTAAAAATCTTCTTATTAATGAGGCCTTGCTGTTTAAAACCATTCTCAAAGTAAATCCTTGGTGGCTGATGAGTGGGCAGGGGTGCATGATGTTGGCAGAGGAAAATAAGATTGAAACACTCTATACGGAAAGTGAGTTTAAAATAAAACTGCTTGGTGGCACCCAAGAAAAAAGTCATATTTCTCTTGATAAACTATTGTTACCAGACTTTAAAGGAACCGCTCAAGAACTATGTGCGATGCGGATTCTTGATGATAGCATGAGTCCCTCCTTTAATGAGGGCGATTATGCCATTATCGGTGCAAGTACGACCATAGACACTGCTGGTGTTTATCTCTTTTTGATTGGCGAAAAATTTGCACTAAATCGCGTTGCCATTAGAGCAGATCGGATGCTTGAAATCAGTTACGATAACGCATCGTATAAATCTTACTGTGCAAACCAAAATGACATTGAAATTCTAGGCAAAGTCATTCTTGGAATTTCTCACAAGTAGTAAGATTCAAAGTTTTTTAATGCCCTTGGCAAAGGGAATTAAAAAACCTCAATCGCTTGAGGTAAACATGCTTGAACTTGGTCGAGCGTTTTAGTAACTATCAATGTTTTCACCAATGGATATCACAAAATGGATCACCTCTTTAATATCATAGCGCTCTTTTAAAAAAGGAATAACCTCTTCTACTTTAAGCGCTAAAACATCTTCGATAATCAATCCTTTGTCTGTCACCAATGTGGCGTTAAACAATGTCTCTGTGTGCATAGTATGTGTCCTTTAAATGGGTTGTAATGCCCTCACAACACCTTTGGTGCTGTCAAGACATTACAACCCATCTTTTAGATAAGCCCCTAAAAATTTATACCAAAAACATTTCTCGATGGTTTCGTGCCTATCACAAATGCTTTCTCTCAAGAAGATGGTGTTTACGAAGAGCATTGAGTACTAGTGTGATTTTAGCTGTGCCTCATGCACCATCTTAGGGTGCGGCAGCGTTATGGAAAGCAAAAATCTACACGAGTACTCTCAAACATGCCCTAGACTTATAACGCCCAAACGCCCCGTTGAACATTGCTAAAGTGGCGTTGCAACTGCTGACGCACCTTCGCTTGCCAATGGGAATTTTTTGCAATCATGTCACCAGCCACGCGCTCTACCTCTGCATAAATATCGCTTAATGTTGCTTCTTTAAGCTTCATTAAAACCATACGAATAACATTTCGCCAGGTGGTCGCTACTCGTTTTTGAAGTTCGCTTGCGATATCCATAGATACAGCAAACAATGAGCGAGAACTCTTTTTCCAGAGCAATAAATACTCATGTACAATGGGGATAAAGTTTCCATGGTACTGGCGAGCATCAGACAAGCAATTGTGTTGCAACTTGATCGTTACAGACACGAGCTCACTTTTTGGCATCATCTGGATAAAGTCACTTTGGTAACTTCTAAATTCGCCATTTTTTCGATGGTCTCCAATAAGCGTGGCGTAAATACCACCCTCTTTGGTCGCTTCACGTTGATTGAGCAGCATGGTCTGACTTCGCGCAATAAACTCTTCAGGTGTTGCACACCGTGATGTATCACCCAAAATAGCCTCTGTGCCATAGACTTCGCCGGAGTAAACCACCATATTATGATAAGGAGGATGGGTGAAACAGATATCAGCTGGGCTGGGCAAGTGTTGGATGATGGAATCTTTAGTAAAGTCATTGCCCTTATAAAGATCAAGACCTACGTACGCTATTCCCATTTCTCTACAAACATCACCTGATGTCCCACTGCCCTCGCACGCATCAACAAAAAGACTAGGCTTGAAATGCTCTATCATTTCTTTAATGATATATCCAGACGTATTTCCACGCCAATTGCTTTTACCCCAATGCCCTCTTTGTGGAAAGCTTAGTACACTTTTCATGCCTCAGCCTTCAAGAGAATTTTGGGAAGTTTTTGGTGTGAGTCACTGTATGTGATAGGTATAATTTTCATGTTCTCTCCTTGGAACGATTGAGAAATCGCTCCTTTTAGGGGGCGAAATCTTTATATTTCAGCCACCATACGGGGGAACTTTTGGGTTATCAAATCTCTCTAAACTGAGTGGGGGCTACACTGTAACACCCCTATATTAGAGGATTTTTAAGTCGTTTATACTGCTTTAAATGAGGGAGTACGCCAAGCGTTTCTGGCTAGAATCTATGTTTTAGTTGAAACCCATTGTTACACTCCCAATCTCCAAATGTTTCTTCTGCATTTTCCTTGCTGGCTTGCGCGTCATACTGTGCAAAAGCATAGGGAACCAAACGGTCACCCTCATAGAGATATTTAAACGCATCTTCACGGGTTTTAAACTCATAGAGGTATAAACCATCCATGAGATACGTTACTGTGCCATCTACCCTATTCTCTCCGGTTCGACACTCTTTTTCATTCACCCATTCTCCTACAAATGTAAGAAAATTTGGTTTCAATGAAGCTAGTTCAAGAAGCCCCGCAATGGAGATGCACATTTCATTGGCCGCTTCTGCAATCGTGTACGAACACTGCTCAACGAGTTGCACTGCCTCTGCAATGAGGGAATCTTTATCAATGCTACTGGGTACACTTTGGAGTTCGATTTCAAGAAGTTGGCGGGTTGAATAGCGGTTGGTGTGATCTACTGTGACTACGTTATTTTTCATGCTTATGCTCCTCCTTTGAGCGAATAGACTTCGCCCTTTAGGGGCGAAATCGTTTAAATTTCAGCCCCTAATATGGGGTAACACCAGACATTAAAATCCTACCCTCAATCAAGAGGCCTTCAAAAATCAACAATAGATTCAGAATTTGGATTTTATTTTTGGGAGATTCTTTTGTGAGCTTGGAGATACACCTGCTTGTCTTTTCTTTCGCCAACAGCAACGACTTCTACAATTTTAGCGATACCATCTTCAACGCAATAGACTATTCTGTAAGTAGCACCAGCTACATACGTCGCAAGATATCCTTCGAGTTTAGTATCTTTATAATCGTAAAGTTTTTTACCATATTTGAAAGGTTCTGTTTTATATTTTTCAATATAATTAAGAACTTCTGACAAAATTTCATCAGGAAGATTTGCGAGGTCTTCTTCCGCCTCTACAAGATAAGTAATTTCATACATTTTTACCTCGTTTTCTTAGGCGTTCCATCATCTCTTCATGCGAAATTATCTTTAAAGGCGTTTTTCTGTTTGTCACGCGCTCATCAATGATTTTTGCAATTTGCTCATTTTCGTAAGCTTCACTCATGCTAAGAATCCTTTCATATTCTTCAATTGGAATAATGACCGCTTCAGGTTTATTCCTTCTCATTATGGCTAATTTATGAAAGGGACTTGATACAACCCAATCTAAAAAACCACCTAAGCCTTTTGCGAGTTCAGCAGAACCAACAAGCTCTTTTCTTGTATATGACAACATATATTGCTCCTATATGTACGGAATTAAAACCGTAGTTATACACGTATTATAACACACATGTCTTTTAATAAAGGTGTATTTTCTAGCGATTATTGCCTCTATTTATCAAAAACAAACCCTTGCAATTACGTATAATAATCTTCTCAACAAGACTATGAAATTCCAGATATGAAGAATCACTTCCCCTATCATTATTTTCATCGCCATTGTCCTCTTCATAAGAAGAGAGGATATTTTTAAGCGTATCAAGATCAAAAATCATAGAACCTTTGCCAAGACCTGTTGAAACATAATCACATTCACCCTCAAGCATTGCAATAACATCTCCCGATAATTCTTGTACGCTTGTTTTGTAGAGTGATAATGTGTTTAGTGATGGAAGTTTTACCACATTTATTGCCTCAATAGCTAGTCTTTTACCACCATTAAAAAGAACTTGAAGTTCTTCTCTAATGTCATTTAGCCCAAGGTTTTCATACAGCTCACAAACAACCAAATCTTCATGTTCAAATTCGTCATCGGACATAATTTTATCCCATAACTCATCTGTTTTTATATTTTCAGGGAAGCTAGAATAGATATCATCCATCGCGTTTTGTTTGCATGATGTTTCAATCTTTTTCATAGCCACTTTAGCAATGTTAATGTTTTGCAAAGACTTAATTTTTCGATTGAATCTTTCAATAGCATTGTTATTTGCCATGCCATCCTTTTCCATCTTGAAAACTTCCTCCCCTAAGAGGTCAATTTCTGTTTTAGGATTACCTCCATTGGCAATATCGCTAATGTGCTGTTGTGAATAGCCAAGTGAAGTTAAAAACTCAGCCATTGCATTGTTTTCGCAACACAGCCTATCGTAGTCACTAAAGTGCTTGCTCATAATGTCTAATACATTTTCAAGCACTTCAGTTTCCATTGCGTCACAACATCCATTTTGGGGATGCACTTTGATCTGTTTGATATCATCAGCCAGCGAAACACGATATGCTTCCATACTCATTTTTAGTGTCTGTTTCATTGTGCTATCCTCATGCTACAAAACTCACGAAAAGCCTCGATTGCCTCAATAGCAATGAATCGTGGCGCATCACAATATTGTTCAATATTGTGAGACATATGACCACATACTGCATTGTAATTGTTTTCAATATAATCAATCTCTTCGCCCGTTTTATTATCATAAAAATGATTCACTAGTGCGATTTTTCCCTGACGTGCTGTTTCAAATACTAACGTTGCCATTTTCTTTGTCCTCCTAGACATTCATTTCCAAGAGAATAGAGCTACCCTTAAGAGGGAATAACCTACTCCCTCATTGGGTTAGCCGAAGCAACGCTACTGATTACGCTACATACAAAAATGGAATGGATTTTTGTTTTGCCTTTTTGATTTCAAAAAAGCTTATAAGCTGAGGATAGGTGTAAACAAACTTCCTCTTTTTCCCTTCACCTTCATACGCACCTTGTTTGTATGCAAAGGCTTCAAATTCTTCAACCATCAACGCACTATCCGTCTCACAAAACTCGATTAAACAATCAAGAAATTCAACTTTCTCAACCAACCAATCTTTACCAACAGCTCCTTTAAAGAGCCGAACTTCAACCGTATTGCTATTGTTGTAGTTCAGCATTTCATAGCGTGTACCGCCAAGAAAATTAGAGGGTGGCGTAGATTGACGACTGTTTTGATAACCATCTCGTGCCCGTCCAGCCATATGTTCTATAAAACCAGCATTGTGTGGCGCGTAAAAGAATGTATGAAACCGCATCATATGTTCATTATTTTTATACCCTTCGCGTGAGATGTGAACGTGTAATCCCGTTGAGCTATTCTGTAACGATCGTGCCCTTGCATCTTGCAAGACATAAAAGGCCTCGTCTAGCTTTTTAGACTCTTTGATGTACCCAAGGGTCATTGGATGCGAAATCAGCTCAAAGCTTGAGCCTAAACTTCCAAATGTCTCACCATTCTCATCATGCGCACGAATAGAACTATCAGCGTTCATATACAATTCATTTCCTGCCCTTACATCGATACAGGTGGAAGCCAATATCACTCTTTTTTGGTTTTCTAAAACAAGCTCTAACTCAAAACCATAAAATCGTTTTGCGTTTGGCTCGCTTGGAAGCTTAAAAAAATTGAGACATGGTCTACAATGGTATCCTCTCACCTTACATTCAACCGATGTATCTTGGTGGGTTACAATACCCTCGCGTGTTCTTTTTGCAAAACGTAAGGGAATATTTTTCCCAGAGACTTCATCTTTGATCTCTTTTCTTTCATCTTCCATGCATACTTGACATGCGATAGAACCTATTAATTCTCCTTGGTAAACAAGCTTTGAGCAGCAGGGACATTTTTCGCATGAATCTTTAGGAGCCCATACTATTCTCCCACAATAATCCACGCGGATGGCTTCTTCAATGTGAAGCGGCTCATCCATAAATTCTGTCCAAACCAATCCCTCTGCAAGAGGTTTGTTGAGCCTTCTAAACATCAAGAGTATCCATCTGGCATTGCCCCACTCGCTTTGCATCAGTGCATCGAGCTTTTGACCTTGTTTTTCCCAGTCAATTTTTTCTTCCATTGAGCGCCCAAAAAGAATCTCTTCCAAAAGAACTCTTCGTCCAAGTCTTGCGGCTATGTGACAAGGGGTATCTTCTTGACGATTGAGAAGATTCATATCGCCACCAATAATCAAAAAGCCCTTTACAACACTGTTTAGACCAAGTTCTACCGCATAGTGCATGGCACTATTACCGGTGGTATCTTTTTTATTGGGATTTGATTCTGTTTTCAAAAGCTCTTTAAGACGTCGCACCTTTTGGCCAACAGCCTTTAGTTTGATTTTTAGGCTATCCGATGCATGCTCACCCGCTATTTCTAAAGCCTGGTAAAGAACCTTTGGGTATTTACTTCGATGGTTCTGGGCATATATTTGCGTATCCTCACACCAATACAACACTTCTGCTACAAAAATAGAAATCGTGTAGTGTGTCATGCTAGATTGGACGATGTGAGAAAGAACGTCTACCGCATTGGCTGCATTCAGGGGAACCAATGACTCTCTTAACTGAGAAATCCTTTGGTTATTTATGGCATTTAGTAGTGTTAACATGGTTTTTCTCCTTGAGATTGGCCCAAAGAAAAAAAGACATACCACCCCCTAGAGGGAGAATATCTCTCCCTCTTTTGGGGTAGTTGTTTGTTAAAACGCTATTTCAATATCAGACGACATGCATTGTGGGCAACATCCTTGCTCCATAAATATGGCGCCTTTGGCACTATATCCACAGGCATGACACCTGTAGTCTGTATAATCGAGTTCATCTTCATAGTCATCGTCCAATTTATCGCTTAAGTACGCATCTTCAATGTTTGAATGAAACACGCTTCCTTGCCCTATCCATTCGCTGATGGTGTTTTTTTGAAGATCGTGTGAGGATACCTTGGCTTTAAAGTAAGTAATCGCTTTATAAACACCTGCTGTTGTGACCACTTCAATCACGCGTCTTAGATAATGTGTGGGATACCCCTCTAGCCTATCTACCTCTAATAAGAGTTGCTTGATTGGTATTTCCCACATTTCACCTTTAATACAATGACCTTCGTTTGGCCTGTCCAACATATAAGGGAAACTGCCATCAAGCATTGGATATTTTGATGTTGTCACCGCATTTCCAATGAATTTCGCATCTTTTCCAAGGCATCTATTGTTGCAGTATCCTCGTTTGAGCGTGCCATACGTAAATACATAGACTGTATTTGCTTTTGTGTCACTGAGTGCTTTATTGATGGCTTTGTATCTCAAAGGCACCGTAGCCATCGGCGATGTTCTGTCAAATTCAAAAATGCCTCCATACGCCTCAATGTTTGTATTTATCTTGCGATCAAACCATTGTGCGTCATTGGAACAGCCTGGAAATTCAACACCACTGCCTCTGTTTCGATACACCCGCTCAAAGTAGTCGTTGGAATACCAAATCCCATCAATCTCTTTGCCTAGCTGTTTGTTAATAATGGCAATCGTTCCATTTTCATCTAAAAACGCCAGTCTTGATTGGGTGCCAATGTACTCTTTCATCATCAACACCAGACCATGACGTCCCAGAAAATCAGCGGGCATTTCTGAGAGCATTCTTGCAAAAGCGCACGAGTCAGACTCGCCCTCTTTTGCAAGCTCTTTTGCTTTTGAAATCGTCCCGTTATGACACATTGCCATCTTGTTTTCAAACACCCAAAACGGATGAACATTGCTTAGATTAACCCCTCCAACACTGGCTGCTCGATAGTGAACGACCACGTTTTTATTTTCCAGCTCTGCAAGACGCAGCAAAAATTTGTCGTAATCTTGATTGAGCCATTTTTCTATTTTTACGCGACCCTCTTGCGCATACATGATGCCGACACCATCTTTATTGTTGGCGTACGAATTGACAAGATGCTCTTTTGGGATCATTTTATGTTTGGGTTTAGAAATTATGATACACATCTTCTCTCTCCTTCCATGTGTGCGAAAAAGTCCCAAATGTTTGTTTGGGTTGGCCTAGCTGACCCGTCCCTTCTTCGTTGTTGGCGCGTCAATCTCACACCATCCTGCGCACACCCAATGCCTAATTTATGGGCACACTCGGGTCCAAATCCTCTTAACATCGAGATGGGATTGCTTAAGGCTCTCCCACAACATTGACAAAAGAAAAACATACCACACCTCCTACACGCGTGATAAACAAATACGACCATCACTGTGTGTTAGTGCGTATTGCTCATTCACATACTCTTTTGCATACTCATAGCCATTAAAGACCGTGATAGGCTTGATGCAGGTAATCCTTTGCTGCGTTGTGTCAAAGATGTATTGGATAGAGGTATTGTGTGTTTTATAGACATCACCACATTTGTGGAATGTTGTTGCTACACCTATGCTCTTAAGAATAAGCGCAAAGACTTGATTATTTTTCATTATTTTCTCCTTGGGAAAGGGCATACCTCTCCCTATAAGGGAGCAGATAGCCAAGTGGCTAAAACTCCCTTATGGAGTTAAACGGTTTTATGGATGATTATATTCTTCCAAACAAAGCTTGCCATAGGTTGATAAAATCTCGTTTGATTTCATCAGGGCTTGCTCCTAATTTGTACAAAAGCCCTTGAGGGATTGCGATATCTCTCCAGTTGATGTGTGCATTAAAGGGCATTAGTGCTTCTGCTTCCATCACCATTAACGCCTTATCGGCTTGTTTAACCTCTAAGGGCATGGGTGGTGTTAGGCTATAGAGCCTTGCAAACTGCTCTAAAGCTCTATCTTCGGCTTCTTTGTAGGGCAAATAGGCTAGGCTGTGTTTAATCGGAGAGGGGACATCCATCCCTGTTAGTCCTTCAAAAACCTCATGGCCTAGTGCCCATTTTTGCGCTTCAACGTCACCTTCAAACAGCCCAACCATTGATAAACAATGTTGTGCCACCGTATAGCTTTCCCGACATTGCGCCCAAAAGCGCTGAACACGACTAAGCGTGATAGCCAGCTGCATCCCCAAATTCTCAAAATCCTCATCTTTTAAATCAAGAGGGTTAAGGATTCGTCCTTGATAATTTAACACGCTGCTCATTTTCTTTTCTCCTCAAAGATCATTTCAATTAAAATCATGATGGCCGTTATCGGGATAAATGCAAAAAACACCCCCACTTCAAACAGCGACTTTTTCTCCAATGCTTTCGTGTTGAAAACAACCATGCTGCCTGATAACAACAGCACCAATACAAGGTAAATCTCCACCCCTATCATGCTAATGCTCCTGCTTAGTGATTGATTCAATACCGCGCCTAAACACCGTTTCTATGGGTTGTTTGAAGCATTTTTTGTCATATTTTTCTCTCATATAGCACATTGTCACCCTCCTTTGAGTAACCATTTGGCTACCCAAAGAGGGAGCCAAAACTGACCGACTCCCTCTTGGAGTGAACTTAGTCTAAAAACCAATAAAATTGTGCGTGTTTTTCTTCATCGCCTAGAATAACAAGGGCATTGGCAAAGACGAACTGATACATACGAAAGAAAACTTCTGATGCATCAATCCTTCCTTGGTTATAAAGGTGATACCCAAAGGTATTAAGTGCATACGCAAAAATACTCAAGCTGTATACTTTACTATCCATTGGACCTTTGTCATAATCGTTTTGATCATTGGAAATGGTATACAAGGTGTCATCGTCAAGCTCTAAATAAAAGAAATCGTGGCAACCCTCTAAGGTTTTAGACTTCCAGTATCCTCCTTGATAGTTAGCACTAAACCTATCGGCCATTCTATAAAGGTACGCTTCAAACGAGATACCTAGCATTGCATGTTGGTGTATAAATGTCTCAAATGTCATCATTTTTGTGCCTTCTTACATGGTTTAATAACGATTGTTCCGCCGCTCAATACGCTTTGAGGTTTCATCGATCTGCCCAGCCTGCTAACGCCATAGCAAAAAGAAAAAACATCATTGACGCATATCGTTTGAATGCCTCGTATTTATGGGCATCAAGCTCACGGTAAATCTGTGCAACGGCGAGCAGTAAGAGCATCCCCGATAGACTAGAATAAGGTGCTCCCATTGTAAGGCCGACTAAAACAGCCATTGAAATTGGCATCGCCACTGACCAAAAGAGAACTTTCGTGGTTTCTCGTGTTGTAAGTACCATAGGGTATCCTTTTGCCCAAAGGGTTAAATTTGAGCAAAATTCTCCCAAAGTGGAAGATTCTTGCTCCCACCTTGGGTATACTTTTAAAAATGAATTGTGGAGAAAACACCCCAATGTTTCCAAATGGCTACATTCTTGGCATTTTCTTAATCGTAACTGCTCTTATGCTCTTTCAAAGCGATAGCTCCCAAGACATCGTGTTTTCAACATTTATAGTCTTTTTGGGAATACTCTCATGTGTCTATGAAGCATTTAAGGCGAGTGTGTTTGTTCAAAATCTTCTTAGAAAGTTTTTTTAGACCTTTAGGCGATATACCTATCACCCTCCTTTGAGCTCTTTGGTGCACAACCAGTCTGTAAAATCGTACCCTTTATAAAGTTCAAGCTGTTCTTGTAAAGCCAAAAGCTCCCAATCCCACACCTTTACTTCTTTGACCACTTTTTGCAGTTGATCCAACACGCCGGCTTTGTATTCTCCATGCGTATTTGTCTGTCCATACACCCCTACTCTTCCGGCTTCATCATAGTCATATACGATAACCATTTTTAAGCCTTCAAAAAGATGTAAGTCTTTTTCTGCAATGCGTTCACCAGCTCCACCCAAAGTTACAGCTCTATACCCTCTTCCAAGAGCATTAAGCGTATCTTTTTCACCTTCACACAAAAACACCCAACCATTCATATCTTTGCGATACTTTTTTAAGTCTACAAGATTAAATGGCACTCTTTCTCTGCCTTTGGTAAAGGTGACTTTTGAAGGTTCAACCTCTTTGCCATCTTTGTCGACATAGCTTTTAGGGTATTTGTTGTATTTCCAAAGCGTAACGCATCTGCCCTCCTCGTCCCTGATGGGCATAATGAGGCGGTCAGCTTGTTTGCTGTACCCTATGTTGTACTTTTGTGCAATGATTTTTTGTTGTGGCCGAGTCAATGCTGGCATTGCTTGGTCTAAAAGCTCAAGATACCTATTAAAGTTACCTTTTCGCTCAACCTCAAATGCCATAATAAACTCTTCGCTGATAAAACCTGACTTTTTCAGGGTCGGCTTCTCATACTCTGAGAAATTCATTGTTATAGGAAGACCTAGAAGCCGTCTGGCCTCTTTGAGCGCCTCCCCTTTTTGCATGTTTTTGAATTGCTCTAAAAAGTCGGCAAGATCGCCGTGGAAACCGTCTCCAAAGTCATGAATCATTCCATCGTTAAATATCGTTGCTGAAGGGGTTCTTTCATCCCTCGCGCAAAACTTCCACGCACGGTTGATTCGATAACCACAGCTTAAAAGTGCGCAAGCCACAGCTTCTCTGCTCGCCTTCATACTCATCTCTTGCCTCCTTTCATTGTTTTTCTGTAACCTTTTCTACCCCTACGGGCATCAAATACGATTGTCGCATCGCTAAAAACCCTGCTTGTCCTGCATTTAAAGCAAAAACATCAATAATCTGGGTCTCTTTTGTGTGGTAATTCATCAAAAGAACACTAAAACATTTCCATTTCTTGTTAAACCTATGACACAGTGAAGTCATTGGTGAGCCTCTAGTCGTTTTGCTAAAAGCCTATTGGTCTCAGTAAAACTTTTATCTTGTAGGTGTATTTTGAGTGTATCCGTTGCTTCAAGAGCTTCCAAAAAGCCTATTCCATAAAGACCTACGATCATCACTATGATTGCCACTAAACCTCTCATTGTTTTGTCCTCCATAAGACATCTTAAAAGAGGACAGTACTATCCCATAGGGGATAATCTATCCCCTATGGGTGAAGCTCCTATGAGCAACGTAATGGTATTCCTTAGCCCTTTGTTTGAAGGGATTCCAGACTAAAACGGTATTTCGTCATCGTTTAGGTCCATAATAGCCCTATGCGTCTGATCTCTTTTATCGACAACGGGTACATCCACCCATGGTGTTGAAGGCTCTTGGGCGGAGGTCGCATACGCATCCTCTTTTTGCCCTCCTCCCTCTGCTTTTCCTTCCATCATTTGCAGTGTTTCTACTGTGATTGAATGTTTGCTCCGCTTTACGCCGTTTTGGTCTGTCCATTGCTCAAGTTTTAGGCGTCCTTCGACAAGCACTTTTTTGCCACGGCTGAGATATTGGTTTGCAATTTCTGCTGTTTTGCCAAAAAATGTGATATCGATAAAGCAGACGTCTTCAGCTTTTGAACCATCTTGCTTGTTATAGCGTCGATTGGTTGCCAATCCGGTTGTACATACGGCACCGCCGTTTTGTAAATAGCGCAGCTCACACTCCCGTGTTATATTGCCAAGCATAATTATTCTGTTAAACATAGTATCCTCCTAAGATAAGCCCTACTCTACCCCAAAGGAGTAGGTACGCTTAAGTACAAACTCCCTATGGGAGAAACGACTTTTTGAATGTAAAACCCCTCAAAATGTAATTGAGGCTAAAAAAAGTACCGTTACAGTATGGGGGCTTAAAATATGAGCAAAGGCATGCGTGTTATTTCTATATTAGAGATTGCTGAACAGGATTGTTTAGAGCTTCGTTGGTTTCCCCGCTCGTGTTTACAAGCTCACCTGTTTGTTCATTGTATTCTAGAATCTCATCTTCTACAGCAATCGCATCAATGGTAATTTCATTGCCTTCCACCAATGCAGAATAGTCTACTTTTTTACCCCCATCGCTTAGCTCGTCCAACGAAGTGGCACGAAGCATCTCGACTGAGAGTGGCAGGTATTTAGCCAAGCGCCTAATAGCCGTTTTTCGGGCCATTGACTCATAATGTTCCGCCCAAATACCTATCGGTGTTTTTGATATTTGCTTCGTATTAAAATCTTTTTGGCTCTGTGAGGACATTCTTGCTTTTTCAACATCCTCCATCGTTAACACTTCAAACACTCGCCCTCCATCTTTCAGATTAGCATAGGCATACACATACAAGCATGTACCTCTATTACTGGTTGCGGGTTTGTGTTTTAGCGTTTCGTCAAATCCATATTCAAATTCAAAGTCATCATTTTCATACACCACTTGGCTGACAATATTGACCACTTGGCCTGATCGGCGCGCAAGGTCTAAAAAGCCCTTATAACCGATTTGAAGCTGTGCTGCAAATCGACGATTTTTACTGTCCCAAAAAGGTACCAAATAGGCTTGACCTAAAATATCATCGACCTCCAAACCCACTTGACTAGCTGCCATAACGGCACCTAAGAGTGATTTAACATCACACTCTGCAAGCTTTGGATTTTTCTGGATGGTTGTCATCGCGATACGAGACACGCGTTCCGGGGATAGATGCTTTGGTAATACTTTGGCAATCTGGGGAAGCATTTTGTCAATACTGGTGCGAATGGTAGTGATGGAAGAAGCTGTTTGTTGTGTTGAAACCCCGTTTTGTACGGCATTTCTTGCTGTAGTAGTCAGTGTGCTCATTTTATCTCCTTTGTTTTTTGAATGGCTGGCTAAACCTCAATTTAAGCCTCATTGAACAAAGCAGAGTACTCCCCTTATGGGCACTTTACTTTACCCACAAGGCAACATTAAGAAAAATTTAATCGTTATTGCATTACTATTTTGGAATACGCTTGTAGGAGAACATTGCCCATCACGTTTTTACGTGAACAATGCTGTCCGCAAGCTTTTTATGTTTTACTCCAAAAATGACTCATTATTTTATTGGTCTCCTCCCCAAAATAAGAATATGGATTCGGTCTAAACAACACTCTTGGATCGACACCGTCGTAAAACGCTTCAATGGTGGATACCACGAATTGAATCGCTTCTTCCGCACGCTCCATGGTTGCTTGATCTAACTCCCACTCAAAGATTTGGATTTTGATGGTTTTATTTTTAACAATATTTTCCAACCGTACCTTTTTGACCTCGTTACCTGTCACAATCATATACATGAGTGAATACAAGGCTACTTGAAAACTGTGAGCTTTTTTACACTCCTCTAAATCTGCTTGAGCTTTTTGAATCTCATAGGCTTCTTTCGTGGATTGATACTGCTCGTTTAGCGCTGTTAGTTTTTCAACCAAAAGAACTTTTTTAGTTTCTGCTTCTGCTAGCATTTGATAGTGCTCTTGCCATTTGCCGATTTCAACTAAAAGTTTTTCTCTTTTATTTTCAAGAGACCTTGTGGCTTTATGCGTGTTAAACGCATCTTCTATCGCTTTTGTAATCTCTTTGAGCCGCACGTTAAATTCTAAAAGCTTAGCTCTAGCATTAGCGAATTTTGAAATGACTTTTTCAAGTGATTTTAGTTCAAACTCCGTACTGCCAGACTCAGCTTCATAATTTTGCAGTGCTTTTGATTTCTCAATCGTACCAGAAATCGTTTTTGCGGAGGTTTTTAAATCCCCAATAACGCGTTCGCCATTAATCTCATAGAGCCTATCAAATGTCCCAGTGAGTTTAACCTTTCCAAAATTGGAAGGATTTTTATACATTCCTTCTGGAACATCGATTTCCAAGTATCGTTCACTTTCCAACACTTTCATGTGAGGCATTACCTCTTTAAAGTATGGTTTGAAAACACGAATCGCTTCTTGGCTCAACGCCCTTAAGGTTACTTTCCCATTAAATTCTTCACTCAAAAGTATGAATTCATCTTGGATGGCTTTTAGTATTACACGAATGCATAAACCTAAACGCTTACCTTGGTTACAGTACCCATAATCTACGCCTGCATGCACCGCATGTCCGATGATCGTTCTGTCATTTGCTCCATAGTGAACATCCAACCCTTGACACAAAACATAATGTAAAGGGTTTGCCATGAAAGACGAGGTTGAGGAAGCTCTATGCTTCCAAACTGGTTTATAGCTTGGTACTTCTGATATTTGGTGATACACCGCATTTACAGAGCCTAGCTCTTTGAGTTCTTGTGGTGTCATATCTACTCCTTTTAAGCCTCTACACACAATATGACGAGTGTATATTTGGCTGGTAGTCAAACCAACGTTAATGGTTTCACTAAACCGATATTTGGGTAAATACGAATAGAAGTATGGCTTGTAAGCCGACTATTCGAGATT
>JFJP01039276.1_pt1 | contig 16842 bp, 7 predicted proteins | sample 431651 | NCBI WGS metagenome assembly JFJP01 (sample SAMN02602958, study PRJNA72255) | Microbial mat metagenome, whole genome shotgun sequencing project. | biome: fresh water; feature: sink hole; material: water; isolation source: purple microbial (photo- and chemosynthetic) mats found in... | reverse complement strand
ATGCAAAATTATCGGGTAGATATTTATTAATCGAAATGTTGAATAATGCCAATATGTCAAATATTCTTCAAATCAGAGATAGAATCTACACTGAAGATGCGATATATGTGGTCAAAGAAAAAGCCAAGCGTAATTGGACTGAAACAAAAGCTTACGAAGATGCTCAAAATGAAATTAATAAAGTTTTTGAAAAATGAATTTTAGTGAAATCGAAAAAAGAGAATTCAATTTTAACAAACAAATAAATAAAATTAACCAAATAGTAAGAAAGTCTGAAGAACTTAAAGATGATGTAGTTTGGTTGAAAAAAATTATTGATTGGTTGTTTTTGTTTTACAACCAATTACCCAATATAAATGTTTTTAAAAGTGAAAAAGAAGATAATATTACTTTTGCAATTTGCAACTATTTGAAAAAAAATAAAAAATTTGGAAGAGCCTTATTAGTTGTGAATTTACAAGTACAAAATGATTCAAAAGATAACATAGGATATTATGACTTAAAGTTCGAAACACCTATCTGGCAGAAAGGAAGATATTTAACTGTTGAGTGTAAACGACTTAACAAAAATTCAAATTCAATTAAAGAATATGTTTGCAATGGAATGTACCGCTTTGTAACAGAGGATAAATACTCACCCAATTTGTCGTTTGGAGCAATGTTAGGTTATATACAGGACGGAGAAACAGACACGATTATATCCAAAATTAAATCGAAAATATGTAAAACAGAAACAATTAATCTGCTTGATAATGAACAAGTTTATACTTCAAATGTTTTGAATTATCCACATACATTTCAATCCCAACATCACCGTAATAATCAAATAGATATTGAACTTATGCACTTGTTTTTCGAATTTCAATAATTATCATAAATTCCTTTGTTTATTCTTTGAAATAAATCGCGTATATCTTTGTTAAATTCATTATTGGTTTGTTGCTTCTTGCTTTCAATTTACTTTGTTGTACGATTAATTTCACTTAACTTTGCATTGAGTTGCACGGAGATTTATTATATCTATAAAAACAACACATGGATTTTGAATTGATAGAATCTATTTCATTGCAAGACGCAGTGGGCAGTTCGCCTGATGTATTGAAATTCCTACACAATACAAGCAGCAAAGCTATCGCTCAAAAAATTCTTAAAGAAGGATTTATGTTTGAAAAATACATCGAAAATTCTACCGACCTTGTTTCTGGAATTGATAATCTTGAGCTGCTCAATTTTGAGCGCAACAGAGGTTGTTATGGAGAATATACAATTATTATTCAGATTAGCCTCGATATTGCCAACCATTATTTAACCAAACTAAAAAGTCCGAAATACCATTTTTCGGAAGTACTTTCCAAATTATTACCACAATTTAATGCCGATAATGAGCCTGTGTATATTTTGCCCGAATTTTTTATCAAAGGATATTACAAACGTCATTTTTTTGTGAAAAATCCCGCATTTAACCCCTTTTTCATATCCGATATTTTTGATAAGAACCTTGAATTTTTGCTAAATTCGGATTATTGATTGTATAAAATGGAAAGAATTTCTTTGTAGATAATTTTGTAATTGATTGATATTCTGTGTTTTTTGAGCTGCGAATTAACTTGCTCTCCGTATTTTTCGAAATCGCTTTTAAGGGTTTGCCACACTGCTTTACACTCCATTTCATCTACCGGAAGCATTAATTCTCCGTCTTTTATATCGAAAGTGGTGTGCAAAAACCGAAACAATTCCACCTGCGCATCGTTTGCAAAATTTATTACCTCTTGTTGATTATCTTCCACAAAGAAAACCTGATAAAATTGAAACATATTGGGAGTGCCGTTTGTGGGTTTGGAGAATTTTGCATTCCAAGCCGGTATTTTATATTTATCGGTTTTTAGCTTTTTAATCAATGAGTTATACGTGCGAATTTCGGGGAAACGTTCTTTGATGAACAAAACTGCCTCATCGAAACTAAATTTTTGTTTTTGCTTTGTGGTGGTTACACTTTCGCTTTTTTGTTTGCGATTTGCCACATAGTTGCAAGTTGCAGTGTAAAGTTCGTCAACATCTGTTTTTTCCAATCCCAACACCTCGAAAACAATTTCATCTAAGCGGCGGCGGTCGGCTTGCTTCACTTCCTCGAATATTGTACCCTGCTCGCGCGATTTGAGCGATTTGTAAATTTTTTCCAATTCGCTTTCGTAGGGCACTAACAATAGCGGATTTATAATAAATGAATTTTCAACAACATTTACATCTACATCACTAAGCGTTTGTGCACCAGTTAATTGACGTGAAAACAAATCAATATAAAATCTAAAAAATGTGGAATTTAAAATTAAAAAAACAATGTCTTTTTTATCCGAAAACTCACTTTTAACTTCAATAATGTAGTTGACCTTATCGCAAAAAACCTGAGCCTCTCTGTTGTCAATCAACCTGAATTTTTCGCCAATTTTTGAAGGAAAAATAAAATCGCCAATTGTTGCCGAAGAGGATAAATTGTACCAAACTTCTCGTCCTGTTAACGTTGGGCGATTTTGGATATTTAGTTTTTCGGCTTCTTTTATGTAATCCAATATTTTGTATTTCGACTTTCGTAAGCTTGTTTTATCTTCCGAACAAAAAACAACGTAATTGCTTAGTTTACCAATGTTTACATCTAATTTTTCGGCTTCTTTTTGTGTTTTGAAAAGTGGTTTTACAAAACAGCGTTCAATTTTATGATGTTGTTTTGTTAAATCGGAATAAAACCATCCCACTTCGTCCCAATAGGATTCTTTTAATTCTCCGGTTTTTTCTTCCACATAAAAAAAATCATTTGCTCCAGTAGTAAATCCCCGTTTTACATCAACAACAGATGATGTTTTTACTAATTTTTCACCAACCTTTTCAATAATTTTTCCATAAATTTTTGGGGAACGCAAATATTTTGCGCCCCAATGTCCGTTTTGATATTTATTTTCAATGGTACTTTCGCTTTCGAGTTCCTTCTGGTTGATAATAAATAACTTATACTTACTATTTTCGGAATTTTTATTTGCTTTTTCTATTGTTTGCACAAAATTGTTCACCTTTTCAATTCTGCCAGCTTGCCAAGTATTTCCGATAAGAGTTTCGTAATCTTTAAAAATTCGAACAAATTTTACAAGGTTTGTTTGCCGCGCTTTGGCATTGCTGCATTTTTCTAAAATCAGAATTACGGAGTTGATGGAAGCTGTTTCGAAACTGCGTTTCGCCTGATTATCAACTATTGCAATGATTTTGAATGTATCCAACAAAAACTTTTGCAAGTCGCGACCAAAACTCACATCAAGCCACGAGCTGGCAATAACATAGCCCAAGCGACCACCGTCTTTGAGAAAACTTGCGGTGTGCATGAGGTAAAGAACATAAAAATCGGATTGCTGATTGAGTTTTTTTATTCCATGTTCGTTTTTAATCAACGTGTTCCATTCTTCCTTATTTTCAATGAGTTCCTGACGGATATAAGGTGGATTTCCTACGCAGGCATCATAAGCTGGAAGTTTTTTATTATCTGTTGTAATTTTTGCAAAATCGGAACGTATAATTAGCGGATAATTGTCTGTGGTACGGATACTTAGCAAGCACAAATTCATTACCGATAAAAATGCCGGAAACGTAGCAATTTCGATTCCCCACACCTTTTCGAGCAATTGTTCGTGCAGCAAATCGGGTTGATAAAATTTGAGAAATTGATAGGCACGCACCAAAAAAGTACCTGCTCCGCAACTTGTATCTATCACATACTTAGTATCTTGATTGATACAAAAAGCATTGATAATGTCCACTTCGTTGGTGTTGGTAAAATGTTGTCCGCGGTCGTGTTGTTCTTGGTTATCGAGCAAAGTATTGTAAATCGAACCAATAATATCGGCATTCAAATCGTTGAAATCCAGTGTTTTAATATTTTCAACATTATTTCGGAGTTCGGGCAGATAATTGTTTTGAAATTCGAATTCATCAATTACCGAAGGGGTAAAAATCATTTCGTAATCGTGTTCCAAAACATCGGCAAAACGATTTTGCAAAGTGCTGTTTAATCGTTTTTTATCATCGGGAATAATGAGCGGTCGGAGTTTTAAGGCAGGCACATTTCGCTGTAAATTGGAGTAGAACAAAATTTTGAGATACAAAATATAGTTTGCCAACTGACAGAGTTTGAAAACATCTTCATTATCAAAACTTTGGGTAAGATTAAAAATATCTTGATTTCGTAAATAATCTTTGAGGCGATTTTTAAAATGTGTATCCGAATTAATTTTGTCGAACATCAAATCAGTCATATTTTCGGTAGCCTCCGAAATATAAGCATACAAACGATTGATATACAGATTATTGATAGTATCGTAAACAATTGTTTTTACACCATGAATTATATCGCTTAATTTTTTCAGAAAATTGCGTAATGCACTTTTAATGATGGTTTTGTATCTTTCGGATTTCACCTCATCATCTTTACGAATTTTTGAAATACTAAAAATTTCGATGCGGCACTCTTGCAAGGTTTTTCCTTGTTCAAACGTTTTGTAAATAGCTAATTGACGCGGAGTTCCGGTTACAAAAAATTCGAAACCAGCATTGTTTGCTTTTAGCAAAGCAGCTTCAACAAGTTCATCTTCAGTAGCTTCCCATTTAGAATTTTTGAGTTCAAAGAGTATTTTTTTGCTATTGTCGAGTGCCGAATATAGCAAACCATCGGCAAAACGCTGAATTTTGCCCACGCCAATATTTTCTTCCTGTGTAATTTGTGCGAAGTTTAATTCTTGATTTTCGGTAATAATTTCGGAGATAACTTTGAACAAAATGCCTTGGAAGGTGCGTTCGTTTGCTTGTTTTTTCATTGTTTTTCTGATAAAATAATGCGCAAATATATCAAAAAAAACTCTTTTTTACCCCCTCAACCATTCAAACTTTTAAACCCATCTTCAAACGACTCGTTTCGAAATGCCAAAATTAAGCAAACAAATTGTTGCTTTTTAGTATTTTTGTAGAACGAAATTTTCCATTTTTAAATCCTTAATTTATAAACGTTATGAAGAAAATAATTTTACCGTTTCTGTTCCTATCTATTGGTTTGCTTGTACTTAGCTGTGGAGGTGGAAGCAAAAAAACACGAATAGTTCAAAATTTCAACGAAGATTGGAAATTTAAACTCGATAGTGTAAACGATTTTAGTAAAACCGATGTGAATGATGCCGATTGGCGAACACTCAATTTGCCACACGATTGGAGTATTGAAGGCGAATTTAGCGAAACAAACCCTGCCACAGTGGGCGGTGGAGCACTGCCCGGAGGCATTGGTTGGTATCGCAAATCGTTTAAATTAGACGAAAGTTATAAAAACAAAGTAGTTTTTATTGATTTCGATGGCGTGTATATGAACTCCGAAGTGTGGATAAACGGAGTGTATTTGGGAAAACGCCCCAACGGATATATTTCGTTCAGATACGAATTAACTCAGCACTTGCAATTGGGTGATAAAGAAAATGTTATTGTTGTAAAGGTTGATAATTCGCAGCAACCCAATTCGCGTTGGTATTCAGGTTCGGGAATTTACCGCAACGTTCGCCTTGTTGCGGCTGATAAACTGCACATTGACCAATGGGGAACATATATTACAACCCCCGAAGCAAGTGCAAAATCAAGCAAAGTGAATGTGAAAACGACAATAAAAAATGCCGATGTTCAGAGTCGCAATTTTAAACTTATCACGACACTGTACGATGTCAGCGGAAAAAAACTTGCAGAATCAATTTCTGACGAAAGTATTGATAAAGAAGCTGTTAAAACTGTAGTACACGAAATGCAATTAACAAATCCAACGCTTTGGGGAATTGACAACCCGTATTTGTACACGGCTGTATCGAAAATTGAATACGAAGGCAAAGTGAGTGATGAGTATGAAACCCTTTTTGGCGTTCGTTTTTTTGAATTTGATAGTGCAAAAGGATTTTCGCTCAATGGTGAGGCGATGAAAATAAAAGGGGTGTGTTTGCATCACGATTTGGGCAGTTTGGGAGCCGCTTTCAACATACGGGCAATGGAACGTCAGTTGGAAATTTTAAAGGCAATGGGCTGCAACGGTATTCGCACATCGCACAATCCTCCAGCTCCCGAATTGCTCGAATTGTGCGACAAAATGGGCTTTTTGGTAATGGACGAAACATTTGATATGTGGAAAAAGAAAAAAACCACCTACGATTATTCCCTTTATTGGGACGAGTGGCATAAACGCGATTTGCAAGACCACATTTTGCGCGACCGCAATCATCCAAGTGTTTTTGTTTGGAGCATTGGAAACGAAATACTGGAACAGTGGGATAGCACCGGAACTGCAATTGCCACTGAGTTGGCTCAAATTGTGCGCGAACTCGACAATACTCGCCTCATTACCACTGCCAATAATGGTCCTACGCCCCAAAATTTCATAATCAAATCGGGCGCACTCGACCTTATTGGGTACAACTACAATCACACTATTTTCGATTCGTTCCCCAAACATTTTCCCAATCTGAAGTTTATTGGTACTGAAACGGGGTCGGCGCTTGCTACACGCGGTTCGTACGATATGCCTTCCGATAGTATTCGCCGTTGGCCTATACGGTGGGATTTGCCATTTACAACCGGCAACAAAGACAATAGCTGCTCTGCCTACGACAACTGCTCGGCTCCTTGGGGTTCTACTCACGAAGAAACATGGAAATTGATTAAAAAACACGATTTTCTTTCGGGAATGTTTTATTGGACTGGATTCGATTATCTGGGCGAACCTACTCCATACTCTTGGCCCTCAAAGAGTTCGTATTTTGGTATTGTTGACCTCGCGGGTTTCCCAAAAGATGCTTACTATTTCTATCAAAGTGAATGGACAAACACGCCCGTGTTGCACATTTTTCCGCATTGGAACTGGACAGAGGGCGACAGCATTGATGTATGGGCTTATACCAACTGCCAAAAAGTTGAATTGTTTTTGAATGGTAAGTCTTTGGGAATGAAAGAGAAAACCGGCGACCTATTGCATTTGCAATGGAGAGTTGCATTTACAGCCGGAACACTCAAAGCTGTTGGTACTTTGGCAGATGGCAAAACTCTCACAAAAGAGATTAAAACAGCCTCAAATGCTGCAAAAATGAGCCTAACAGCCGACCGCCAAAAAATTAAAGCCGATGGTTCAGATTTGTCGTTTATTACGGTAGATATTTTGGATAAAGACGGAAACCTTGTGCCCAGAGCCGATAATTTGGTGAATTTCAGCATTGAAGGCAACGGAACGATAGTGGCAGTTGACAACGGTAGCCCCACAAGCCACGAACCGTTTAAGGCAAGTATGCGTAAGGCATTCAATGGCAAATGTTTAGTGATTGTGCAGTCGAAAAAACAGGCTGGTACAATAAAACTGAAAGCAACCTCCGAAGGTATTGAATCTCAGGAAATTAGCATTGTTGTGGAATAGATTTTTTTTGATAAAACAGTAGTCGGTGCAAGCACCGACTACTGTTATAATTATCTTAGTATCAGTTTTTTAACTACTCTTTCATCTCCTTTCGAAATTTCGATAAAATACATTCCTTTAGCCAAGTCCTGCAAATCAATTTTCAACATTCCAGAGGTAGCAATGTGGCTTTTCAATTTTTTCATGCAAATATCGTAAACATTTATTTTACAGTTAATTAAATCACTGTATTCGATAGTAACACCATCGCTTGCCGGATTGGGGTAAAGTTTGAAACTGCTCAAGGTTTGCGGTTCTATTGCCGTACCAATTACCGAAACTCTGCGCGCAAATTCAGCCGTTCCCAGCGCATTCATTGCTTTGAGTGAAACAGTGTAGCTACCACTTTGTGCGTAGGTGTGTGTGGGGTTTGGTTCGTTTGAAAAAAATCCATCTCCAAAATTCCAAAAATACGCGCTTGCATTTTGGCAACTTTGCGCAAAATATACGGATAATCCGCCACTTACAAAATTGAAATCTGCCACAGGTGGAGGCGGAATGTAGGCTTCAATTTTTGCAGATAAGAAGGCGGTACAATGGTTTTGGTCGAAAACAGATGTGTAGTAATTTCCGGCATTTAGGAGGTTGAATTGATTGCTTTCCTGAAAATACCGATTATCAACCGAATACGAATATGGTGCAGTGCCACCAGTTGCTGCCAATTGAATGCTTCCTTTGCTATTTGCCCCTACATTTTGCAGCGAAACCACGCTTAGTTGCAGTTTATCAGGTCGTTCAATCACAACATTCAAACTTGTATCGCATTGATTTTGGTCTAAAATGTAAAATTCGTAGTTGCCACCCGTTACTCCGTTGGGGTTTTCGGCAAGCAAATGCAATCTATGTTCGCCGCCTTTTAACTCCGGTAAGAGCTTGGTTATCTGCTCATTCGTCCAGTAAAACTGATAGGGTTGAGTGCCACCCGCAAGGTTGAAATCGAAACGTGCATCATCGCTTTCGTAGCAGCTTGCTTTTGTTGTAGTGTATTCAAACATAAGCGGTTGCGGCTCGTTTATGCTTATCACTTCCACTGTATCGCATTGAAATTTGTCGGTAATATTTATGGTAAAAATACCGGGTTTTAGGTTGTCGTATTTTTTGTTAACATCGTTATTTTCAAACAAATACAGTTGATTTACATCGTTGTTGGGTTCAATAATTTGTATATTGAAAGGGGGAGTACCACCGGCTACAGCTACGGTTAGTTTGCCATTGTTGCTTTGGTTGCACAAAATATCGGTTTTTTCAACTGCTGGTCGCAAAAGGGGAGGAGCCACAACCGAAAAAATTCGTTTCGTAATGCACTGATTATCATCTTTAATTGCTACTAAATAATCGGCAGGTGGTAAATTGGGGTAATAGGTTTGCGGTGTAAATTCTCCTTCATTTATCGAAATCAGATAGTTGCCCCATCCGCCGGAGGCTTTTATATTCATTTCTCCGCTTTTATCACCATAGCAGAGCGTAATATCTTCAATATCAGCGTTTAATTCCTGCGGACGAAGTTCTATACTGGCTTGCCCGCTGCTTGTGGGCGACAAAGGGCTGGGGTTGCTCACTTGGCAATAATAATTGCCGTCTTGTGCTATTGAGTTGATTGTGAGTTCAATATCAGATTTTTTTTCGCTCCAAAGTATTGCACCATCTTTAAACCATTGATAGCGTAGTTCGCCCGCACCTGCGGCTTCTACTTTTAGCACTATCACATCGCCAAAACAGCCTTTTATCCCTTTGGGTTGTACAATAATTTCGGGAGGCAACGGAATTACGTTTACCAAAACTATCAGATTAACACTGTTTTCGCCACCTTTGCCTATGTTTCCATTATCAGAAACTACAAGCGAAATTCGAGCTTCACCCATGAAATATTTGTTACTCACAAAGTACAAGTTGTTCAGAACCAAACGAATATTGTGTATATTTCCACTCAACTGAATGGCTGACGACTGGTTTGCTCCAGTTTCGATGGTAATTCCGTCTAAGTGCTTCAAAATCAATATTCCATCATTGGTTTCCAAACGGACAGTCATTTTTTCATTGTAAATGTCCACATCGTTGAGTGTAAAGCTGTAAAGCTGAATTTCGCTTCGTTCCCAACCGCTAATATTTTCATTAACAGATATTTCGGGACGTTCGTTTATGTTTTCGATTTCAATAGAAAATGCTTTTGAAAACTTTTCTCCCAAATGGTCGGTGGTTTGTATTTTTATTTGATACAAATTTTTTGTTTCAAAATCGAAAACAGCGTTGGAATACAGCATATTATCTATTATTTTGAAATAAGAATTGTCGCTGCCTTCGCTGGTTTGGGTATCAATTAGTTGATAGGTGTGCGAATCGCCTTCATCAATATCAACGGTTTGAAATGTACAAATCAGTGTATTTTCAAGCTGCAATTCATCTGTTTTTGAGGTAGATAGCAAAATATTTTCAGGTGGATTGTTTTGAATAATTTCAAATATATTGCTTTCTGTTCCCAACACTTCGGGGTGGGTAGATTTTATGCGTATTCTGTATGCTGTACCCGAAGGTATTGTAGATGAAATAGTTACACTCATATTTTGATTCGATGGGGTAGAAATTGCACCAATTTGAATTTCATTTGACCAACCTCCGTTTTTATCCGAGAGATAGGCAGTGAACGTGTTGTATGTCTGATATTTACCTATCAAATCGAAGGCAATGCTAAACGTCGCCGTTTGGTTTTTATTCATAGAAACCGAAAACGGGCTTCCTTCAACAGTGCCTGTATGTATTTCTGGTTCAAATACTTCAATTCGTACCTCATTGCTTTTGCTCACCTGCTCGCCAATGCGTGATTCGCACATCACAAAGTAATTTCCGGCTTTTTCAAATAATGGTGCGTAGGTAGTTTGGGTGGCGTTGGCGATTGAAAAAGTGTACATGCCGCTACTTGTGCCGTATTTCCACTGCCTACTCTCTGCTGCCGGTGTTTCGTTTACCGTGAGTATGTTTCCAGCTATGTTTTCCTGAATGAGTTGATTTTCAACTGGTTCGATATTCGTTGTAAGAATATGAAAAACAAGCGGTGTGGCAAATGGTGAAGCAGTGTAACTATCGTCAACCGATTGAACACTAAAGTAGTACGTTCCGGCTTTCAAATTACTAATTTTCCAACGTAGGTTTTGAGAAGTGTTTCCACTTGCCGAAATTTTGAGAAATCCGTTATTCAGATTTGAGTATGAGGATAAAAATTCGTCTTTTGTGGGCGTTGAACCCAGAAATAGATTGTAAGTGAGGCTTTTAGTGGCAGTTTCAGTATCGCTACCCGCTTTCCATTCAAAAGTAGCAGATGAACCTTCAACTTTGACTTTCAGACTATTCGGCTCAGTTGGGATAGTTCCGGCAAGCAAGGCATTGTTTCGGTAAAAATAATTGTCCAATACCAAATCTATGTCGCCATCATGGTCAAAATCAGTCCAATAGGCATCGTCAATATTTTCAGGCAAATCGGTTCTACCCAATGCTTCAAAAACTCCGTTACCGTTGTTGCGTATTACTTTTGTAGAACCGTTTACGGTGCTGCTACCGCAAAGCAAATAATCGAGTTTACCATCGTTGTTAAAATCGCCTGCCTCGCCCATTCGGGCTACAAACTTGGCAATGGTAAGCGACTGCCCCGATGGATTCCACAAATTGTAACCATTGTTGGTGTAGAGTTGAAGTACTGCATTTTCGCCCGTTTGCCGCGAAACAATAAAATCGCTCGTCCCCGATGCATCGAAATCGCCAAAACAAACAATAGTTCCACTAATTACTACATTATCAAACAATTGTGCGTAGTTTTTATTTAGATAGATAGTAGAATTTGAACCTCGGCAAATGACATCGTTTTGCTGATTTTTGTCCACATCGCCAATTTCAATCGAAAATATGTCGAAGGCAGTTGCAACATTTACAGGTGCGATAAATAATTGATTATTCAATTGTTGATATATTTTTACCATTCTATTCATCAACCCGTTTATCATTGGATTTTCTTCCAACACGATAAGGTCGGACAAGCCATCGTTGTTCATATCAGCAACTTTCAAATCCTTGATTTCGTTGGCGATAGCAAACAAAGGCAATGTGCTGAATGTGCCATCTCCGTTATTTTTTTTCCATTTTAGGGTAGAATTGTTGTCCACAAACACAAAGTCAATATTTCCATTGTTGTCCATGTCAATATTTTCGTAAAATTGTGTTTTTGAGGAAGTTTCGGTGAAAATATTTTCAGAAAAATTACCACTACCATCGTTTGTTAAAACTTCGTATCCATTGGGCATTGAATTGTTTATGGGCGAACCGCTAAAAAAAACATCGTGGTCGTTATCATTATCAAAATCAATCACTTGTGTGCTAAGTGCTACGTGCGAATTGCTGAGAGTGTTGTTGGTTTGCGTAAAAAAGTTTTCGGATTGCAGCACGAGCATCATTTCATCGGCAAAAGGCGAGCCTTTGAAACCATTATCAATAGCCTGCACACTCCAATAGTAAATGCCATCGGGCAACTTATCTACCAGCCAACTATTTGTGTTTCCGGCATTTCCGGCTTGCACAATTTTTCGGTATCCGGTTTCTATATCCGACAAAAGCGGATATACGTCCATTTGTTTCGATTGAGTACCGATGTAAATGTTGTAAGTCAATCCATTAGACGGTGTTTCGGTGTCGGTAGGTCTATCCCATGTCATTACAATTCCTGTTTCGGTAATGGTGGTATTGAGGTTGGTGGGTTTTATAGGTGCACTGTTTTGTATTGCAGAGTTATTTATGTACAACGTGTTGCCTATCAGCAAGTCAAGGTCTCCATCGTTGTCGAAATCGCCCCACGGAATCATGTGTTCGAAATAGCCAGAACCGAGCATTTCGAAGTTGTATTGCGGTGGTTTGGTACTCGAAAAAGTTTCGTTTACTTTTTCAAATTTTTTGTTTCCTAAGTTGCGTGCAAGCCCCAATTCCCCATCTCTGCCGTAAAAGAAAATATCGCTATTGCCGTCATTATCAAAGTCTCCTGCAAAGGCAATGGCAATATTATGCGAATGCAATACGGCATTCGATGCACTCCACGCTCCGTTTGGGTTGTTCCAGTACACGGCAAGATAATTATTGGCGGTGGGTTTGTTTTCAAACACCACATCGAGCCTGCCATCGTTGTCGAAATCGCCATACGAAAGCAAGTCGGCATCGTACGAGTTGATGATATGCTCCGAAAAGCTATTCAACTTATTTTCAATGAATGTAGTACCATTTTTGCGAACCATAAAATCCATGTCGCCATCGTTATCGAAATCTCTGCTCAAAAAATGCGAATAATCGCTAACTCCCGTAGCCACAACCACTTCGCGCATAGTTCCGTTGCCTTCGTTGTACAAAATGCGGATGTTGTTTTGCCTAAAATAAGCAATATCAATCAAACCATCGCTGTTGTAGTCGCGCAACGCAAAATATTCGGGTTCAGTGGTTTTAAAAGTTGGTGTGAAAATATATTCGTCGGTAAAATTATCTAAAGTATTGTTTTTTAGATATTTATATGTTCTATCAGTTCTGTTGTAATAAACAATATCCAGCCGATTGTCGTTGTTTATATCTGTCCATACCGATTTTGTGGTAGGAAGAGTTTTATCCAGATAGTTGAATATGCCATTGGTGTTTTTATAAATCCGGCTGATTTCGGTTGTGCCCGAATTGCTTGTAATATAACCACTTACCAACAGGTCAAGGTCTTTGTCATCATCGTAGTCGCACCATTCGGTTTTATAAATTTCAGTGAAATCGTTCATCGAAGCAATTTCAATTGAGTTGAAAATGGCTTGAGTGTTTTGAGGCGAAGGTATTGAAAATGAATAGATTGAATAAAAAATTAACAAAATCAGGGTAATGTGTCTCATGTGAAAAGTAAATAGAATGAAATTAATATTATTTAAGTGAAATTGCTGCGCTTTGAATTATTCTAATCTGGCAAGTACTTTTGAATATTTTACCATCCACTATGTTTGTAATTTACTTTCATTGCAAACTTGGGCGTGGATTTCTCTTTTGGAACACACAAAGATACGAATTTTTTGGAAAATAGGTAGGTTTTTATTTTATCAGCAAAAAAAAACCTCACCCAACTTTTTTCAAAAGTATGTGAGGTTTTTTTGTATTATAAGCGAATATTTTAGATTAGCGAACATCAATTCCTGTTTCGGAAATGATAATATGGTCGAAAATATTTGTGTCAAATCGTTCATAATAGGCTTTTACAAGATTCATTTCTACCTCAGAAAGTTCTGTAACATCTATTATTTCAGATATATTCACTTTTTCGATTCCTTTTTCGATTCCTTTTTCGATTCCTTTTTCGATTCCTTTTTCGATTCCTTTTTCGATTCCTTTTTCGATTCCTTTTTCAAAACCTTCTTCCCAATATACTCCAGCTATACGGCTATTTTTTAAAGTAAGTTCCATTTCCATATTTTGATTGATTTGTGTGGTTATATCTACTCTGAATTTCTTTTCCAATTCTGGTGGTAATGCCATAATATTGTCAATAAATACAAACAAAGCATTTACAAATTTTGGTTCGTATTTACGTTCAAATAGTAAACGTGTTAACTCCTCTTTATATTGCAAACGTTGTTCTGCTGGCTTTGTCTGCGTTTCGAGCATTAGTATATGTGCCAAAACGACCAATGCAAACGGGTTTTGAATTTTTCGTAGCATATCTGTATTCTGCACACATACTTTATAGGTTCTGAAAGTATAAACAACCGAAGTTTGAAAGGCTTTTGATACAAACTGGTTTGGCTGATATTTCGGATTGTCATCGGTGTAAATGGCAATAGCCTCTACGTCGTATCCATAGTGGTCGCAAATACGATAGTAGTAGGTAAACATTCGTTTGGCAAAATCTTTTTCGTAAGAGGATTGTATTTCGATATGAATGTAAAGTAGTTGGAAATCACCATTTTTCAGTTTTACTTTTATAAGTTTGTCGCTCAATTTTTTGCCTTCTTTGTAATATTCGGGCAATATTTTTGGCAACTCCTGCTCCAATGATTCTATTTCGGTTTCAAAATCAATTTTGTCGAGTAGGTCGGGCATAAAAAATTCAATGTAGTACCTGAAAAAGAATGTGATAATTGACTTCCACAATCCGTCTTGGTCAATATCACGGTCGAGGTATGGATTTTTTATTTTTTTGCGTTCAGAGTCATTCATACAAATAATTTTTCAATTTGGTTAATCGGCTGATTTCATATACGTTAGTGTGTAATTTTATAAAAAAAGCCTCACGTTTCCGCAAGGCTTTCATCAACAAAGAGCGGGAAATGGGATTCGAACCCACGACCCTCAGCTTGGGAAGCTAATGCTCTACCCCTGAGCTACTCCCGCTTTTTTTTGCGAGCCTCTCATGGGACTCGAACCCACGACCTGCTCATTACGAATGAGCTGCTCTACCAACTGAGCTAAAGAGGCATTGCCAGTGCAAATGTAAAAAAAAAAATTTGCGCACAAAAAAAATGGCTGTTTATTCTGCTCGGTAGGTTTACCCCCCAACTGCAAATCGAAAAAAATTATATCATGTAGATTGGTTTGCTTATCAAAAAGGCATTTTTCATCGTCGTATAAATAAATTACATTGGTATAATACTTGCCTTAAGTAGATTGAAATAAACTGAAAACTATTTTTAAATGCGCTATATTATACTGATTATCATATTAGTTACAGCTTCTGTCTTTAGCTTTTCGCAATCGCGTTACGAAGCCGAAAAATTATTTGATGCGGGCAATTTCAACGAAGCATATAATATGTATCTGAAATTGTATCAGGCAGATACGCTCGACTTAGATGTGTGCTACCATCTGGGTTTGTGTTATCTGAATTTTGAAACTCAACGCGAAAAAGCACTACACTACCTCGAATTTGCTGCAAAACGCGAAAAACCAGCCATTTCGGAAGATATTTTCTACTACTTGGGAGTAGCATATTTTCATGCCGAAAAGTTTGATATTGCTCTCGCCTATTTTGAACGATATAATGGCTTGATACGCAATAAGTTTGGGAACGAAGCAAAAAACTATATTCGCTATTGCCGAAATGCAAAGGCATTGACCAAACAGCCTTTGGAGATAAAATTTATCAATTTGGGCGATAAAATAAATACAAAATATCCCGAATACACTCCCTACATTACGAGCAACGATGAGCTATTGGTATTTGCATCGAAACGAGAAATTGATTTTACCGAAATTTATATGAGCTACAAAAATTGGCGGAGAGATGATTCTTGGGAAAAAAGTAAATCGCAAACCTCAAAAATAAAAGCTCCTTACGATGCGTATGTTGCCGGAATTGCACCAGAGGGTACAAATTTATTGATACATTATGCCGATTTTAGTCCGGTGAAGGATGTGGATATATGTCAAATTCAAGGACATAAGTTTGGCGAGTTGCTCAATATGGGAGAACCTATAAATACCACCGAATACAGTGAGCAAGGGGCTTGTATGTCGAAAAATGGTGATACTCTGTTTTTTGCATCAAACAAACCTGAGGGTTTTGGAGGTTTCGATATTTATTATTCCATCAAATTGCCCAATGGTGAGTGGGGCTTGCCCCGAAATTTGGGTGCAACCATCAACACGGAGTTTGACGAAAACTACCCAAACTATACCGATAGCCTTATTTTTTGCTCCAATGGACATACCAGCATGGGGGGCTACGATTTATTTTCATCAAAATTCGATTCGAATCAAACTTGGAGTGAGCCGCGCAATTTGGGCTACCCCATAAACAATACATACGACAACACCACGCTCTCGATGCTCAATCAGCGTTATGGTTACATTTCGACATACAGAGCCGATTCGTATGGCAGTTTTGATATTTACAAAATTGTGATTATGAAAAGCGAAAACCCGCGTTTGGTGTATAAAGGCAAAGTGATGGTGAATAACAACGAAAAATTATACCCCATAACCGATTTCGATTCCGATATAAACATCAACGTATATAATTCAGATACAGGCGATTTGTATGGAAGGTATTCGGTTAAAAAACAAACTTCGAGCTATGTTATTTCGCTCATTCCGGGCAGGTATATACTCAAAATCGAAAGTCTTGTATATGAATCGGTTGAAAAAGTACTAATTGTACCCAACTCTGTGCCGCCCGAAGGTGAAAATATTAATGAAGAAGATTTGATAGTGAAACTGAAAGAGAATAAAAAGTAACACTCATTCTGCGATGTATTTGATTTAGAATTATCTGCCGCACAAATAAAAGTTGAAAACAACAAAACCTATTCGGATTTTGGGGTGCGAATAGGTTAAGAGGTTGATAACGA
>JFJP01011171.1_pt1 | contig 16844 bp, 13 predicted proteins | sample 431651 | NCBI WGS metagenome assembly JFJP01 (sample SAMN02602958, study PRJNA72255) | Microbial mat metagenome, whole genome shotgun sequencing project. | biome: fresh water; feature: sink hole; material: water; isolation source: purple microbial (photo- and chemosynthetic) mats found in... | reverse complement strand
AGCGCCGCGTGCACGCGCGTGGCGCGCTCCGCTTCGTTCTCCGCCCGCTTGTCCAGCTCGGCGCGGAACCGCGATTCCTGGGCCACTGCTTCCCGCAGGCGCGCGGCGGCTTCCGCGTCGTGCAGGACCACGTGGCCTTTCAGATCAGCGCCGAGCCCGCAGGCCTGTTTCAGGGCAGCGGCCTCGTTCTCGAGCGTGGCCAGACGGCCGGTGGCCCTTTCCCTGTCGTCGTGCAGCCGGTTGCGCCAGGCGTCGATGAGCTCGTGACGGGTCGCCTCGCGCCGCCAATGGTCGCGCGCCGCCGCGGCCGCGACGCGGTCGACGGCGGCCAGGGCGCGCTCGGCTTCGGTCAGGCCGGCCGCGGCGAGCGCGCGCCGCGCTTCCGCGGCCCGCGCCGAACGGGTTCGCTGCGCACGCCAGGCCCTGGCGGCGCCGGCGGCGCCGGCGGCGATCAGCAGGACCCCGAGGGCCATCGGCAACAGGGGCGTGCCGCCCGCGGGCTGACGGAGGATGGCCGGTACGGCCACCAGTGCGGCGCCGGCGGCAGCGGCCAGCAGCGGCCACGCCATCGACATGATCGGTGCGGCCAGCCAGCTTTCGAGCGCGGTGACGGCCAGGGCGGCGGGCTCGGTCGGCGCGGCCGGGCCGCTCTCGGCAAGCAGCCGCTCGGACAGCAGGGCGTCCGCCGCCTGTTGCCGCGCGCGGGCCTCTTCGGCATCCACGAACAGCTGCGCCAGTTTGACCAGCGCCGCGCGGTCGGGTGCTCCGGCCCAGACGCCGGCTTCGGCATCGCCCAGCGCCGCGGCGGCGAGCTCGTGCTGACGCAGCGCTCCGGCGAGCGCGACGGCGGCGGACTCGCGCGCCGTCTCCGCGTTGCGCCAGGCCTCGATCAGCGCGTCGACGGCGGCCGGCAACGGTGTGTCGGCGCGCCGGGACAGGCGCAGGTCGCCGATGCGGGTGTGCGTGTCCTCCAGCCGCCGCCGACCGGCGGCGATCTCGCCTTCGGCCTGTTGCAGCCGCTGGCTCATTTCGACCAGGGACTGCGGATCCTCGGCTCGGTACGTGGCCAGGCTGGCCGGGAACGTCGCCACACGCTGCTCCGCCGCGGCCATGGCGGCGCGCGCGTCCCCGACGGCCAGCGCCGCGCGCAAGGCTTCGGCGGCGCGGCCCTGCGCGGAGGCCTCGTCCCACGCGGCGCGCCAGGCGTCCAGTTGACGTTCGCGTTCATGCAGGTCCCGATGCCGGCGTTCGTGTTCCGCGCAGTTCAGGTTCGCCTGCCGCAGTTCGTTCAGACGCTTCGTCGTCTGGCCCGGCGTGCGCGGGAACAGGCGATCGCCGGTCAGATCCAGGTCGAAGCCGCCGGTCATCTGGCGGCGGATCTCGGCGGCGAACGCCCGGTCGCCGCCGGCGCCGGGACGTTCAGCCAGATCCAGCAGCCCCAGCTCGTAGCGATCGCGCAGATGGTCCGTCGGCAGGCGCGGGGGCGGCACCTCTCTGCCGTCGCGTGTCCAGACCAGCGCGCCGTCGGCGCGGCGCGAGACGGTGGCGTCGCCGCCGGCGTCGGCGAACCGGGCGGTCAGGATGTGGCGCGCGGCTCCGGGCGTGGAGGTGGGCCACAGCAGGCTGTCGATGGCGCGGACCAGCGACGACTTGCCGGACGTGTTCGGGCCGACGATGACGTTGATGCCGGGCCTCGGCTCCAGCGTGAAACGACCGGTCAGTCCGGGCAGGCTCTCGACGTCAAGCCGGGTCAGCCGCATGGCCGGCTCCCTTCGTCGCGAGCAGATGCTCGAGGACGGCCCGCGCGGCGGCCAGGGCCTCGCGGCGGACCGCCTCGTCGTCGGCGGCGGATTCCATGTTCCCGAAGGCGGGCATCGCGTCGATATCCGCCAGGCGTCGCCGCGCATCGCGCAGCAGTGCGGCGCGCCAGCCGGCAGGGTCCTCGACGCCCGGAACGGCGCCGGCGCCTTCCAGCGTCAGGACGCGCCGCGCCAACAGTCCCGCAGGGTCCGCGATGGCGGCCAGCGCCGCCAGATCCAGAGCGCCGCGGACCTCGTCGATGATCCCTTCCAGGAAACACATGACGCCGCGGGCGTTCAGACAGGTCGCGCCGGCGACCAGGGCTCCGGCCGCGCGCCTGACGCCGTTCGGGTCCGCCACGGTTCCGCGCAGAACGACGCGGATGCCGACGGCGCGCGCCGCGCCCAGATCGTCACCCAGCGCGGCGGCGGCGTCCGTCATCGCCCCCAGCACCAGCGACGGCAGATCGCGGGCGGCGTCCTCGGCAGGGCTCAGGTCCAGTTCGCAGCCGGTCCAGACCAGCGGAGCCAGCGCCAGTCGACGCATCGCCACGCGGCCGTCGCCGCCGATGCGCGCGAGCACGGGACCGTGACGTCCCGTCTCGGTGGGGTCCAGGCCGCTCAGGGAGCCGAGATAGAACGGTCGGCCGCCGTCGGCGGGCTCGTCCGGGCGGTGGATGTGTCCCAGCAGCCATCCAGCGTAGCCGGTGTTCGTCAGCGCCGCGCTGCTGACCGGCGCGTAGCGGCTGTCGGCCAGATCCAGGTCCGCGTGCAGCAGGCCGAACGTGACCAGACCTGTCTCGGGTGGCGGCGGCGGCGTGGCCAGCGGGCTGACCGACCAGTGGGGCTCGGGAAAGGACCAACCGACCAACCGCACGGTCGGGCCGCCGGGTGGCGTGATGTCGGCGGCGCTCCAGGTGCCGCCGGGGCCCAGCAGCGTGATGCCGCCGCGCCGCGCCAGATCCGGCAGGACGCGCGTGTCGTGGTTGCCGGCCACCGCCAGTACGGGGATGCCGGCCCGCGCCAGCGATTCCAGCCCGGCCGCCAGTTCGTTGGCGCCTTCGAACAGGTCGTTGGCCCCGTGGACGACGTCGCCGGCCAGCGCCACGGCGTCGACAGCCAGGCGCACCGCTTCGTCCGCCACGCGGCGCCACGCCGCGCCCGGGCCCAGCTCCGCCAGCGGCGGCAGGTCGTCGCCGTCGGGCACGCGCGTCGGCAGGCGACCCAGGTGCATGTCGCCCACGAACAGGATGGTGGTGTCGCGTTCGGACAAGGAAACCCCCGCCAGGGGTACGCGGACCGGGCCGGATCACGATCTGGGCGCCAGTATGGAGCGGGGAAGGGGCCAAGTAAAGGCCGGGCGGATGCGGAGCGGGCTACTCGACCAGCTTGAGGATCTCCAGGGAGGATTCGAGTTCGGTGCGGATCTGTTCGTGGCACTCGACGGTCTGTTCCTCGGTCAGTCCGAGCACCTTGAGCGCCGCCGACGAACATTCCGTGGGCGGGTAGCCGCCCGGCGCGCCCAGCCGCATCTGGTAGGACACGTAGTCCGCGACATGGACCAGCGCCGCCAGTTGCGGCACGGTGCCCGCCTTCTCCGGTTCGTGGTGGTAATGGATGGCGTCGACCACGTTCGCCGGGAAATCCCAGGCGCGGAACACGGCCTTGCCGATGATCGCGTGGTTGATCTGGAAGAGCAGTTGTTCGCCGCCGTACCACGTCAGATGCTGTTCCTGCGCCGCGCGGCACAGGTCGTCGAAATCGTTGGCGAAATAGCGCTTTTCGATCAGCTTGCCCACGTCGTGCAGCAGCCCCACGACAAAGGCCTCCTCCTGCTGCGTCAGCTTCGCCTTCTCGGCCAGCACCTTGCAGGTGGTGGCGACGGCGATCGAGTGGATCCAGAAGTCCTTCATGTTGATGCCGCTGCTCTCGCCCTCGTCCTTGAAGTAGTCGAAGACGCTGATCGCCAGGGCGGCGCTGCGCACGGCGCGGAAGCCCAGGATGACGACCGCGCGGCTGATCGTCTTGATCTGCTTGTTGTAGCCGTAGAAGGCGGAGTTCACCAGATGCAGGATCTTCGCCGACAGCGCCTGGTCCTGCGCCATCAGGTCCGAGACGTGGGGAACGGAGACCTCGGGATCCTGCATGAGCTGGAAAAGCTGCTGGTAGATGATGGGCAGCGTGGGGATGTCCCTGACCATGCCCGCGAGCTCGCGCGGGTGGACATCCATCAGCGACTTGTTCAGAAACACAGCCAACTCGGCCGCTCCCGTGTCGGTGTACGCCCGTTCCCGCGGTCGGGAGGGATATCGTCCTGGCGGGACTAGGATTTAGGGAATTCCGTATCGCGGCTCAGGGCCGGAAATCGAGCCAGGGGCCGTCCGCCCGATGCGCGCCCGCTTCGCCGATGACGGCGGCGGCCAGCGTGCCGGATCGGCCCAGGAAGGCCAGCAGCCCGTCCAGCCGGTCCGGCGGCACGGAAATCAGCAGGCCGCCGCTGGTCTGGGGGTCGTTCAGCAGCCCGAGCATGCCTTCGCCAAGCAGGAGATCGAAGCGGATCCCGCCCGCCGTGTGGCTGGCGTTGGCGCGGGTGCCGCCGCAGGTGAAGCCGGCGGCGCACAGCGCCTCGGCCCGCGGCAGCTGCGGCACGGCCGCGGCGCTGATCGTCAGGGTGACGCCCGAGCCCAGCGCCATCTCCAGGGCGTGCCCGGTCAGGCCGAAGCCCGTCACGTCGGTGCACGCGTTCACGCCCAGGGCATGCAGCCCGGTTCCGCAGCTGTTGAGCGCGGTCATGCAGCCGATCAGCGCTTCGAGTTCGCCCGGCAGCAGGGCGTCCTTCTTCATCGCCGCGACCAGCGCGCCGGTGCCCAGCGGCTTGGTCAGCACCAGCAGGTCGCCCGCGCGGGCGCCGCTGTTGCGCAGGATCCGGTCCGGGTGCACCAGGCCGGTGACGCTCAGCCCGAACTTCACCTCGTCGTCGCGTACCGAGTGCCCGCCGCCGACGGCGCAGCCGGCCTCGACGCAGATCTCGCCGGCGCCGACCAGGATCTCGCCCAGCACCGCGTTGGGCACGCCGGCGGGCGGATAGCCCAGCAGGTTGAGCGCGACCAGGGGCACGCCTCCCATCGCGTAGACATCGCTCAGCGAATTGGCGGCGGCCACGCGGCCGAACGTGCGCGGGTCGTCCACCACCGGGGTGATGAAGTCGGCCGTGCAGACCATGGCGCGCTCACTGTCCAGACGGTAGACGGCGGCGTCGTCCGACGTCTCGAAACCGACCAGCAGGTCGGGCGCGGCGGCGGCGCGGATGGGCGCGAGGATTTCGGCCAAGTCCCCCGGACTCAGTTTGGCCGCTCAGCCGCTGCTCTTGGCGAAGCGGGTCAGGAAGATCTTCTCGCCGAAACTCATTCGCTCACCCCCTTCCGGCTTCCGCCCGGCGGTCGCCATTCTATTCCGACTTGCCGCCCGCCTCGAGTTTGGCCCAGCTGTCCTTCAGCGTGGCGGTCCGGTTGAACACCGGCGCGCCGGGGCGCGAATCGATCGGATCGGCGAAGAAATACCCGTGCCGCATGAACTGGCAGCGGTAGCCCGGCGCGACCTGGCCCAGGGCCGGCTCGACCAGGGCGCCGGTGATGACCTCGAGCGAGTCCGGGTTCAGGTTGTCCAGGAAATCGGCGCCGCCCTCTTCGGGGAACGGGACGCGGAACAGGTTGTCGTACAGCCGCACTTCCACCTTCGCCGCGTGGGCGGCCGAAACCCACTGCAGCGTGCCCTGCACCTTGCGGCCGTCGGGGCTGGAACCGCCGCGCGATTCCGGGTCGTACGTGCAGCGGAGTTCGGTCACGGCGCCGACGGCGTCCTTGACGATCTCGTCGCAGCGGATGAAGTAGGCGTGCTTCAGGCGCACTTCGCCGCCCGGCTTCAGGCGGAAGTATTTGCGCGGGGCGTCCTCGCGGAAGTCGTCCTGTTCGATGTACAAGTCGCGCGTGAACGGCACTTCGCGCGTGCCGGCGTTGGGGTCCTCGGGATTGTTCTCGCAGACGATCTGCTCGACCTGGCCCTCGGGGTAGTTGGTGATGACCACCTTCAGCGGCCGCAGCACCGCCATGACGCGCGGGGCCTCGCGGTTCAGTTCCTCGCGGATCGACCACTTCAGCAGGTCCAGGTCGACCGTCGAGTCGCGCTTGGCCATGCCCACGCGCTCGGCGAAGCGGTTGATCGACGAGGCCGTGTAGCCCAGCCGCCGCAATCCGCAGAGCGTCGGCATGCGCGGGTCGTCCCAGCCGTTCACGTGGCCGTTCTTCACCAGCTGCAGCAGCTTGCGCTTGCTCATGACGGTGTAGGTCAGTTTCAGGCGCGCGAACTCGATCTGCCGCGGCCGGCAGGGCACCGGCAGGTTGTCGATGAACCACTCGTAGAGCGGCCGGTTCACTTCGAATTCGAGGCTGCACAGCGAATGGGTGATGCCCTCGATGGCGTCGCACTGCCCGTGCGCGAAATCGTACAGCGGGTAGATGTTCCACTTGTCGCCGGTGCGGTGGTGCGGGACGCGGCGGATGCGGTACAGCAGCGGGTCGCGCATCTTCATGTTCGGGTGCGCCATGTCGATCTTCGCGCGCAGCGTGTAGGTTCCTTCGGGGAACTCGCCGACGCGCATGCGCTCGAGCAGATCCAGGCTCTCGGGTGCCGGCCGGTCGCGGTCGGGGCTGGGCCGGCCCGCCTCGGTGACGGTTCCGCGGTACTGGCGGATCTTCTCCTCGTCCAGGCTGCAGATGTAGGCCTTGCCCTCGCGGATCAGGTGCTGCGCCCAGGCGTAGAGCTGGTCGAAGTAGTCCGAAGCGTGGAATTCGCGGTCTTCCCAGTCGGCGCCCAGCCAGCGGACATCCGTCTTGATGGACTCGACGTACTCGACGTCTTCCTTCTCCGGATTCGTGTCGTCGAACCGCAGGTTGAATTTTCCGCCGAACTCCTGCGCCACGGTCCAGCTCAGCAGGATGGCCTTGGCGTGCCCGATGTGCAGGTAGCCGTTGGGCTCGGGCGGGAACCGGGTGTGCACGCGTCCGCCGTTGCGGCCGGCGGCCACGTCCTCGCGCACGAAGGCGCGGATGAAGTCGTTGCGTTCGGCGTCGGCGTCGGCAGCGCCGGCCGGACCCGGGCCGGGAATGTCTTCGTTCATGCGGCGACGGCCTTTCGGGGTCGAAACAAGGGCGCGCGGGGCGCGAAGGCTCGGGCAGAAGCTAGCGGGAGCCAGCTGGATTGTCCACCCTGCGGCCGGGGGCAGGCGCCGTCCGGAACGCAATGATCAGCGCAAGTCCGATAAATGTGACCTTTTCATGTCGGATTGGAAGTGCTATGTAGTCTTTGCTGCCTTTCCGCGGACGGATCCGCACCCTGGGGGGGGGACGGACTCGAGGGAGATTCATGGAGACAAGGAACGATAAAGTCCACGCCGCCGTCCTGGCGGTGTTTTCGCTTGCCGTGACGCTCCTGGTCGGCTGGACCGTCTGGAACGGCTGGGACTATTTCACCACGGGAATGGCCGATCGGCCGCACCATCCGGACTTTCGCGATTTCCGCGCCGCCGGACAGGTCGGGCACGGGCTGGGCATCCTCGGCAGTTTCATGATCGTGCTGCTGCTGCTGTATTCGCTGCGCAAGCGAATGCGCGCGCTGCAGCGGGCCGGCGAGCTCCGCATCTGGCTGCGTTACCACATCTTCCTGGGCGTGGCGGGACCCATCCTGATCACCCTGCACACGGCGTTCAAGGTGGGTGGCCTGGTTTCGGTGAGCTACTGGTCGATGGTGGCGGTCGCGCTCAGCGGCTTCTTCGGCCGCTATCTGTACCAGCAGATCCCCCGCAACGTGCTCGGCGAGACACTCGATGTCGCGGAGATCGAGGCCCGCAACGAGTCCCTGCTTCTCGAGCTTTCGACCACGCACAACATGAACGATCGCGCCGCGACCATCCTCGAGGATCTCGCGCTGCGGAAGCTCGAGAATCGCGCGGCCCCGATGGCGCTTCTGATGCTGCCGTTCCTCAACGGCATGCTGGTCCGCCAATTGCAGAGGTGGTCGCTCCGGCATGTGGATGGCGACCGGGCGGCGGCCGTCGGATTGGCGAAGGACTGGGTGCTGCAGACCCGCAGGCTGCGGCTGTTCCACCTGATCCGCGACCTGTTCCACTACTGGCATGTGTTTCACAAGCCCTTTGCGTTCATCATGATTCTCGTGATGATCGTGCACGTGGCCGTGGCGTTGGCGCTCGGCTACGTCTGGAAATTCGGCTCCTGACAAGTGCAGGCCCATCGTGATTGATCACGATTCCGTGATTCGCAGATGGTGGACATCCGATGGAAAAAACCGACCATTTCGCTTGGTGATATTGCAAATCATGTTCGCTTGGTTCCTGTTCGCCTGGCTCATGTTCGCCGGGTCCGCCCTGGCCCAGCTTTCGCCCGGACCCCTCAGTCGGGCCCACACACAATTCGAGGGCCTCAAGAAATGCAGCGAGTGCCATGAGCTGGGCAACCGCGAGGTGCAAGAGCGCTGCCTCGGCTGTCATCAGGAGATCGCCTCGCAGCGCACCGCCGGCAAAGGTCTTCACAGCCGGAACGACTACGCGCGCTGCGTCGACTGCCACACGGAACACCACGGCGCCGACTATTCGTTGATCCACTGGCAGGGCGGCCAGGAGAGCTTCGACCACAAGCAGGCCGGCTGGGAGTTGACCGGTGGCCATGCGAAGCTGGACTGCCGCAAATGCCACAACGCGGACAAGGTCAGCGATCCCGAAGCACTGCGTGCCAAGCGCAAGGATCTCGACCGCACGTTCCTGGGACTGCCCACCGCGTGCCTCGAGTGCCACGGTGATCATCACCGAGGCCAGCTCAAGACCGGCGGGATCGTGCGCACCTGCACCGAATGCCACACCACCGCGGGCTGGAAACCGATGGTCGGCTTCGACCACGCGAAGACCGCATTCCCGCTCAGCGGCCGCCACCTGAAGGTGGACTGCGCGAAGTGCCATCCCGCGCTGCCGGTCATGGCCGAGGACGGCAAGCTGCCGCCGACGCCCCGATTCGCGCCGGTGGCGCACGCCTCGTGCACGGATTGCCACAAGGATCCGCACGTGGGGCAGCTGGGCCCCGACTGCACGAAGTGCCACGTCACCGATGGCTGGAAGACGATCACCGGAACCGGCTTCGACCACAGCCGAACGAAGTATCCGCTGCAGGGCAGGCATGCGAAGGTCGCCTGCGCGGAATGCCACGATGACGGCCGGAAGAAGCCCGCGTTCGCGGCCTGCAGGGATTGCCACCGTGACGCGCATCAGGCCGGCGCCCGCCAGCGTCCGGAATGGATGACCTGCGAGAACTGCCACACCGTCGACGCCTTCACGCCGGCGCGCTATGGGCTGGAAAAGCACGCGAAGTCGGCCTATCCGCTGCGTGGCGCGCACCAGGCCGTGCCGTGCCTGCTCTGCCACAAGCCGATCAAGGAAGCCGCGGAACGCAAGGCGCCCTACGCGCGCGCGGCCGACCTCAAGCCGGCGGCCGCCCGCTGCGTCGATTGCCATCGCGAACCGCATGACGGCCAGGGCGACCGGTTCGCGGTCGACGCCGCGGCGGGCGCGTGTGTCGTGTGCCACAACGAAATCAGTTGGCGCCAGGTCGCCTTCGACCACGACCGCGCCGAGTTCAAGCTCGACGGCCGGCACGACAAGGTCGCCTGTGTGGCCTGCCACAAGCCCGTGACGGCCGCCAGGACCAAGGAGCGGCCCGGTCAGAAGACACTGCCTTTCAAGGTGCAGGAAAAGCACTGCGCGGCCTGCCACAAGGACGTGCACCGGGACCAGTTCATCGACAGGCCGGTCGCCGGAACGAAGGCCGCCGATTGCGCGCGCTGCCATGTGACGACCGACTGGCTGGCCGAGAAGTTCGACCACGAGAAGGACAGCCGTTTCCCCTTGCGCGGCGGGCATGAAAAAGTCGCCTGCGCCAGGTGTCATCTGCCGGTGAGCGCGGACCAGCCGCGCCTGCTGCACTACAAGCCGCTTGAGATCGAATGTCGGGCCTGCCACGTGAACCCGCCGGCAGCCCAGAAAGGCCAGTCATGAACAGGCACTCCCCGGGGATCACGGTGCTCTGCGCTGCGTTGGCGCTCGCGGCGTCCCTCTCGGCGGTCACTGCCGAATCGGCGCCCGCGCCCGCGCCCGCACCGGCGCCCATGGCGGTCAACCCGCACGGCGACATCAAGCTGGACTGCCGTCTGTGCCATGCCGGGCAGGCCTGGGCCGCGGACGCGAAGTCCGTGCCTTTCGACCACGCCGCCACCGGGTTCAGCCTGGAGGGTCAGCACGCGCTGGTCGCCTGCCGCGACTGCCACAAGCAGCCGCAGTTCTCCCACATCGGCACGCGCTGCGCCGATTGCCACCTGGACGCGCACAAGAACCGCCTCGGGCCGGCCTGCGAGCAGTGCCACACGCCCGCCGGCTGGGTCGAGCGCACGCAGGCCATGCGCGCACACGACACCACGCGCCTGCCGCTGGTGGGCGCCCACGCCAAGGTCGACTGCGACGCCTGCCACGCCGGCGCGCAGAGCGGCGAATACCTGGGCACGCCGTCGGACTGCTACGCCTGCCACCAACCGGCGTACGAGTCGACGCGCAACCCGGACCATCGCGCGGCCGGGTTCGCCACCGATTGCGACCGGTGCCACGGGGTCTTCTCGGCCACCTGGGGTCGCGGCGACTTCATCCACTCGCTCCGTTTTCCGCTGACGGGCGCCCACGCCGCGGCCGCCTGCGCGTCGTGCCATTCCGAGACCTTCGCCGGCACACCGACCGACTGCTTCGCGTGCCACCAGCCGGACTACGACGCGTCGGCCAATCCGCCGCATGCCACGGCCGGCCTGGGCACCGCCTGCGCGACCTGCCACGGCACGACCGACTGGCGGCCGTCCACGTACGACCACGCCCTGGCGCCCGCCAACTACCCGCTGCAGGGCGGGCACCGCGGCGTCGATTGCGCCGCGTGCCACACGACCGGCTACGTGGCGACACCGACGGACTGCTACGCCTGCCACCGCCCCGACTACGAGTCGGCGGCCGACCCGAACCATGTGGCCGGCGGGTTCCCGACCGACTGCACCACCTGCCATGCCGTGACGGTTTGGAGCGAATCGAACTTCGACCACGCGCGCACGGCGTTCCCGCTCACCGGAGCGCACGCGGCGCAGAACTGCACGCAGTGTCATGCCACCGGCTACACCGGCACGCCGACCGACTGCTACGCGTGCCATCAGACCAATTACGCGGCGACGACGAACCCGAACCACGTCACGGCGAACATCCCGACGACCTGCGTCGTCTGCCACTCGACGACCGCCTGGACGCCGGCCCAGTTCGACCACAACACCACGGCGTTCCCGCTGACGGGCGCGCACCGCAATGCCGCCTGTGAGGCGTGTCACGCCGCGGGCTATTCGGGCACGCCTTCGGACTGCTACGCCTGCCACCAGGCCGACTACGCCCAGACGAGCGACCCGAGCCACAGCGCGGCGTCGTTCCCGACCACCTGCGCGACGTGCCACTCGACGACGGCCTGGGAGCCGTCGACCTGGGACCATGAGCCGTTGTTCCCGATCGCATCCGGCGCGCACAGCATCATCGCCTGCGCCGAGTGCCATGTGACGCCGAGCAACTACGCGCACTTCGAATGCATCCTGTGCCACGAGCACAACCAGACCGACATGGCCAATGATCACGTGGGCCGGACCGACTACCAGTGGGTGAGCACGGCCTGCTACACCTGCCATCCGGACGGGCGGAATTGAAAATGAAACCGCAGTCGGCAGCCATCATCGTGCTCATGGTCCTGGCGATCGGTCCGGGACTGCCGCGCCGCGCGGCGGCAACCGAGGCCGAATGCCACGTCCGCTTTATCTCGGCCGAGAGCGTCTATCTGGACGCGGGCAGCGCCGCCGGACTGGACGTGGGCGTCAAGGTGCGCATCGTGCGCGGCGGCAAGGCCGTGGCCGAACTGGAAGTGGCGTACGTCGCCGAACACTCGGCCTCCTGCCGCATCGTCAGCGGGGCCGGCGCCATCAACACGGGCGACCGGGCGGTTTACGAACCGGTGGCCGGGAGCGCCGCGGTGGCCGCTCCCGATTCGCTCGTCTCGCGCGTCCGGACCGTTGACGGGGCGGGCGGCGGCAAGCGGTCTGGGTGGCGCTGCAGTGGGACCACAACTCCGAATCGACGGACAGGGCCCTGAAGACCGATCTGCTGAGCCTGCCGTTCCGCGTGCGCGCGCGCGGACTGGGCAACGGTTTCGAGTTCCAGGGCCGCGGCAGCCTGCGGCGCATCACGCGCAGCGGCTTCGGCGAGAGCACGCCGGCGTCCGAGTGGCGCAACCGGGTGCTGGAGGCGGCCCTGGTGCGCGAAGGTCGTGAACTGGACTGGCAGTTCGCTTTCGGTCGGGTGGGCGGGCGGCGCACGGCTGCGGCCGGGCCGTTCGACGGACTGGCGGTCACCCGGCGGCTGGGCGCGTCGACGACCTTCGGCGTCTTCGGCGGCTTCGCCCCGGCCTGGGGGGATCTCGGCTTCAGCACCGACGACCATCTCGGCGGCGCCGTCTTCGAGTACGACCGCGCCGGGGCCAACGGTCGCTACCTGGACATCACCGTGGCCGCGGTGGGCCGTTACCGCGAGGGCGAGATCAGCCGCGAATACCTGTCGCTGGTCACCAGTTGGCGTGATGGGAACCGGCTCAGCCTGCTGCAGGCGGCCGAGGTCGACTTCTATCGGGGCTGGCGCAAGGACGAGGGCGGGCGCAGTGCCGCGCTGACCAGCACGGCGTTGACCGGTCGCTACCAGGTCACGAAGCCCCTGGCGATCACGCTCGGCTACGACGGACGGGAGCCGGTCCGCACCTGGGAGACGCGCTCGCTGCCGGACAGCCTGTTCACCGAAGCGGGACGCAACGGCTGGCGCGCGGGCGCGGCCTGGCGCGGGCCCGGCGGCGCCAGCCTGGACGTGTCGGGCGGACTGCGCCACGAGCAGCGCACCGGCGAGGACGTCACCTCGTGGCAGGTGATGGGCCGCGTTCCGGCCCGCACCCTGCGCGTGGCTGACGCCAGCCTGTTCGTGCGCGGCTTCGACGGGCCCTGGCTGTCGGGCTGGTCGCCCAGCCTGCGGCTGCTGCGCACGGTGCGCGGGACGCGCTGGACCCTGGAGGCGGGGCGGTTCTCCTACAACGGCGTCGTGCCCGACGTTTCGCGCCAGAACACCTGGGCCGAACTCGGGTTCACGCGCGATCTGTGGGCCGGCTGGGACATGGCGGCCTCGTATCGCCACGACTGGGGCGACGACATCACGGGCCGGCGGCTTTTCCTCGAACTGGCCAGGCGGTTCTAGGGCGGAAGGGTTGAACGTGGAAGCGGTCCTGATCTGGATGGTGATGTTCGGCTTCGCGGGGCTGAGCGTCTGGCTCTACCTGCGGCAGTTCCGGAAGCGCCGCGCGAGCGATTCCGTGCGCCTGAAGCAGAACCAGGACCTGGGCATGGACCGTCCGGTGGGGCAGTACCCGCTCATCGACGCGGGCGCCTGCATCGGCTGCGGCACCTGTGTCTCGGCGTGCCCCGAGCACGACGTGCTGGGCATCGTCATGGGCCGCGCCGTGGTGATCAACGGCGCCCGCTGCATCGGACACGGCAAGTGCGCCGAGGCCTGCCCGGTCGGGGCCATCAGGATCGGACTCGGCGACATCACCAAGCGCGACGACATCCCCGTGCTGACGCCCCGGGGTGAGACCACCGTGCCCGGCATCTGGATCGCCGGTGAATTGAGCGGCTACGCGCTCATCAACAACGCGGTGGCCCAGGGACAGGCCGTCATGGAGGCGATCGCCGGGGCGCGCGGGCCGAGGCTGGAGGGACCCTCTGAAATCGTGGACGTCGTCATCGTCGGCGCCGGGCCGGCGGGCATGAGCGCGGGCCTGGTCGCCGCCGAGCGCGGATTGACCTGCGTGATCCTGGACCAGCAGGGCGCCGGCGGCACGATCCTGCAGTACCCGCGCCGCAAACTGGTCATGGTGCAACCGGTGACGATCCCGCGCCTGGGCAGGCTGCCGAAGCACGAGTACATCAAGGAGGAACTGCTCGAGATCTGGGAACAGCTCCACCGGGACTACGGACTGGACATCCGCATCGGGCCGCGCGTGACCGGCGTCAAGGGCCCGAAGGGCGACTTCACCGTCGAGACCACCGCCGGCAACTGGCGCGCGCGTCACGTGCTGCTGGCGCTCGGAAGGCGGGGCTCGCCGCGGCGTCTGAACGTGCCGGGCGAGGACCTGCCCAAGGTCGCCTACAAGCTCATCGACGCCGAAGCCTACAAGGGGCGCCGCGTGCTCGTGGTGGGCGGCGGCGATTCGGCGGTCGAGGCGGCCATGGGCCTGGCCCACCAGGAGGGCTGCGTGGTCACCCTGTCGTACCGCAAACCGGAACTGATGCGCATCAAGCAGCGCAACGCCGAGCGCTTCGCCGAGCTTGTCGAGGCCGGACGCGCCGAATTCCGTGGCGATACCAACGTGAAGGCGATCCAGGCCGACCGCGTCGTCCTGGACGGCCCCACCGGCCCGATCGTGCTGCCGAACGACGAGGTCTTCATCCTGGCCGGCGGCGTGCCGCCGTTCGGGCTGCTGCGCGAGATCGGCGTCACCTTCGGCGGCGATCAGAACGACGCGGAACGGTTGGCGGTCGCCATGGTTGCCGGCGCACGATCGGCACCGGATGTGGTCGGCGGGCCGCACAGCGCTTGATCACGGCCGGGGCCGGCATATCATGGGGGCCGTCCCGACCGCGAAAGGCGCGCCATGACCGTCGAGATCCGTGACACCGGCCCTTGGACCGAACTCTGCCTGGACCGCCCGCCCCGCAACGTGCTGGACGTGCCGATGCTGACGGCCCTCCGCGACGCGCTGGACGAGCTGGCCGCAAGCGGCGCCCCACTGCTGCTGCTGCGGGCGCGCGGCCGGCACTTCTCCACGGGCTACGACATCGCCGACATCCCCGCCGAGATCTTCGATCCCGACCCCGGCGTGCGCGCCGCGCATCCGTTCGAGCAGGTCATGGCGCGGTTGGTGGGCTACCCGTCGCCGATCGTGGCCGCCGTGGGCGGCGACGCCTACGGGGGCGCGGTCGAACTGCTGGCCTGCGCGGATCTGCGGGTGGGCGTGGAGAACGTGCGCGTCGGACTGCCGCCCGTACGGCTGGGCCTGATCTACAGCCACACGGGCCTTCGCCGCCTGCTGCGCGCGTTCGGGCCGGCGCTGGCGCGCGAGATGCTGCTGACCGGTGAAGCGGTCGAGGCCGCACGGGCGCTCACGGCGGGGTTCTTCTGCCGCGTCGTGCCGGGCGCCGGGCTGGACGCCGCCGCCGACGCCCTGATGACGAGCCTGTCGCGCGGGGGGCCGCAGGCGCTGCGCGGGACGCGGCGGGTGCTGAACCTGCTGGAGGAGAACGAGTCGCTGCCGGCATCGGCGCTGGCCGAGATCGCGGCGCTCCGGCACGCGGCGCGGCAGTCGCAGGAGTTCGCGGCGGCGCAGGCGGCGTTCCTGGAACGCCGGCCCTCGCCGTTCGGCCTGTCGCCCTCCGACCCCGGCTACTAGAACGAGAAGCGATCGCCGAACTCGAAGTGCCAGTCGCCTGCTTCGTCCTGAGCCGCCTCGAACCGCAGTTGCCAGGTGTCCAGGTTCACATGAGCGCCGGCGCCCCAGGTGAAGACCGGGTCGCCCGGTTCGGCGCCTTCGTACCAGGCCTGGCCGCCGTCGGCGAACGCGTGCAGGCCCAGGCCCACCGACTCGCCGTTCGGCGCGATCGGCACCATCACCAGCGGCAGACGGTATTCGGCGGTCAGTAGCCAGCCTTCGTCGCCTTCGAGCGAGCCGAAGCCGGCGCCGCGGATCGTTTCGGGACCGCCCAGGAACAGCAGATGGTCCAGCGGCGCCGGTCCGCCGACGCGGCGGCCCCAGCCGCGCAGGGCCAGCAGATGCTTGCCCGCGGGCAGCGGCACGAAGGCGCGCGCGTCGAGGGTCGTTTCGCGGTAGTCGGCGAAGCCGTTGCTCTCCCACTGCGCCGTTTCGAGCAGCAGGCTGCCGCCGCGCTGCGGATAGTACACGTTGTCGCGCGTGTCGAAGCCGATGCCGGCCGCCAGGCGCCAATGGTCCTCGTCGCCGGCAGCGTATGCGGCGGGCTGGGCCGGCGCGTCGTCACCGCGCGCCGGCGCCGTCCACACATACGGGTCGCGCTGCGAGAAATTGCCGTAATGCGCGCCCGCCTGCACGAAAACGGGGCCGCGGAAGGTCCAGCGCACTCCCGCTCCGGCGTCCCACTTGCGGGTGCGCGTGGGGCGGAACACGAAGTCGGACTGTTCCCCCGCGACGGAGACGGTGCCGGTCAGTCCGCGCACGTTCGCCAGCCAGGGCACGCGCCACTCGAGGCCGGCGGACTGCAGACGCCACGCCGAGACTTCCAGCCTCAGCGATTGTCCGCGGCCGCCCAGGTTGCGCTCCTCGAGCCAGCCGCCCAGTTCGTACTTGTGGCGGCGGTTGTGGCGCACCAGCGGCCCGTAGTAGGTGGTCAGGTCCTCTTCGACGTCGACCGTCAGCACCAGGCCGCCGTCCGGTTCCTCTTCGGCCGCCATGTCCACATAGCGGAACCAACCGCAGTCCTCCAGCGCGTCCCAGGCTTCGTCCAGGCGATCGGCGTTGAGCGTGTCGCCCTCGGACAGGCGCATGACGCGGCGCAGGACGATCTCCTGCGTGCGCTCGTTGCCGGTGATGACGATGCGGTTGATGGGTCCCGTCTCGTCGGCACGCGCGCGCGCGGCGCCGGGCGCCAGCACGATGGCCAGCAGCAGGGCGACCGGCAGCAACGGTCGGAAACTGAATGCGGAACTGGGCATGGTTCTGGACACATCCCGGTTGCAGGGAAATCGCGGAGAACAGGCCGGACCTCACCGGTCAATTACGCCGCAAGTCCTCCGAA
>JFJP01005547.1_pt1 | contig 16846 bp, 10 predicted proteins | sample 431651 | NCBI WGS metagenome assembly JFJP01 (sample SAMN02602958, study PRJNA72255) | Microbial mat metagenome, whole genome shotgun sequencing project. | biome: fresh water; feature: sink hole; material: water; isolation source: purple microbial (photo- and chemosynthetic) mats found in... | reverse complement strand
GATTCCATGGAAGGCCCAACGCCAATTTCAGCGCTGATCCACGCTGCAACCATGGTGACGGCAGGCATTTTCATGGTCGCGCGCATGTCACCGTTGTTTGAGTTGAGCGATACCGCGCTGAACTTCATTTTGGTGATCGGCGGCATCACTGCCCTGTTCATGGGTTTTCTTGGCATCATCCAAAACGACATCAAGCGGGTGGTGGCGTATTCCACGCTATCGCAGCTGGGTTATATGACCGTGGCTTTGGGCGCATCTGCGTATTCTGTGGCCGTGTTTCACCTGATGACCCATGCGTTTTTCAAGGCATTGTTATTCCTGGCGGCCGGTTCAGTCATCATGGGTGTGCATCACAACCAGGACATTCGCTGGATGGGTGGTTTGCGCAAATACATGCCAATCACATGGATCACCTCCTTGCTGGGTTCGCTGGCGCTCATTGGCACACCGCTGTTTTCTGGTTTCTACTCCAAAGACGAGATCATCATGGCAGTGCATGCCAGCAACTTGCCAGCTTCAGGATTTGCCTATTTTGCAGTTTTGGCGGGCGTATTCATTACGGCTTTCTATTCTTTCCGCATGTATTTCCTGGTGTTTCATGGGGCCGAGCGATTTGACAAAAATCCACAGGCGCACCACGGTCACGGCCACGATGACCATGGTTCCCATGGCAGTCACCACAACCCACATGAATCTCCCTGGGTTGTGACCCTACCGCTGGTGTTGCTGGCTATTCCTTCGGTGTTCATTGGTTATTTGACGATAGAGCCCTTGTTATTTGGTGGCGTATTGACCGATGCTATTTTTGTGAATTCCGAGATTCACAAGGCAATCGAGGTGCTGCGCGAAGAATTCCATGGCCCAATGCAACTCGCCTTGCATGGTCTGACGGCTGCACCGTTCTGGTTAGCTTTGGCGGGTGTCGCTTCTGCCTACTACCTGTACATGGTCAATACCAAATTGCCTGCGGCGATTCAACGCAGCGTCATGCCAGTGTTCAATCTGCTTGACAACAAATACTACATGGACTGGTTTAACGAGAACGTCCTGGCCGCCGGTGCACGAGGTCTCGGCATTGTGTTGTGGAAGGTGGGCGATCAGACCCTGATCGACGGCGCTTGTGTCAATGGTTCCTGGCGCGTCGTCGGCTGGTGTTCCGGCATCATCCGCAAACTGCAAACCGGCTACCTGTACGACTACGCCCTGACCATGGTGCTGGGTGTTTTCGTCTTGATGACGTATTTCGTCTGGCTCAAATAGGAGAAAACTGAAAATGGGTTTGTTGAGCCTGGCTATTTGGACACCGGTTGTATTCGGTGTCGTGCTGCTAGCCCTTGGTCGAGACGACCAAGCGCAGGCGGTGAGATGGATTGCATTGATTGGGGCGTTGGTCAGTTTGCTGGTGACGTTCCCACTGTACCTTCAGTTTGATGCATCAACTGCGGCCATGCAGTTTGGCGAAATGGCGCCCTGGATTGGGCGCTTCAACATCAACTACCACTTGGGAATTGATGGCATCTCGATTTGGTTTGTGTTGTTGACTGCTTTTATCAACCTGATCGTCGTGATTGCGGGTTGGGAAGTCATTACCAGCCGTGTCAACCAATACATGGGCGCTTTTTTGATCCTGAGTGGATTGATGATTGGCGTGTTTTGTGCACTCGATGGACTGCTGTTCTTTGTGTTTTTTGAAGCGACCCTGATCCCGATGTACCTGATCATCGGTGTTTGGGGTGGGCCAAACAAAATCTACGCTGCATTCAAGTTCTTTTTGTACACCTTGCTGGGTTCTCTGTTGATGCTGATCGCGTTGATTTACCTGTACAACGCCTCTGCTGGCAGTTTTGACTTGACCGTCTGGTACAAACTCAAGCTGGGCCAGACAGAGCAAACATTGTTGTTCTTTGCATTTCTTGCAGCGTTTGCGGTCAAAGTGCCTATGTGGCCGGTTCATACTTGGTTGCCTGATGTCCACGTTGAGGCACCGACTGGCGGTTCGGCGGTGCTGGCGGCCATCATGCTCAAGTTGGGTGCCTACGGTTTTTTGCGCTTTTCCCTGCCCATAACGCCGGATGCATCGCATGAGTGGGCTGGCTTGATGATTGGTTTGTCGCTGGCTGCAGTGCTGTATGTCGGGTTGGTCACCATGGTGCAGAAGGACATGAAAAAGCTGGTGGCGTATTCGTCCATTGCTCACATGGGTTTTGTCACGCTTGGCTTTTTCATATTCAGCGACCTTGGCGTTGCTGGTGGCATCATCCAGATGATTTCGCACGGCTTCGTATCGGCGGCCATGTTCCTGTCGATTGGTGTGCTCTACGACCGTATGCATTCGCGTGAGATTGCCAGCTACGGTGGAGTGGTGAACACCATGCCTAAGTTCACCGCTTTCGCCTTGTTGTTTTTTATGGCTAATTGTGGTTTGCCCGGTACCGCAGGTTTTGTTGGTGAATGGATGGTGATTCTGGGTGCCGTCAAGTTCAACTTCTGGGTGGGTATGGCGGCAGCCAGTGCGTTGATCTTTGGCGCGGCTTACTCATTGTGGATGTTCAAGCGCGTCTATTTTGGTGCAGTGGCCAATGACCACGTCAAAGAACTGAAGGACATCAACGCGCGCGAGTTTTTGTTCTTGAGCTTGCTGGCCATTGCTGTGCTGTACATGGGTATCTATCCCAAGCCGTTCACTGATGTGATGGATGTGTCGGTGGCTGAATTGCTCAAACACGTCGCGCAGTCAAAATTGCCTTGACCGTTCTGTGCAGACCCCTGGAAATAAGAGAATTAAATGATTGACAAACTTAGTTTGATCGCGGTCTATCCCGAACTGCTCCTCATGATCATGGCTTGCGTGGTTGCCATGTTTGACTTGGGTGTCAAGGGTGTCGGTCGCACGGCAACTTATGTGTTGACGCTGTTTACCTTGGCAGCGGTGGCGGGTCTGCAGGCCAGTTACGCGGTGACAGGGGAAACGATTTATGGCTTTGGCAACATGGTGGTCAGCGATGCAATGGGGAATTGGCTGAAGTGTTTTGCCGCTTTGGCTGTCATGGTGACGCTGATTTATGGTCGTGGCTATGCGGTCGGGCGTGACATGTTGCGCGGTGGCGAGTTGTTTACCTTGAGCCTGTTTTCGCTGTTGGGCATGTTCGTCATGATCTCGGGCAACAACTTTTTGGTCATTTACATGGGCATCGAGTTGCTGACCTTGTCCAGCTACGCCTTGGTGGCGTTGCGGCGCGACAACGCGGTCGCGATTGAAGCGGCCATGAAGTATTTTGTGTTGGGTGCACTGGCCTCTGGCTTTTTGCTCTACGGCATGTCGATGTTGTATGGTGCGACCGGTTCGCTCGACCTGCATGAGGTCTTCAAAGCCATCAACTCGGGGCAGATCAAACATCAGGTGTTGATTTTCGGACTGGTGTTCATGGTCGCCGGTCTGGCTTTCAAGCTTGGTGTGGTGCCATTTCACATGTGGATTCCCGATGTTTATCAGGGGGCGCCAACGGTGATTACCCTGTTGATCGGTGGCGCACCCAAGCTGGCTGCTTTTGCTGTTTTTATCCGTATCCTGGTAGAGGGCTTGTTGCCACTGGCGATTGATTGGCAGCAGATGCTGATGTTCATGGCCATAGCGTCGCTGTTGATCGGCAATTTCGCCGCTATTGCGCAGACCAATATCAAGCGCATGCTGGCGTTTTCCACCATTTCCCATATGGGCTTTGTGCTGATCGGTTTGATGTCGGGTGTACTGAATGGGCATACCCAGGCCGCTGGCAGTGCTTATGGCTCTGCCATGTTTTATGTGGTCTCGTATGTGTTGACCACATTGGCCAGTTTTGGCATCATTTTGCTGTTGTCTCGTCAGGGGTTTGAGAGCGAAGAGATTGCTGACTTTGCCGGCCTCAATCAACGCAGCCCGTATTACGCGGGCATTATGGCTATGTGCCTGTTTTCACTGGCGGGCATTCCACCGATGGTCGGGTTCTACGCCAAGCTCGCCGTGTTGCAGGCATTGCTGGCATCAGGTGGTGGTGCTTATGTGGCACTGGCGGTGTTTGCCGTGATGATGTCACTGGTGGGCGCGTTTTACTATTTGCGTGTCATCAAGCTGATGTATTTTGATGCGCCGATGACCGCATCTGAGGTGAGTGCGCCGATGGACGTTCGTGCCACCTTGACGCTTAACGCGGGTTTATTGCTGGTTCTTGGGATTGTGCCTGGCGGTTTGATGACCCTGTGTGCCAGTGCGGTTGCCAAGATGTTGACCAGTTGAGGGTCCTGAAAACTCATCTATTGCTTCCCATGATCAGGTCGGTTATTTTGAAAACTGTTGATGGTCATGGCACATCTTTCTGAAAAGACGCTGGCCAGTCAGGCGCTGTTCAAGGGCAAGTTTTTGCATGCCTTTCTCGATACGGTCGAACTGCCCAATGGAGTTTGCGCTACCCGCGAGTATGTCGTTCATCCCGGCGCTGTGATGGTCATTCCGATGTTGCAGGACGCGCAGGGTGATTTGCGTTTGGTGCTGGAGCGTCAATTCAGATACCCGGTGGGGCGGGTCATGATTGAGTTTCCTGCAGGGAAAATTGATCCTGGCGAGGATTCATTGCTGTGCGCACAACGTGAGTTGCGTGAAGAAACTGGCTACAGCGCCTCATCGTGGGCTTTTGCGGGTTGCCTGCATCCGGTTATCGCCTATTCGACAGAACACATTGATATCTGGTTTGCCCGCGGGCTATCCCTGGGTGAGCGTAGCCTCGACGAGGGCGAACTGCTCGAAGTGTTTACCGCGACACCTTTGCAATTGCTGGGGTGGTGTCGGGATGGCACGGTCACCGATGCCAAGACACTGGTCGCCGCGCTCTGGTTGCAGAATATGTTGTCCAACGCCTGGACGCTGGATTGGTCGGAAAACAGCGGCGATTGAAACCCCCGCATCATGATTGTCTTTGACCTGCAATGTTCCGCACAGCACGTGTTTGAAGGCTGGTTTGCCGGTGTGGATGACTTTCAACAACAATGCCAGCGTGGCTTGCTGCTTTGCCCTTTGTGTGGAGATTCAGCGGTGAGTAGGCGCTTGAGTGCGCCTCGCCTCAACCTTGGCACACGACTTGAACCACCTGATAGGGAGCTACGTTCATCCGACGAGGCTGCTGAGGCTGGGACGCCATCTGCCAGTGTCGTGGATGCTCCGGAAAACGCCCTCCAGCGAGCTTGGGTGGAGGCCGCGCGGCATATCGTGGCCAGCACTGAAGATATGGGTAACAATTTCAGCCTGGAGGCGCGTCGCATCCATTACGGCGAAGTGGTTGAACGTGGCATCCGTGGCTACGCAACGCTGGCTGAAACCCTCGCGTTGCTCGACGAGGGCATCGCTGTCATGCCACTGGTGTTGCCAGAAGCTTTCAAGAAGACCTTACAGTAGCCAGCACCTCGCCTCTGTGCGAAGTCAAGGACTGGCAAGCAAACCATCTCCGGAGACAAAAAAATGACACACGCCTCTCTCATCAATCTGCGTGCTTACACGCTCGAAAACGCTGGCTCGTCTGCCGCCGAACTGACTGAATTTGTCACGGCCTACTACGAAAGCGCCGACCCCGATGTCCTGCAAGTGCGCGATCCGGAGCATCTGCTGGCCATTGCCCGCGCCCATTTTCGCCTGCTTGATCAACCGGCCAACGCCAGTGGGTCCCGTGTGCGGGTTTATAACCCGAGTCTGGCTGAAGACGGCTTTATCAGCGAGCACACGGTGATTCAGATCGTTCACGACGATATGTCATTTTTGGTGGATTCGGTCACTATGGCTGTGAACCGCTCGGGCCGCATTGCGCACTGGATCGTGCACCCGCTGCTGATGGTCGAGCGAAATGCGCAGGGTCACCTGGTTAAAACACGGCTTGCCACGGCCGACGGCCCGGCCCCGGTGCAGGTCAAGTCGCTGATTTTTGTTGAATGCGATCGCATCGTTCGTCAGTCTGATCGCGATGCGTTGGCGACCGAACTGGTGCGCGTACTGAACGATGTGCAGGCCGCCGTGACCGATTGGCCCGCCATGCTGGCTCGGCTACGGTGTCTGTGCGACGACTCGTCGCGCGCTAATCTGCCGACACTGGCGCAACAAGAAGGCATTGAATTCTTGCGTTGGCTGGAAGACAAGCACTTCACCTTTCTGGGTGCACGTGATTACGCGTTGCAGCATCAGGGCGACAGCATCAGTCTGCTGGCTTTGCCGCAATCCGGGCTTGGCATATTGCGTGGGGAGCCGCGCACGATGCTCTGCCCCTTGCCCACCGATGCACAAATTTATCTGCATTCTGACCAGTTGGTGATGGTCACCAAGGCCATGACCCGTGCCACGGTGCACCGGCCCGCCTGGCTGGATTACATTGCCGTCAAGCGCTGTGACGAAAGTGGCAAGGTGGTGGGCGAATCTCGTTTTTTGGGGCTTTACACCTCCAAAGCGTATGCTGCACCAGTGTCTGAGATCCCGCAAATTCGCCAGCGAACCGCGCAGGTGATGCACGCAGCTGGCTTGATACCCGACAGCCACGCAGCCAAATCCTTGCAAGCGATTCTCGATGCCTACCCGCGTGATGAATTGTTTCAGGTGGAGCCGGATACGCTGATTGAGCATGCGCTTGGCATCTTGCGATTGCAGGAGCGTCAGCGCACACGGCTGTTCACCCGACGCGATCCGTTTGGCCGCTTTACCAGCGTGCTGGTGTTTGTGCCGCGTGACCGTTACAACACCGAACTGCGCAGCCGCATCGGGCAGGAACTCAGCCGCACGCTCGATGGGCAGTCGATCGAATTCACCCCGATGCTCACCGACCACCCGCTGGCCCGCATTCACTATCTGGTCAGGGCGCGTACGCTGGCACCGGCTCACCCCGACCTTTCAGCGCTGGAAGTTCGCATTGCCCGCCTGGCCCAACGTTGGGAGGATGAGTGCAAGACTGCGTTGCTACAAATTCACGGTGAGAGCCAAGGCATGTTGCTGGCCAAGCGTTTTTCCAATGCCTTTTCGCAGGCATACCGGGACGACTTTTCCGGTATCGTGGCGGCCGACGACAGCCTGACGCTGGCCCAGCTGTCCGGCGACAGCAATCTGGCGGTCAAGCTTTACCGTCCGCTCGATGCACTCGCTGGCGAAATGCGCCTCAAAATTTACCGTATCGGCAAAGTGGCCCTGTCCGACTCGCTACCGCTACTCGAACGCATGGGTGCACGCGTGCTCGATGAGCGTCCTTACAAGCTGCTTGATGCCGAGTCGCAAGAGTTCTGGATACATGACCTGGGTCTGCAGTTCGCACCCGACACCGATATTGCGGTCATCAAGGAGCGCTTTGAGGCACTGTTCATGCAGGTCTGGTGCGGTGAGGTGGACAGTGACAACCTCAATCAACTGGTGCTGTCCACCCGGATGGATGCCCGGCAGATTGCCATTCTGCGCGCCTACACCCGGTATTTTCGCCAACTCGGTTTTGCCTTCAGCCAAACCTACATCGAAGCCACGTTGTTCAAAAATTCGGCTATCGCCCAATTGCTCACTGAATTGTTCCATGCGCGCTTTCATCCCGCCGCCAGCGCTGACCGGGAGGCTACACAGCAGACGCTGTGCAGACAGATCGAGTCTCACCTGACTGCCGTGGCCAGTTTGGACGAAGACCGCATCCTGCGCCAGTTTTATGGCGCGATTCGTGCGACGCTGCGCACCAACGCTTGGCAGCGCACCGCGCAAAATGGCGATAAACCGTATTTAAGTTTCAAGTTCGATCCGCATCAACTCCCCGGGGTACCAGAACCCAAGCCGATGTTCGAGATATGGGTGTATTCGCCGCGCTTTGAAGCCTTGCACCTGCGCAACGGCAAGGTGGCACGCGGTGGCATCCGCTGGTCAGACCGGCGCGAAGATTTCCGCACCGAAATTCTTGGCCTGGTCAAGGCGCAGCACGTCAAAAACACCGTCATTGTTCCCGTTGGTTCCAAAGGCGGCTTTGTCCTTAAAAAAGCCCCGGCAAGTGCCGACCGAGAAGCCTTCATGGCTGAAGGCATTTCATGTTACCGCCTGTTTTTGTCTGGCCTGCTGGATTTGACCGATAACCTGGTTCACGCGGCCGTGGTGCCGCCGCCGGATGTGGTGCGCCACGATGGCGATGACCCCTATCTGGTGGTGGCAGCCGACAAGGGTACGGCCAGCTTCTCCGACATTGCAAACAGCGTGTCGGCAGACTACGGTTTCTGGCTCGGCGATGCCTTTGCGTCGGGCGGCTCGGTGGGTTACGACCATAAAAAAATGGGCATCACCGCACGCGGGGCCTGGGAGTCTGCCAAGCGGCATTTCAGGGCGTTAGGGCACAACACCCAGACCACACCCTTCACCGTGGTCGGCATTGGCGACATGTCGGGCGATGTTTTTGGCAATGGCATGCTGCTCTCAGAGCAAATCCAGCTGGTCGCGGCCTTTGACCATCGGCATATCTTTATCGACCCGCATCCCGATGTAGCGCGCAGTTTTGCCGAGCGCCAGCGCCTGTTTGCGTTGCCGCGCTCTAGCTGGGACGACTACGACAAAAGCCTGATCTCGCCAGGTGGTGGTGTCTATTCCCGTGCGGCCAAGTCGATCACACTGTCTGAGGCCGCACGCGCGGTGATGGGCATTGAAGCGACCGAACTGGCGCCGTTTGAGTTGCTCAATGCCCTGCTCAAGGCACCGGTGGACCTGATTTACAACGGTGGCATTGGAACCTATGTCAAGTCTTCCAAAGAAAGCCATCAGCAAGCCGGCGACAAGGCGGGCGATGCCTACCGGGTCAACGGCTCAGAGCTACGCTGTAAAGTGCTGGTCGAGGGCGGCAACCTGGGGTGTACCCAGCTCGGCCGCATTGAATACGCCCAGGCAGGCGGCCTGATCTATACCGATGCCATCGACAATTCGGCGGGGGTGGATTGCTCAGACCACGAGGTGAACATCAAGATACTGCTCGACCGGGTGGTCGAAGCCGGTGACCTGACCTTGAAACAGCGCAACGACCTGCTGGCTTCGATGACCGACGAAGTGGCGCAGCTGGTGCTGGCAGACAACTACTACCAGACGCAGGCGCTCGATCTGGCCAGTCATCGCCCGATGTATGTGCTCGATGCACAACAGCGCCTGATGCATTGGCTCGAAGGCGCGGGCAGGTTACATCGTGCCATCGAGTTCTTGCCCAGCGACGATGAAATCGCCCGCCGGCGCGCCGCCAAAACCGGTCTGACAGCCCCCGAGGGCGCGGTGATTTTGGCCTACGCCAAGATGTCGGTGTTCGATGACCTGGTGGCCAGCAACCTGCCCGATGACCCGTATTTCGACCGCACCCTCAAATCATATTTTCCGCATGCGCTGTCGGCCAGGTTTGCCGATGTGATTGAACGCCACCCGCTGCGTCGTGAAATCATCGCCACCTATGTGGCCAACACGGTGGTCAATCGCGCGGGGGCCACCTTCATCAACTTCCTCGCTGCCGAGGCCGCAGCCACGTCAGCCGATGTGGTGCGCGCCTACACGCTGGCACGCGAAATTTTTGCGTTGGAGCCGCTGTGGGACCAGATTGATGCGCTGGACCTGAAGGTCTCCAGCAGTCTGCAACTTGAATTGCTGGGCCAACTGGTGGCGATGGCGCGGCGCGCCTCGCGCTGGATCTTGCGCCGGCGCGCCAAAGGCGGCGACATGCCCACCCTGATTGCACGGTACCAGCCGGGTGCCGCCGAACTCAGTGCTCAACTGCTGACCTGGCTGCCGGCGCACTCGGTGGCCGACTGGAATGGTGCCACGCAGACGCTGGTGCAAGCCGGTGTGGCGGCCGATCTGGCGCAACGCCTGACGGCATTGGACTTTATCTTTCCGGCACTTGACCTGGTGGATCTGGCGGCACACGCCAAGCTGACGCTGGAAGAGGCGGCACGCACCTATTTTGCGGTGGAGAACCGGCTGGGGCTAATGGCCTGGCGCAGTCAGATTGCACGCTTGCCCACGGATACCTTGTGGCAGACACAGGCACGCGGGAGCGCGCGCGACGACGTGTACGCCATTGCCAGCCAGATTGCAAAAACTGTGCTGACCAGCAATATTGGTGTGGACGATTGGGTTGCGCAACATGCGGCGCAAATCGACCGCCTGTGTCAGCTGCAACAAACCATCAGCCACCAGGCGCCCGATCTGGCACCGATTTCAGTGGCACTGCGTGAATTACGCCATCTGGCGGTTTGAGTTCCGGCTCGGTGCCATGACATTGGCCGGGCAAGCTCACGCAGTGGTGTTGACCACGCTGCCCACAACGGCGGTGCTGGCTGACGACGCTTGGCTGCTGTAACTCTCAACAGCCAGTGTGTTGGTTTGACCGGAAGACTGCAATATATTGGTAGCGGACAGCAGGCTGCCCACCACGATGCTTTGTTGCGTTGCCGATAAATCCATGTTGAGGAGGGGTTTGGCAAACTGGGCAACAGCAGCCAGTTGCTCTGTGTAGGTCGAGCCGTCTGGTTGAGGAACTGTTGCCTGTCTGACGTTGGATCCAGCCGTGCTGGCGGCCGCCTGGCTGGCTTGGTTGGACAGGCTGCGCACAGTCTCTTGCCGCTTTTCGTAATTGCTTTGCGCCTGGTCCATTTGCGCGCTCAACTGGGTCACTTCAGCTTGCGCCTGATCCGCCTCGCGCTTGGCCGCTTCAAGCCGGCTGCGAATCAGCGATGACTGCAGCGATGGGGTGGCACTGTTGATGGCGGCAAGGGCAGCCATGATGACACCTGCTGGCGCGTGACCTCAGGCCGTCACATTGAGCAGCTGGCCCGTGGTCTGCCCCTGGGTATTGACCACCGGTTTGGCTGTTGCGTCTTTCTGATACTGATTCTGCGCCTGAGTGCGGGTTTGCTCCTGCGTCTGGTTCTGGGTTTCGGTCTGCTGACGTGTCTGGGTGCGGGTGGGCTGCTGCGTCGATTGAACTGGTGCGCTGCTGGTGCTTGAAACGTTCATTTGAGGCTCCTTGGTGGGTTAGTTCGAAGTTTACGAGTCTTGCGCACAATGTTCAACCACTGGTTTTAATGTCCTCAGCCGGGTCATGCGTTGAATTGCAAGGCTGCCAGGCCGGCATAAACCCCGCCGTGGGCCACCAGTTCTGCATGCGTGCCCTGTTCCACCAGTTGCCCCTGGTCGATCACCACAATGCGGTCGGCCTTTTGCACCGTGGCCAGGCGGTGCGCGATGATCAGTGTGGTGCGGCCAGACATGGCCGACTCCAGCGCCGCCTGCACCATGCGCTCGCTTTCGGCATCCAGCGCACTGGTGGCTTCATCGAGCAGCAGCAGTGGCGGATTTTTCAGGATGGCGCGGGCAATGGCGATGCGCTGGCGCTGGCCGCCGCTCAGGCGCACACCGCGTTCGCCCAAAAAGGTGTCGTAGCCTTGCGGCAGGGCGTTGATAAAGTCGTGGGCAAAGGCCGCTTGTGCCGCAGCTTTCACTTCGACCTCGGAGGCTTCGGGCCGACCATAGCGGATGTTCTCCAGCGCGCTGCTGGAGAAAATCACCGCGTCTTGCGGCACGATGCCAATGCGGTGACGCAAGTCAGACAAGGCCAATTCGCGGTTGGACACACCGTCAAGCCGGATACAGCCGCTTTGCGCGTCATAAAAGCGCAACAACAACTGAAACACCGTGCTCTTGCCCGCGCCGCTGGGCCCAACCAGCGCCACCGTCTGCCCGGGTGCCACGTGCAGCGAAAAATCGTGCAGCGCGGCCTGCTTTGGGCGCGATGGATAATGAAACGTAACTGATTCAAAGTCAATAGCGCTCCCCGCTTTTGGAATAAGGGCTGGAGCCGGATTTGATGGTGAAACAATAGGCGACTTCTGGTGCAGCAGTTCCATCAGCCGCTCGGTGGCCCCGGCGGCGCGCAGCAGGTCGCCATACACCTCGCCGAGCACCGCAAAGGCGCCGGCCAGAATAATCACATACACCACCGTTTGCCCCAGATGTCCGGCGCTGATGCGCCCAGCCATCACCGCCTGTGTGCCCTGGTACAAGCCCCACAGCAGTGCCGCCGAGGTGGCGATGATGATGAACGCCACCAGCCCCGAGCGTGCCCGGGTGCGCCGCACCGCCATCGCAAACGCGTTCTCGGTGGCGCAGGTGAAGCGGCTGGTCTCAAGCGCTTCTGCGGTGTAGCTTTGCACCACCGGAATGGCGTTGAGCACCTCGGCGGCAATCGCGCTGGAATCAGCCGCGCGGTCCTGGCTGGCGCGCGAGAGCTTGCGCACGCGCCGGCCAAACCCGGCTGCCGGTGCCACGATCAGCAGCAGCACCAGCAGCACCTGCAGCATTACCAGCGGGTTGGTCCAGATCAGAATGCCCAACGCGCCCGCGCCCATCACCAGATTGCGCAGCCCCATGCTCAAACTCGAACCCACCACGGTTTGCACCAGCGTGGTGTCAGCCGATAGTCTTGACAGTACCTCGCCGGTTTGCGTGGTCTCGAAAAACTCCGGGCTTTGCCGCAGCACATGGGCATACACGGCGTTGCGCAAATCAGCGCTGACGCGCTCGCCGAGCCAGCTCACCATGTAAAAACGCGATGCCGACAGCAGACCCAGCGCCACCGCCACGCCAAACATGGCGGCAAAGTGTTCGCGCATCGCCATCAACTGCGTCCCTTTGTCGCTTTGCACCAGGCCGCCGTCGATCAGGCTGCGCAATGCCAGCGGAAAGGCCAGCATGGCCAGCGCCGCGCCCACCAAAAACAGCAGCGCCAGCCCGATCTGCAGTCGGTAGGGGCGCAGAAATGGCAGCAAACCCGACAAAGATCGGGGGCTGCGTGCGGCGGAGGAGTTTTCAGACATGATGAAACCGTTCAAAAAGAAAGCCGGGAAAGCGTTTCTAAAATATACACAAAATCAGTCTCTAGCCCTTATAGAAAAAGCGCTAGCAGCTATAAAAATAAATTAATCATGACAAGCTGAGGGGGCTGGCGTAGCCAGTCATTTCCAGATAGCCCTGGCCCACAGCCTGATTTTGGGCGCTCTGCAACTCGCACAAACCTTCCCAGTAAATGGCTCCAGTTGACTGGCGGCTGTCGAGCTCCTGGTTATCAATCAGCGCGCGCACCGTGTAGCGCTGCCACGGCGCTGTGCTAGCAGAGGCAGACTGCGCCGACAGCCGAATCTCGAGGGTCCATTGCACCGGGTAGGTGGCAGCACTGGCTGGACTTTTCCAGAAACGCGTGGGTGTGAAGACCACGTCTTCTGGCGCAAAAATCACCGGCTCGGTCATCCCCAAGGCGCGCCACGAGCCACCGGCCCACAGCGTATGGCCAGACTTGTTGCGCAGCCGAAAGGCCGTCAGCGCACTGCCGTCGTGCAGATTCATGCCAATCCAGTCCCAGCCCACCGCGTCCGGGTGCAGCAGCGTGTTGCTCCATTCGTGGTCCAGCCAGGCGCTGCCGCTGACGGGCTGCGTCTTGCCGGCCAGCGTCAGTTGGCCCGCCGCCTGCAACTGTGGCAGGCTGTAATAAAAGCTGGCCTGCGCCGCCTGTGGCCCCTTGCGCGACAAGCCCTGGTCGCCTTGCAGCAACAAGGGCTGCGTTTGCGTCAAACGCAGCGCAAAGGCAAAGTCTTGCCCGCGTGCCTGCGCCTGGTAGGCTGGGCCTTGGCGCTTTAGCGACCAGTCGCGCAGGCTGATGGCGGTATCGCGCGTGTCGGCAGCGGCCAGATCGACCGTGGCAGTTCCTGAACTGCGGGCGATGCGCTGGTCGTGCAGCAGCCGCCCGCCCGCCACATCGGTCACCGCTGCATGCGCAAAGATGAGTTGCCGGGCTGCAAAGGCCGACTTCATTTGTTGCGTGGCTTCAACGCGCGAGCGAAAAAACGTCAACTGAAAACCAAAGCGCTGGCTGCCCGCGTGCAACGCGCCTGTGACGTACCACCACTCGATGGCGGTATCGGGGTGGCTGCCCAGATCGCGCGGAAACTGCAATACGCGCCGGGTTAACGGCACCAAGCTGGAAGCAGCATCTGGGCGCGCCATTACAGGCCAGCCAGAAAGCAGCAGGCCGGTGCGCAGCAGTTGGCGACGGGTGAAGTGGGTATGGCGCATGAGTTCAGCTTGGGTGAGTCCCTTGGCAATGCATGACGGCAGGCAGCGGGCCGGCAAACAAGGTAATCCAGTCGTTGGGGGCCCAATGGTAGCGGCAGCTTGATCTGCGCATCAACTCGGGCAGCGGCAGCCTGTTGACCACGCGCGCTTTAGGCGCTGGTGGCTCGACACCGTATGACCATGTCGGCGCGCCGCGCTTTGTCTCGGTGACTTTCAGCTCGGACTTCTAAAGCGGCTGTCGGCTGGGTCAGCCCCATCGCCCGTCGCCAAAGTGCCAACAAGGGCGCTTTGGCGGCGGGCTTTTTTGATTAGACTGCAGCCCTGAGCAATGGGCGGTCGGGATCAAACACAAGGAATCAGGTCATGTTCAAGAGGTCATTCAATCGCACCCTGTTGCTGGCGACGCTGGTTAGCTTTTCAAGTCTTGGGTTGGCGGGCAAGCCGGTTGGCCAATGGGCAGCCACGGCCCCCATCACGTTGACGCTGATTGCCCTGAACGACTTTCACGGCAACATCATGCCCCCCGGCGGCAGCGTGCTGGCTCCTGACAGCACCAATCCGGCCGGTACACGCGTTTCGGCAGGTGGGGCGGCCTACTTGTCCACGCTGGTGCACCAACTGCGGGCGCAAAATCCGAAAAACACGCTGGTGGTAGCAGCCGGCGACATGGTCGGTGCGTCGCCACTGACCTCCGGGTTGTTTCATGATGAACCCACCATCGACGTGCTCAACCAGATTGGCCTGGATGTCTCTAGCGTGGGCAATCATGAGTTTGACAAGGGCCAGGCCGAATTGCTGCGCCTGCAACAGGGCGGCTGCTTTCCCGCGGCAACGGACGGCAGCGCTGGCGTGGTTGGCAAAGACACCTGCATGGACCATGGCCGCTTCAAGGGGGCCAAATTCCAGTACCTCGCCGCCAATGTGCTCGATGAGAAGACGGGCGCCACGCTGTTACCGTCCTCGGTCATCCGCCAGTTGGGCGGTGTCAAGGTCGGCTTTATTGGCCTGACCTTGAAAGACACGCCCACCGTGGTGACCCCGGCCGGCGTCAAGGGGCTGCGATTTGCTGACGAGGTTGAAACCGTCAGTGCGCTGGTGCCAGTGCTGAAAAAACAGGGGGCTACGGTGATCGTGGTGCTGATGCACCAGGGCGGCCAGACGACGGCCAAAACCGTGATGGACAAATCCTGCCCTGGTTTTACCGGCGAGATCGTTGGCCTGAGCGACCGTTTTGACCCGGCGGTTGATGTCGTGGTCAGCGGTCACACGCATCAGGAATACGTTTGTTTTCGCCCCGATGGCAAACTGGTGACGCAAACCGGCTCGCATGGCCGCCTGGTCACGCGCATTGACCTGATCGTCGATGGCAAAACCAAAAAAATCATCGCCAAGGACGCCAACAACCGGCTGGTGGTCAACGATCTGGCGGTCAAGGACCGTGATGGCAAGCCAATTCCCCTGCCAGCGGGCTACACCCCTTTGACGCGTGACCCGAAGGTGGACCAACTGGTGCGCCGCTACGGTGACCTGACAGCCACCATTGCCGACGCGGTGATTGGCCGGCTGGCCGCGCCACTGGACCGCAAGCAAAACCCGGCCGGTGAAAGCACGCTCGGTGCGGTGCTGGCTGATGCCTTTCTGGCCGCCTCCAGCGATGCCAGCTACGGCAGCCAGGCAGCGCAAATCGCCTTTACCAACCCTGGCGGCATTCGCAGTGACATGACATCGAGCCTGACCGTGACCTTTGGCCAGCTGTACAACGTGTTGCCGTTCAACAACAACATTGTCACCATGGACCTGACTGGCCAGCAACTGTTGCGCCTGCTGGAGCAGCAGTGGGAAAGCCCGCAGCCCAAGGGCGGGCGCATCATGCCGGTGTCCAGTGGCTTTAGCTACACCTGGGATGCCAGCCAGCCTGAAGGCGCCGCTCCTGGCACTGGCCAGCGCGTGGTGCCGGGCTCGATGAAACTCAACGGAGAGCCGATCGATCTGGCCGCCAGCTACCGCATCACCGTCAACAACTTCATGGCCAGCGGTGGCGACAACTTCACGCTGCTGCGCGAGGGGCGCAACCGCCAGGAAGGCGACATCGATTCGGCCATTGCCAAGCTGTATTTCCGTGTCAAGGGCATCGTTACGCCACCCAGGCTGGACCGCATCACGCTGATGGCCGTGCCGTCGGTGCCGTAATCACCGCGCCCGCAGCACCAGCTGGGTTTTGCCCATGATGATGTCGAATTTCGACAGGAACGACTGACCCAGCAGCGCCTCGTTATCGTCACCCATGTTCAGCCCGACACCGACCCTGACATTGCTGACGCTCACCGGTCCGATGGCAATCTCCACGCCTTCCACGATGCGCCCGGCCCGGTTTCCATTGGCGGTGCTGAAAGTGGTGGGTGTGCCGCCGCGCAGGCCTGCCCGCTGTGCAAGGCCGACGCTCACGCTGACCAGCGAGGCCCCGGTGTCCACCATGAATTGGGCCGGCTGGCCGTTGACGCTGCCCAGCGCGTAGAAGTGGCCGTCGGCCGAACGCTGAATCACCAGGTCACCATTGGAGCGCACCTGGGCCTGCCTGGGCTTGAGGTAATGCGTCATCAGCAGGTAGAGCAGTCCCATCACCACGCACCAGAAAATCATCATCGGGATCAGCCCGGTTTGCGGTGGGGAGGCGGATTTGTGGCCCAGGTGCTTGCCAGAAAAAGCGGAAAACCGCTCGCGTGTCTT
>JFJP01032848.1_pt1 | contig 16850 bp, 17 predicted proteins | sample 431651 | NCBI WGS metagenome assembly JFJP01 (sample SAMN02602958, study PRJNA72255) | Microbial mat metagenome, whole genome shotgun sequencing project. | biome: fresh water; feature: sink hole; material: water; isolation source: purple microbial (photo- and chemosynthetic) mats found in... | reverse complement strand
AAAATCCAAGTTGAGTGCTATCGAAAGCAAAATACCGGAGAATGGCTTGCTCAAATTTATAATGCGGAAGAAATAGTGGAATTTATTTGTATTGATTTCAAATGCCCCATAGAAAAAATTTACCACAAGGTCTTAGGATTAATTACTTAAATCTTTTCAATGGAATTAAACCATTTCGGTAGTGCTCAAAAGCAAGAGATGTTTTTGGATATTTTGTATTTATTTTCAGTAAATTATAGATTTAATCAGCATCTCAATTTGATCACTGCCCCCGTATTTTATTAGTTGAATATGGTGGGAATGAAAGCAATGAAAAAAACTCGCTCGAGAAAATCCTAAAGAACAAAGAAAACCTGACCGATTTCAAAAACCCGTCAGGTTTAAAATTAATTTCTTCTCAATAAAACCGTTTGTTACGATTTGTTTTAACGCACTAATTGCAAAAGAACATCACCATAATCGTTACTGTTTTCAGTTGCTCCAACTGTTTCACTAGGAACAGCTACAATTCCTGATAATACTCCATTTTCTAAGGTCATGCGATATTCACGGTTATTACTCCAAAGATTACTACCATTGGTAAAATCTAAAGTTCTCATGCGTTTAACTCTGATAAGTTGTTTCGTGGGGGTTGAAGCAGGAAGTTTTGCAAAAACATCAGATGCAATACGATCTTGATCAAAAAAATTGCCATTTATTTGAAATTGATTGATAATGTCACCCGCAACACGGCTGGTTAGTGAACCATCGCTAATATTAGTTGATTGGTGGCTAATTTCTCCACCAACATAACCGTCTTGCACAACGGTAAGGTTTAAAGTTGTGGTATAATTTCTTCCATATACTTTATATGTGCCTTGCCATTTGGTGTTGCGTAAGGATTGCTCTAATTGTTCTTGAAGTGAAGATTGATTAAACGCGCCTTTCAACTCAAGGCTGTATTGAGGATTAAGTGCAAAATCAACACTAAAGAACAAATCAGACCACAAAGGTTTAATACCTCCTAAAGTAACTTTATCTACGCCTGATTTTTCAGAAATAACATAGGCTTTTGAGAAATCAACGTCTGCACCCGCATAAGCGATTTGACTTAAAGCTAATGCAATACTTGCAATAAGCAGCTTTTTCATAAGAAAATTTCCTTGTTTGAGTTAAAAAGTGCTTATAATTTAGATAACTTTATTGAAATTTAACACCCACTAAAAGTTTAATTTTTAACCGATGAGTGTGGATTATGAAACAGCATGAGATTATTGCGTTGATGCGACGAGTGAAAGGTTGGACACAAGCACAAATGGCGGAGCAATTAGATATGTCGATTAATGGTTATTCTAAAATTGAACGCGGAGAAACCAGTGTTTCTGATGATAAACGTGAGAAACTTGCTCATATTTTTAACGTTGAACCACAAGATTTTTTTAATTTTGACGGCAAAGTTATTTTAAATTTAATCAATTTTAATGATCAAAGCAATAATAATAAAGTTCTCACTCAAAACAGCATTTCAAATTGTCAAGATGAATTAGAAAAAGCGAATTTAATCATCGAACAAAAAGACAAAGAAATTGCCTATCTCAAAGAAATCCTCTCATTAAAAGAAACGCTCCTCAAACAAAATTAAGGCGATAAAAAACCCCTCGCAGAATTTTGAGGGGCTTTTTTTAAATTAAAACAAAAACTTAATACAAACCAGCAATATATTCACTGAGGGCTTTGATATCTTCGGGGTGGTGTAAGCGGCGTGTTGACCGCTCAAACGGGGATATTTAGCCCCAGCATTGCCCACACCGTTGGGTGCATGACACGCCATACACGCAGGGATTTTCTTCTCTGCATTACCGCCACGATAAAGTTTTTGACCCGCTTCGACGGATTCTTTGGCAGCCATTCCTGGTTGAGGGGTTTGGGTGCTAAAAAATGCCGCAACATCGAGCATATCTTGATCACTTAACGGGGCTGCTTGACCGCTCATCATCGGGTCTTTGCGTTTGCCATCTTTGAAGGCTTTTAGCTGATCGACGGCATAACTTGCGTGTTGACCAGCTAATTTAGGAAACGCATCGGAAGGGCTATTGCCGTCGGGACCGTGACAAGCACCACACGCCGCCGCTTTAGTTTGACCTGCTTTAGCATCACCAGACGCGGGCGCAGCAGGGGCAGCGGCATCACTCGCAAACGCTGAGCCGCTTAATAACGCACATAGAGCAAAAGTTACTTTTTTCATTCTCCAATCCACACAGTTGAAATGAAACAAACACATTCGTGCACACAAATGACATACTTTAGCAGACCCCTCAAAAAAAAGTAATACTTTTATGCGTCAAATTGCGATCTGTGCGGCGTTGGGAATCGTCGCCTGCCAATTTTTGAGCGATTTACCACCGCTATCATGGTCGTTCGTATCTTTGCATTGTTTTCTTTTAATTCTCAATAAAAATAAGCACTTAAAAAGCATTGGCTGGATCGGATTAGGTTTTTTATACGCCCTTTGGATAGCCCACAACATTTTAAATACAGACTTACCCATTGATTTAGAAGGAAAATTAATCGAAGTTCACGGACGCATCGTCAACATCCCTCAACAAATGGGCGACGGAATGCGTTTTGAATTCGACATCGACCGCACGCCAAATTACCCCGCCTTCAAAGCCCGCTTAAATTGGCACAAAAACTTTCCGCAAAATCTTCAAACAAATCAACGCTATAAATTACAAGTTCGCCTTAAAAAATCACACGGTTTGAGAAACCCAAATACCTTTGATCAAGAACGCTGGTTCTTTCAAAATCGCATTCGTGCGCAAGGAAATGTTAAAACAGGAACATTATTAGAAAACGGTTATGATTTACGATTTCAAATCTACCAACATTTAAAAGAAAAAATGAAAGATTTACCCCGCTCTGGGATTTTAATGGCATTGATTTTAGGAGAAACCAAAGGCATTTCTCATCAAGAATGGCAAGCATTAAGAAATACTGGAACAATTCATTTAATTTCAGTTTCTGGTACACATTTGTCAATGATTGCTGTTTCAATTTCGTCATTAATGATTATTTTAATGAGAATAATCGGAGGAAAATGGTTATTAATGATTAAAGCACAAGTCATGGCTGTTATTTTAAGTTTTTTAGTTGTAACTATCTACGCATGGTTAGCGGGTTTCTCAATTCCAACTCAGCGTTCTTTAATTATGATCGGAGGAATTTTTTTAAGTGTTATTTTAAGCAAAAGATTTGCTCCTTCTTACATTTTAAGTATTGCACTATTTCTAGTTTTATTGTTTGATCCATTAGCAGTATTATCCATAGGTTTTTGGCTTTCTTTTGGTGCAATTTTTATTTTAATCTATAGCCAACATAACGTTATTATAGCTTCTAATCAAATGTTTCAAGTAGAAACTCATTGGGTAACGTTTATAGGTTTAATGCCACCTTTATTATTACTATTTGGTCAAATCTCTTTATTATCTATAATTTCAAATGCGATGATAATAAGTGTGTTTAGTTTTTTCATTATGCCTTCTTTATTTCTAGGCGCAATTTTAAGTGTATTTAATATTGAAAATTTTGTTTTGTTCTTAAGTGGCTTTTGTTTAGATAATATAATGATTACTTTAGAGTTTTTATCAAATTTAGATTTTTCTTTAATTTATTTACCAAATTCATCAATATGGGCGTTAAGTTTAGCAATAATTGGAAGTTTTTTGATTTTAATGCCGAGAGGAATGGTTGGAAAATGGTTAAGCATTTTTTTATTTCTACCCGCCTTATTTCCTCACATCGACAAACCTAAACAAGGCGAAGTTTATTTTGATTTATTAGATGTAGGACAAGGCTTATCAATTGTTATTCGAACTAAAAATAAAGTTTTAATTTATGATACCGCACCCGCATTTGAAAAAATGGTAATTGCAGAAAGCACATTGATTCCATTTTTGAGAGGAAAAGGGATTCAAGACATTAACCGTTTAATTATTAGTCATCCTCATTTTGATCACGCGGGCGGGGTTGATTCATTACGACAAGCCTTTGAAGTATATGATATTTTAACCACTGAGCCAAAAAAGTGGCAAGGTGCAAGTTATTGTAAAAGCGGACAATTTTGGGAGTGGGACGGGGTAAAATTTGAGATGTTTGCTGGAGAAAATAATTATTACAAAAACAATAGCTGTGTGTTAAAAATAACGACAGGAAAATCCGCAATTTTATTAACAGGTGATATTGAAGCAATTCAAGAAAGAAATTTATTAAATCAAGAAATAAAAGCAAATATTTTAGTTGCACCACATCATGGGAGCAAAACCTCATCGAGTTTAGCATTTGTAAATGCAGTAAGACCTGATTATGTTTTATTTTCAGTAGGTTATAAGAATCAATTTAAACACCCAAGACCTGAAATTATTCAACGTTATCAAATGGTAAATTCAAAAATATTAGAAACCCAAAACAGCGGCATGATTTCATTTCAAATTACACCCGAAAGTATTTCTGAACCTCAACGCTATCGTGAAAATAATCGCCATTATTGGCATCGTTAATAGAGTTATTGTTTAGTGTGAATATAGGTTGGAATGTAGAATGATAAGTAAAGAAAAGTGATAAGAAATGAGAGAGAATGGAAAATAATGATTGGATTAGATCGTAGTTGTTTAGAAAAAAAACTACCCGAGGAAACTTATTACCTTTAAATATTATAGTACAAATACCTATAAAAAATAGGAGGTAGTGATCAAAAACATCTCTTACTTTTGATCGTTACCTTTCCTCTTTTTTTATGAACTAGCAAAGGGGACATGAAATCCCCTAAGTTAAGAGAGTTGCTCCAATTCAACACATCAAATGTCAGCCGATAAAATGTTTTCTAAAGCAAAGCCATGTTCTATGAGTAAGGGTTTGACGGTTTCAATGAAAAAGGTTGGCGCAACAATATAAACATAGCAATGCGTTATATTGTAATTTATTGATTTTAAGCGGGTTTTTAAATTAGAAACCAGATCATTTTTTGATGTTTGGGTTAAATGATAATTGAAATTATCCAACGCATCTGACCATGAACGACAAAGTTTTTCCAAATAATGTCCTTTTGAGGTTGCACTAAACCATTCCAAATGAAAAGATTCAATCGTATCAACTGAAATCGCATGCTCTAACATGCTTTTAATCGGTGCAAAGCCTTGTTCCCACGCGAGAAATAAGACTGGATTTGTCGATTCTCTCATTGTGAAATGACCTTTAGGTCCGTCGATGCTCACCGACTGTTTAGCGGGTAATCCTTCAAAAATTTGTTTTACTAAGTCTGTTTGATTACGATGAACATGAAATTGCAAATGATGACCGTCGCAAGGGCAACTTGCAATATAGAAATCTCCTTTTAAATTATCAAGTTGTAAAGTAACAAATTGACCCGCCATAAAACGCAATGTTTTAACTCTCGGGGTTCTCAAATGTAAGATAGCAAAATCGTCATTTAAAATCTCGGTTTTTTCTACTTCGGTTGAAATCGTTTGAAAAGGCAAATCTTCCACACAAGTTGCTTCGGACATTTCTAAGACTAAATCGGTGATTGCCGTATAAGAACACATAAGAATATAACCGAGGTTTTTCTCACTTTCAGTTAAATCGTATTCGTAGTTTCGTAATTGGTGGACTTCACCTGAAATCACTCGCGCTTTGCACGATCCGCAATTACCGCTGCTGCAACCAAAATTGGCGTGAATGCCTGATTTTAAAGCAGATTCCAATAAAGAATCCGCGCCTTCGATAAAAAACTCTCTGCCGCTTGGGATAACTTTGGCGTGTGCGGCGATGATTCTTAAAACGGTATCTTTGGCTAACAAGCGAGTTTTTGCATCGGATTTATCGAGGCTTTGTTGCATTTCTTGTTGAATCCAGCATAAAAGGGTTTGTAATTCCTCTTTTGAAACGTGATCTTGAGTTGAAAAGTGGTTAATTTTTTCTAGGAGTTGTTCACCGCATTGATGGTAATGTCGCAAATGCTGTTTTGCTTCGACTAATTCATAACTCAAACTGGTTAAACGTTCGGCTAGAATTTCGGGGGTTGGCAAACAGGGTTTTTCTCGATGTTTTGGGGAGGTTTTTGCTTTAATGTGTTCTACCCTTTCGAGCATTTCATCGTTTTCTAGTTTTGCATCGGGATATAATCGTAACAAATCCGTGATTGCGATTTTGCCTTCAAAGGTGATTAATGCGCTGTTGCGGATTTGAGTTTGTAAAATAGCGCGGGTTGTCCCGACCAAGCGGGCGGCTCTGGAAAGACTTAATAATTGCGGCATTTTAGACTCCTTGTCTGCCCACACAAAAATGTGAGTATATAGAAAATCGCCTGACGAAAAAACCAGTATTGAAATTAATGATAAACTCAAAAGAGGGAACGTATAAAATACCTACAATTTAAATCAATTTACTGCGTTTTGTAATGTGAGATTGGATAAAATAAAGCGCAATATAGATTATATCAACAGTTAGGAGAAAAGTATGGAAATAGTAGAAAAATCAGAGCGTAACGTCAGTAAATTAACCAAAGATACCTTAGCATTGGTGTTGGCGGGCGGACGGGGATCGCGTTTGAGCGCTTTAACTGATTGGCGAGCGAAACCTGCGGTGCAGTTTGGGGGGAAATTTCGAATCATCGATTTTCCGCTATCTAATTGTATTAACTCAGAAATTCGCCGCGTATCGGTGATGACGCAGTACAAAGCGCATTCGTTGATTTTACACATTCAAAAAGGCTGGAATTTTTTACGCGCCGAACGCAATGAATTTGTTGAGATTATTCCCGCTCAACAGCGTTTGCAAGGCGATTCGTGGTATCGAGGCACTGCCGATGCGGTGTATCAAAATCTTGATATTATTCGGACACATAACCCTGAATATGTCTTGATTTTAGCGGGCGATCACATTTACAAAATGGATTATGGTCCGATGTTGTCGTATCACGTTAATAGTCAAGCAGATTTGACCATTGGTTGCCTCGAAGTTGATCTTGAAACTGCAAAAAGTTTTGGGATTATGAGCATCGACGATAATAAACGCATTTGCCGTTTTAACGAAAAACCGTCCAATCCCGAAACGATCCCAGGAAAACCAGATTTAGCGTTGGCATCGATGGGAATTTACGTTTTTAATGCGAAATTTCTCTACGAACAGCTCGGTAAAGATGCGAATATCCCAACGTCTTCCCATGATTTTGGCATGGATATTATTCCGAGCATTATTAGTAAATATCGGGCGTTTGCGTATCCATTTGTTGGCGTGCGGGCGGGCACTCAAAAGTATTGGCGCGACGTGGGAACGGTCGATGCGTTTTGGGAAGCAAACATGGAGTTGGTGAGCGTTGAGCCGCAATTGAATCTGTATGATCGCGAATGGCCCATTTGGACATACCAAGAGCAACTTCCTCCCGCTAAATTTATTTTTGACGACGACGATAAACGCGGAATGGCAGTCGATTCAATGGTTTCTGGGGCGTGTATTATTTCTGGCGCATTGGTTCGTCATTCTTTATTGTTTTCAAACGTGCGCGTGGAAAAACGTTCAACCGTAGAAGATTGCGTTATTTTACCTGATGTTAGGATTGGGTGTAATTGCGTATTAAACAAAGTGGTGCTCGATAAAGGGTGTGAAATTCCAGATAACACCAGCATCGGCGTAAATCACGAAGAAGATTTAAAACGTGGTTTCCATATTAGCCCCAACGGCGTTGTGTTAGTAACCCCCGACATGCTCGGTCAAGATTTACATCACGCCCGCTAGTTTCTAATTTGTAATATAAATTGGGGTGTAAGTCCAAAAATGAGTTGCTTTTTTAGACCCACCCCGCAAAGATTAACGAATTTTAAAGGAAGTAGTAGAACGTGAAGTAGTGGTTTTGCGAGTAGTTTTCTTTTTGGGCGCTGGAACTTCAGTGTGCACTTCTTCGCTATGAGTTTCGACCACTGTTGCTTTAGTTTGTAATTGCACAATAATGCTTTGCAAACGAGCAATTTCTGCATTTAATAAAGCAATCTCTCCCTCATTTGTTTTCTCAACGATTTTTTCAATCACCACTTCGGTAGGTTTTGCTTTTAGCATTTCCTCTAATTCTGCGATGGTTTTTTGTAACTGAGCGAGTTCTGCCTCATTATTTTTTTCAACGATTTTTTCCACTACCTTTTCAACAACGATTTCAACAGGTGTTGCTTTGGCAGTTTGTAATTCAGAAATAATGTTTTGCAAACGGGAAAGCTCTGAGTTCAATGAAGCAATTTCAGCAGTATTATCAGCATGTTGCAAAGCTGATTGTTGAGAACGTAATTCTGCTAATTTGGCTTGTAATTTTTGAGTTTGCGCATAAGTTGGTAAATGCAAACTTGCTAACATTTCATCTAATGCAATTCTTCCATTATGTCGCCACGCCAACCAACTATTAATTAACTCACCGGTGATTTTAGAATAATCGTCGGTGCTCACAAATTCAGCATAGGCTTCTTCACCCGATTCTACCCATGCGGTGTATAAGGCTTGGGGTGGCAAAGGCTGTTGATCAGATAACTCTTCAAGCCTTTGATTTAAAAGAAAAATTGCCCGATTTCCAATTTTCTGCACCATTTGTAAAGCGGCTTGTTGAGATTGTTGGTGAGTTTGCCAAAGTTGCGCACTGGTTTGAAACTGGGTTTGCCAAGTAGGAAATTGTTGCATGTAGCTTTGAAATTGCTCAAAAAGTTTTGAGAAATGTTGAGCATCTGTTTCTACTTTTTGAAAGGGAGATTCAATCCAGTGGCTCATTTGTTTGCGCATGTTGTCAAATACGCCATTCCACAAACCCAAAATATCAGGCATCGCAGGTTGTTGTGGATTGAATTTAAAGGTATTTTCCCAAAAACGTTGCTGCATCGACAACCATTCAGCATTAAAAAATAGCGGGGGGGGGGTTTGGCTCATAAAAAACTCCTCAAGAAAGAATTTACCAAGATTAACATTCTTCATGTTGCATTGCAATAAATAGTTGAATATCAGTCGTTTAAACTGATTTTTAGCCTTTGTGGCTTTGTTTGGGATTTCTTTATCATGGCAGTCTAGTTTATTGATAGTATTTTTTTGATATAAATCAAACAGGTATAGTTTTTTGTATTCTAATATATTTTTTAAGTATATGATGTTATAGTAAAAATTCTATAATTAATGAAACAAAAAGAATGTGGCAACGGACGCAAAAACTTAACTTATGTTATAAAGTTATTTAGCCTTTCATAATAAAGTATTCAAGTTGTTGGGGAAGGTTTTTTGAAAATCAACTCATCAAAAAATGTTATTTAGTCGGCGGTAAGGGAATTTTTCCACTGTATTTGAGACTCTTTGTAGGAGGTAGAATGGCTGAAGCCACTTATAATTACACAGTCGTCCGACAATTTGCCATTATGACTATTGTATGGGGAATTGTTGGGATGGCGGCTGGGGTGTATATTGCTGCGGAATTGGCATGGCCTTGGTTGAACTTTGACTTGCCTTGGATTACGTTTGGGCGGTTGCGTCCGTTGCACACCAATGCGGTGATTTTTGCGTTTGGTGGATCGGCGTTGATTGGCACATCGTTGTATGTTGTTCAACGCACTTGCCACACCCGTTTGTTTGCAGACGGATTGGCATCTTTCGTGTTTTGGGGCTGGCAATTAGTCATTGTTCTTGCCGCGATTACGTTACCTTTAGGTTTCACTCAAAGCAAAGAATACGCAGAATTAGAATGGCCCATTGACATTTTAATTACCTTAGTGTGGGTTGCGTATGCGATTGTTTTCTTTGGCACCATTGTTAAACGTAAAACGCCTCACATCTATGTTGCAAACTGGTTTTATGGCGCGTTTATTTTAACGATTGCCATGTTACACATTTTCAATAATCTTTCTCTCCCCGTTTCTCTCACCAAATCTTACTCTGCGTATGCGGGCGTACAAGATGCGATGGTGCAATGGTGGTATGGACATAACGCGGTTGGTTTCTTCTTAACGGCGGGCTTTTTGGGGATGATGTATTACTTTGTTCCCAAACAAGCGGGTCGTCCAGTGTATTCTTATCGTTTGTCGATTGTTCACTTTTGGGCGTTGATCTTCACCTACATTTGGGCGGGTCCTCACCATTTGCATTACACCGCATTACCTGATTGGACGCAATCATTAGGGATGGTGATGTCATTGATTTTATTAGCTCCTTCATGGGGCGGAATGATCAATGGAATCATGACGTTATCGGGCGCGTGGGAGAAACTTCGTACCGATCCAATTATGCGATTCTTAATTGTTTCATTGTCTTTCTACGGTATGTCAACCTTTGAAGGTCCGATGATGGCGATTAAATCAGTGAATGCCCTGTCTCATTACACCGATTGGACAGTCGGTCACGTTCATTCGGGCGCGTTGGGTTGGGTTGGATTTGTCACGATGGGCAGTATGTACTACTTAATCCCCCGTTTATTTAACCGCGAATTGTATAGCTTAATGTTAGTGGAATGGCATTTCTGGATTGCCACGATTGGCGTTATTTTCTACATTACATCAATGTGGGTTTCTGGGATTATGCAAGGCTTAATGTGGCGCGCAGTAAATGAAGATGGAACATTGACTTACAGCTTCATTGAATCGGTTCAAGCGATGCACCCGTTCTATGTGATGCGTTTCTTGGGGGGTGTTTTATTCTTAACGGGTATGTGCATTATGGCGTTCAACATTTTTATGACCGTTAAAGGTGCTCAAGCCGTTGAAGCCAACATTCCTGAACCCGCCCACGCGCACTAATTGAGGAGTTAAAACATTATGGCTGCGGCACATGAAACAGTTGAAAAGAACATTGGTTTAATGATTGTATTAATTATTCTCGTCGTAAGTATCGGCGGATTAGTACAAATTGTTCCATTGTTCTTTATGAAAAGTACCACTGAACCGGTGGCGGGTTTGAAACCTTACACCGCGTTGCAATTGATGGGGCGCGATATTTATGTGCGTGAGGGGTGTTATCTTTGCCACTCACAAATGATTCGTCCTTTCCGCGCTGAAACCGAACGTTACGGACATTATTCTGTGGCGGGAGAGTTTGTTTATGATCATCCTTTCCAATGGGGTTCAAAACGGACAGGTCCTGATTTAGCACGGGTGGGCGGTCGTTACAGTGACGCTTGGCACATTGCACATCTAAATAACCCTCGTGATGTTGTGCCAGAATCAATCATGCCAAATTATCCTTGGTTGGCACAAACCGAGCTCAATCCCGCTGATATTCAACCTAAACTGAATGTTATGCGGATGTTGGGCGTGCCTTACACCGACGATGACATCGCCAAAGCCCCCGAAGCCATCAAAGGCAAAACGGAACTCGACGCGATGGTCGCTTATCTACAGGGGCTGGGAACAGCCGTTAAACAACGGAGATAAGGGATGTCATTAGAATCTTTTTATGCGATCTTCAACCCGATCTGGTCGGTGATTATTTTCGTCACCTTTGTGGGAATTTTAGTGTGGACATTCTCCAAACGTGATTCCGCTTTTGATGAAGCCGCGCACTTGCCTTTCGATGAAGACGAAGGTTCTACGAAATCCCCACAGGAGAATAAACATGCCTGATTACAGCAACTTATTTGTGAGTGAGTTTTGGAGTTGGTACATTATCGTGATCACCTTTTTGAGCATTTTGGCTTGCTTCGTCCTGATCTTCTGGTTAGGAAGCGGCGCACCCGCCAACAAAGACCGTGACGGTAATGCTGAAACAATGGGTCACACATGGGACGGTGACTTGCAGGAATATAACAATCCGCTACCTAAATGGTGGCTGAATATGTTTTATATCACCTTGTATTTTTCAATCATCTATTTGGCGTTGTACCCTGGGTTGGGATCGTTCGAAGGTTTATTCAAACAAACCCAATACACCCAATACAAAACCGAAATGGATTCCGCTGAAAGTACCTACGGTCCGATGTTCGAGCAACACAAAAATACCCCCATCGAAGAACTCGTGAAAAACCCCAAAGCCGTTAAAATGGGCGAACGTTTGTTCATGACCTATTGCACGGTGTGTCACGGTTCTGATGCCAAAGGTTCAACGGGCTTTCCTAATTTGCGCGACAACGACTGGTTGTATGGCAGCGACCCCAAAGCCATCGAAGAAGTCATCTCCAAAGGCAAAACCGCCGTCGGCATGATGGCATGGAAAGACACGATGGGCGGTGACGAAGGCGTTAAAGCCGTTGCTGAATACGTGTTAAGTCTAAGCAACCGCAAAGACGTGAACGCTGATTTAGCCGCACAAGGCAAAGAAAAATTCGCGATTTGTTCGGGTTGTCACGGCGTTGATGGCAAAGGCATGGCGGCGATGGGCGCACCTAATTTAACTGACGACATTTGGTTATATGGCGGCAAACGCGAAACCGTTATCGAATCCATTGCCAAAGGTCGGGCGGGTGTCATGCCTGCGCACGGCGAGTTTTTAGGTGATGCCAAAGTGCATTTATTAGCGGCTTATGTGTACAGTCTCTCAAACAGCGGCAAATAAATTCTACACTTTGTAAAAGATGCCCCGAGTTCTCTTTTGGATTCGGGGTTTTTTTATGCTATTTTCTAAACGTCTTAATATCAGAGGTCTTATGAAAAAAATAACAACGGTTCTTTACTTTCTAATGCTATCAACTAAGGCATTTGCTACTGATCAAATGAGTGAAATTTTAATGTATGAAGGAAAAGTTAAACCACTTTTGTCTGAACCTTTAGAACCCTATTTTAATGAACAACCGCATCCTCGACTAAAAAATACTACTTGCAATGGTATCAGTACAAATAATTGGAGAGGCTATGTTGGAACATGGGAAATTAAAGAAAATGTGTTATATTTGATTAAATTAGTTAAAGGAAATTGCTCTGGAAATCCACCTGAGATTCCTTTAACAAAAATATTTCCAACTCAACCCGCGCCAATTAAAGCAACTTGGTTTTCAGGAACGTTAAAAGTGCCTTTTGGTAAATCACTTTACAGCGGTTTAATGTATGAAAAAGAATTACTTTTTATGGTAGAAAATGGAGTGATTATTTCTAAAAAATTAGTGAATAATTCAAACGAAGCGTTACCAATAGAGCACGAAATTACATCTGAAGAGTTGCGCAATCTAAATCATTGATATAATTTTACTTTTAATAAAAAGCTCAAGTCTTTTGAATTAATTTTTTTACGGCGTTTTTCAGCCAATTTTGTTAGAATACTTCGACACGGATCGGGGTATAAAAAATTGAGTGAAATATAAAGCCAATTAAATCCCCCCTTTTTTAAACAACCCAAGAGGAAAATTTCCAATGAGCCAATTCGATCAAGTTAGCGTCGTCAAAAAAGCCAATGTCTATTTCGACGGCAAATGTGTGAGCCACAGCGTATTTTTAGCCGACGGCACGCGCAAAAGCGTCGGGGTCATCATGCCCAACACCGTTTTAACGTTCAATACGGGCACGCCAGAAATCATGGAAATCATCGACGGAAGCTGTCGCGCAAACATCGCCCAATCCGAATGGAAAACCTATCGTGCGGGCGAACAATTCAACGTCGCAACAAACACCCGCTTCGACATCGAAGCCCTCGACAATGCGCCCGTCCATTATATTTGCCATTTCGGTTAGTTTTTATTTCAAAATAAAGTAGGTTATTTTTGCGAATCAACCTACTTTTTAAGAAATTTAAGAATATGTTAAAACAACGGATTTTAATATTGTTAAGATTTAATTCCTAAGAAACTTTTTCATCATATTGCTTTATTTTATCATTACAATTCAATCTCTCTTCTTAACTCATTACATCTCTTTTAACTTTTTTCTGGATCATAAACAGGGATATTTAGTTCTTTACACACACCAATCAATCTCCCACCGCCACTTCCATCTGAAGTTACAAAATAAATTTCTCTATTTTTCCAACCACTTTCAACAATTGCGATATGTAAAGCATCTAAAGAACCAAAATTCAAGTTTTCAGCATGATTTAATAAAAGAGTTCGTGCATTTTCAAATAAATTATCCGTTGGGATTTTTTCTAATTTAAAAAGGCAATTTTCTATATCTCCTAACATTTGAGTTATGATTAGTTTCACTCGTCTTTTTGAGTATGCTTGCAAACGCTTCGAGTTCTTGAGCTGATCTTGTTTAGGTGTCCGATAAATCGTTAATAATCTCATCATTGCTAACTAATTCGCGGATTTTTTCACTGCCTTTTTCTTCGCAATAATATTTAAAAAACGCATTAGTATCAAGATAATACGACTTATTCATTATTATGTTGCTCCGTGCGCATATCTTCTCTAATGCGAGTAAAAATTCGCCGCACATCATCTAAATGACCATAAGTTAATTTTCTCACTTTTTCTAATAATTTAGACATATCAATGCCTTGCTTATCAAACCAATCGTCAATTTTAAGTTTTATTGCTTCAATTGCTTCATTTCTTTCACCGTGTCCCGTTAAAATAATCCATTCGGGATCAATTTCTTCTGCATTTGCTTGGCGGATCATTTCAATGCCGTCCATTTCTGGCATTTTTATGTCAACAATCGCAACATCAAAATCACCATTGCGGATTTTTTCTAAGCCTTCTTTTCCATTATTAGCAGTTTCAACGATATAATCATAATCTTCAAAAAATTCTTTGAATGATTGCGTAATGGGTAATTCATCATCAACAATTAAAATACTATATTGTTTGTTCATGTTCTAATTCCTTTTTTGATATGTTTAAGAAACAAATACTAAAGCAACTTCCACCATTTTCACGAGGTTTATAAGTTAATTGTCCGCCTAGTTTTTCGGTATTTGTTCGCGCTAAGAACAACCCTAATCCTAAACCTTTTTGGGCGGTTTTGGTAGTTGAGAACGGCAAAAATAATGTTTCTAATACTTTGGGAGAAACGCCCGTTCCGTTATCTTCAATATCAATACCATTTCTACCATCAGAAGTTTGCCATGTTCTAATCCAAATAGTTGAATTATCTATATTTTCTAGCGCATCTTTCGCATTATTTAATAAATTTAGCAATATTTCTTGCAATAAAAAAGCATTAACAAGTGCATAAGGTGATGGGTTTGTAAAAATGGGAATTAATTGAATAGAATGACCCGCCGATTGGGTATTAAAAACCGTAATGGTTTTTGTAATAATATCATTTAAATTCATTATATTACATTCAATATTGCCATTTGCATAACTACGAAATTGAGTAATAATGTTATTTAATCGTTCAAGTTGTTCATACGTTTTATCCAATAAAGGATTAATTCTTTCAGGTTTGAATTTACCATCAATAATTCTTTGACGTGCGCCCGTGATTTCTAATCGCATTGCAGCAATGGGTTGATTAATTTGATGTGCAATATCACTTGCCATTGCACTTAAATGTTTGAAACGGCGATTTTCTTCAACTTCGGCTTTGTAATCTTCTTTTAATAATAAATAGGCTTTTTCAAGCTCTTGATTTTTTTGATTAATTTCTTTTGCTTTTTCGATATTATCTAAATAGATTTTTTTGTGAAATTCTTCGATATTTTCAGAATATTCAAATATTTTGTGCGCATAATATTCTGCTAATTCAAATTGTTGTTCTGTTAAAAACATTGAATAATACAAAGATGCAAATGATTTCTTGTTTTCTTTTAAATTAGTTAATTCTATAAATTTATCATAATTTACTTTAGCTTCACTATATTGCTTTAACTCTAAATAAGAATTTCCACGATTATTATAAATTCCAGAGTTGTTTGGATTTAATTTGATGGCTTGATCATAATCTTTTAATGCCTGTTCATATTGTTTCAATTTGAAATAAGTAACTCCACGATTGTTATAAAATTCAGCTCTTTTAGGGTCTAATTTAATTGCTTGAGTATAATCCCTTAATGCGTACTTATATTGCTCTAATTCGGAATAAGTGTTTCCACGATTATTATAGGACTCAATCCCTTCTGGATTTAGTTTAATAGCCTGATTATAATCGTTCAATGCTTGTTCATATTGTTTTAACTTTTGGTAAATAGTTCCTCGATTATTGTAAGCTTCAAAATCCTTTGGATTTGCTTTAATTGCTTGGGTATAACACTCTAAAGCAAGCTCAAATTGACCTTCTTCATAATATTCAAGACCTTGATTATAATACTTAATTGCTTTAGCACGATTCATAAAAGTTTCCCCGAATGATGTTCCCACGCGGACATGGGAACGAGATTATTTTATTTCTTTTGGGTGAAGAAATGAAATAAAAGAAAATTATTCTTTGACGCGAGAGGAATAGTCGCCAGTGCGGGTGTCGATTTTGATGATTTCACCTTCTTGAACAAACAAAGGAATTTTCACGACCGCGCCAGTTTCTAAAGTGGCGGGTTTGCCGCCGCTCCCAGCGGTATCGCCTTTTAAACCGGGGTCAGTTTGGGTGATTTTTAAAGTCACAAAATTCGGGGCTTGCACGCTTAACGGTTGTCCGTTCCATAAAGTCACGATGCAAATTTCGTTTCCTTTCAACCACTTAGATGCATCAACCATCGCGCTTTCAGGGGCTTGATATTGTTCAAAAGTGGCTTGGTTCATGAAATGCCAATATTCGCCGTCGCCGTACAAATATTCCATTTCAACATCAACCACATCGGCTGGTTCAGCGTCGGTGCTGCCGGCTTTGAAGGTTCTTTCAAAAGTGCGTCCGGTCTTGAGATTGCGCAATCTCACCCGATTAAAGGCTTGACCTTTGCCTGGTTTGACGAGTTCATTTTCCACAATCACATACGGATCGCTTTCCAAAATGAGTTTCAAACCGTTTTTAAATTCGTTGGTATCCAATTTTACTGCCATA
>JFJP01034824.1_pt1 | contig 16851 bp, 17 predicted proteins | sample 431651 | NCBI WGS metagenome assembly JFJP01 (sample SAMN02602958, study PRJNA72255) | Microbial mat metagenome, whole genome shotgun sequencing project. | biome: fresh water; feature: sink hole; material: water; isolation source: purple microbial (photo- and chemosynthetic) mats found in... | reverse complement strand
GCCATCCTGGAAGTGCGCGCCCGCCCCGGCAAGAACACCAAGGGCCTGTCCCTGGACTGCCCCGTGGACCGCATCTCCTACAAGTTCCTGCGCCACGGCTTCATGTTCGCCTCGGCCACCCAGAACAAGTTCTACCCACTCCTCTCCCTCGAAGACGTGGAACGCAAATACTACAAATTCTGGAAGAATATGTAATGATGGATAAGGGCGCGTCGCGGGAATACCCGCGACCGCGCTCTCCGCTACAAGTCCTCGGAGCTCGCAGTTATGCGTCATCCATGCCGTATCGTCATCCATGACGTACCGGCTCGTTTCACTGCGCCGGCCGGGATGGGGGCGCGCGTCCGTGCGCGCCGGCGGGTCGGCATCCGCGCCGGGGCCTGCGTACGAAATCCTGTCGGGACCAACCCAAGAGACTCGCAGTGGATTGTCATCGCTTCTTTGACTGTACTACTGGTGTATATGAGGATTTAGTTTTTCATAAAAAAGGGCTCCGGTTGCCCGGAGCCCTGTCAACCTGTGAACAGTCAAGGCTGACGGTGTCTGGAAAATCAGCGCGCGCTGACGAACATTTTTTCCGGCAGCCAGGTGATGATCTGCGGGAAGAATACCATGATCACCAGCACGATTGCGACGATGCCGACGAACGGCAGCACGCCCTTGATGATTTCACCCATCGTCAGCCCGTACTCCTTGGGTGCGGTGCCCTTGAGCACGAAGATGGACATGGCCATCGGCGGCGTCATGAATGCCATCTGGAGGTTGACGACCACCATCATGCCCGCCCAGAGCGGGTCGAATCCCAGCTTGGCAAAGATGATGGAGAAGATCGGTACGACGATGAAGACGATGCCTATCCACTCGATGAACATGCCCAGTACGAACACGATGAGCATGACGACGGCGAACGAGGCCCATTTTCCACCTGGTACCGACAGTATCATTTCGGCTACCACATCACCTGCTCCGGCGTTCATGAAGATACCTACAAAGGCATAGGACATTGCCGCGATGAGGACGACGAAGGCGCTTACCTTGAGGGTTTCCATTGCCGCAAGCTTGAGCATTTTCCAGCTGAACTTGCGATAGATGATGGCCAGCAGAATGGATGCAGCGCAACCTACGGCAGCAGCCTCGGTAGGGGGGGCTATGCCTGCGAAGATGGTACCCATCACTGCCGCGATCAGCAACACCGGTGGCAGCATCGCCTTGAGCAACCTTCCGAATTTAGCCAGCGTGAACGGTGTCATCTGGTCAGCGGGTATCGGCGGCCCAAGCTTGGGGTTCAGGTTGCAGCGAATGATGACGTAGATGATGTACATCGCCGACAGGAGCAGCCCAGGACCGATGGCGCCCATGAACATCTGCCCGATCGACAGTCCGGCCTGCGGCGCGTATACGATCAGCATGATGCTTGGCGGGATGAGGATGCCAAGCGTGCCGGCACCTACTATGGCTCCGGCAGCGAGTGACTTGTCGTAGCCGCGTTTGACCATGGGCCCAAGCGACATCAGGGTGAGTATCGTGACGGAAGCCGCACGATGAGCAGTCCGCCCTTGACCCGGCCCAGAGCATCATAGAGGCTCTCGTACAGGTCATTGGTTATGCCGGAATGCTGCAGTATTACACCCATGAACGTGAACAGTGGCACCGCAAGGTACGGATAGTTCAGTGACAGGTCGAAAAACCTGGTAAACAGAATGTGGAATGTTGTGTTCGGCCCGAACACCAGCGTGCCTACAATTAGGGCTACGCTGCCGATGACGAATGCGATGGGAAACCCGGAGAGGACGAAGACAAACACTCCACCCAGCATGACCAGGGCAATGATATCAGGGCTTAGGCTGATCAATTGAGGTCCCCCTTATCGCGAAATGTAGATCCCGGACGAACTGTGCAATGCCCTGAAGCAAGAGGAGCAACAGACCTACGGTAAACAAGGTCCGGTACGGTCCGGCCGGTGGATACCAGAAACTCGAGAACATCACTTCGTTGATTTTCCAGGCCTTGATTGTCCACTTGGTCGAATACCACAACAGCATTCCGATGAGTGGAAAAAACAGGACGAGTGATGCAACAATGTCGATCATTGCCTGGACTCGTGGACTGAACCGGCCGTAGATGAGATCAACACGGGTGTGCGCATTGTGCTTGTAGTCGAACGATGCCCCTAGAAGGTACAGGGATCCACCGGCCATGCTGAGCACATCGTATGCCCAGATGGTCGGCGCTCCGAACAGATGCCTGGAAATCGTTTCGAAGGTACCCACGACCACCAAGGCGACGGCAAACCATTTTCCGACCCTGCCTGAGGCTTCACTCAGGGAGTCGATGAATTTCAGAACCATACGGATGATGGCCATGTTCCGCTCCTTGCAATACCGCTTATTTCATCGCTTCGTAAGCGATACCAAAGTTCTTCATGGAATTGAATATCTCTCCAAAGATCGGTTTCTCCGACGCTGACTTCTCTGAATAGAACTTGTCAGCTTCCGCCTTGACCGCCATGGAAATGTCCTTGGGCACTGGCAGTACTTTGTTTCCGGCTTTCTTGAAGCTTTCCATCGCCTTGATCGACTCGGCGATAAGGAACTCATGCTGCAGCTGGGTGTAGTTGGCAATGACGTTCTTGACGATGGCCTGGAGGTCGGCGGGCAGCTTGTTGAAGGCGTCCTTGTTGACATAGAAGACCTGGGGATCGCTCGGTGCCCTTGAATCATCAATGTATACATAGTCAGCTACTTCGTTGAAGTGCATGTTCCAGTTGGAGGCAAGGGTGGAATATTCGAACGCGTCGATGGTGCCGCGTTGCATGGCTTCGTAGACTTCTCCGCCGGGAATGATGACCGTAGCCGCGCCGAGGCGCTTCAGGATCTCGCCACCGTCACCCATGCATCTGGCCTTGAGACCCTTGATGCTGGCCATGCTCTTGAGCTCCACCTTGGAATGGAAGAAGACTTCCTGGGGCAGGGGAGAGAGGGCACCAGGGAAGGTCATCACGTTGTAGCCTTCCATCATCTTGTTCATGAGATCAGCACCACCGCCGAAATCAAACCATGAGCGCAGGGCTTCTCCGGCGAGTGCGCCGGGCCTGGAACTGATGAGGCCTGCTGCTGACCATTTGTCGAGGTTGTACATCGGGCAGGAATAGCCCATCTGCAGCACGTTTTCGTTTATGGCATCTACTTCCTTGTATGCGGGTACGATGGAGCCTCCGACGAACGGCTTGACTTCGAGCCTTCCACCCGAGGCTTCGGTGATGGCGTTGCAGACCAGATCGTGGTAGATCTGGGACGGGTCAGAAGCCGGGCCGTGGCCTGAAGACTTCCAGACAATTTTCTCTACTGGCGCGGCTGCCGCACCCGCATCCGCGGCCTTGGAAGCTCCGCATGAAACCAGAGCCGACGCGGCTACCAGGGCCGCGATGAAACCGAACGCTGCTGTTCTCTTAAACATAGACGACTCCTCTAGAAAGAAAGAAGCTAAGTCCGCGCCGATACCGCGCCGACGAAAGGCCAGGATGAACCGCTCACAGGACTATCAGACAACTTCCAGTCCTGTTGTGGTAATATTTTTTTTCTGATTCGCCCAGAATCTTCATGGCTCCAGTTCCCGTGCAGTGGGAAACGCCTATGGTTCCGATATCACTGCCTGTAAGATAGTCGGCCGAAGCCTTGACTCCTGCAGCAGAGGCTTCCACCAGATGCGTACCCCCCAGCACGGCGTGGATCGGCTTCTTGAACCTGGCCTTGACCGCATCAAGCATGTTCCGCATTCCAGGATGCGAGCAACCGAGCAAAGCTACGATGCCCTTTGGTGTATCGATGACCAGCATTATCTCGTCGTCAAACGTATCTGCAATAAATGATCCGTCGCGGAGTAGTTTGAAACGGGGATTTATAAGTTCGTCCGCATGGATGCGCGGAAAATTTCCAAGAGCGTACACACCGGGTATCAGTTCACGCATTGGGGCGTTCAATTCTGCATATCGTATACCGCTGGCTTCTAGGAAATCGCGGGTGAAATTATTGCCCAGGAATTCGTAGCCACCATTGCGCTCGGCGTATTTTTCTTCAAAGAAACCCGCGCCGGTTACCAGTTCGAATTTCGTCGTAACAGCAGTCAGTGCACGCAGGCCGCCAGAATGGTCATAGTGGCCATGGCTTACGACTACGTATTCGATATCGTCGAGCCCGATGCGCAGCTGCCCCGCATTCTCGATGAAGTTGCCTGACTGACCGGTGTCGAATAGAACCTTGCGGCCATGAGCCTCGACGCAGAATGACACGCCATGTTCATGCCTCAATGCCAGATGCTCGCCGGGTGAATTTTCTATCAGTGTCGTTATGCGGATCATTTTGTAACCTCCGGGTCTTTATGCATTGATGAACGAATGTCGTTAAGTGCGTTTGTCAAGTGCTCGGCCATTTTCTGTTCTGCGCGAGCCAGATCCCTGGCTTCGATGGCATCGACGATTGCGCAATGTTCTTTTATTGTCTTTTCGATGCGACCGGGCACATGCAGGCTGGAAATCCAGCCTTCAGGCAAAGACTGCGTCATGGTTTTCATGATCATGTACAGCGTTCTGTTCTTCGTGGATTTTGCGAGCGTCAGGTGGAACTGCTCGTCGAAGTTGATGGTGTCTGCCGTATTGCCTTTTGCGACGCTCTGCTTGAACTGGGCACAGATTTCCCTAAGTTTTTTTATATCGCTCTCGTCTGCCTTCCTTGCCGCACTCGCCGCGGCTTTGGGATCGATGATGAGCCGTATCTCGAAATGTTCCGATAGCGAGGTTTCGTTTTCATTAAGCCATTTCTCCAGGGCCTTTTGCCCCGCGTTGCCGGGATCGGAAACGAAAATTCCCTTTCCATGCTGTACGGTTACGAATCCTGCAACCTCAAGCAGACGCAGGGCTTCCCTGATCGAGGAGCGACTCACACCAAGCATCGCCGTCAGTTCATTTTCAGAGTGGAATTTATCTCCGGGAGAAAATTCTTTTTCTTCAAGCATGCGCTTGAGCTCCAGGTAGACTTGATCTGAAAGACGAACCTTTGTTATGCTCACGCTTGAAGCTCCTGCTTGTAAGACATCTGCTTGTCAGACAAGTCAAATTATAAAACTGCTTCTTGATCCTGTCAATTAATATTTTTGTTGTTTCAGAAATTGGTTTGCGCGGGTTTCGACAATGTACTATAAACTGAGTGCCATAGACTGAATTCCATAGTTTAACGTTTTGACCATTGTATTGCATTCGATTTGATTCCGCCCTTTCCATCAAGGAGTACGCTATGCACGCAAAAGCTGATGCAGAGGCTATTTTCAGAGCGGCTGTAACCCGGGTTGATCCTGCACCCATGATCGAAGGGGCGATCCGCATCGAACTTGATTCCGGAACCGGAGCAGGCAGCCGTGGTGGTACCCTCGTGATCTCGTCTGGCATGGAAGAAACCCGTTACGATCTCGGAAGCATCGACAGGATTTTTGCAGCAGGCATGGGCAAAGCTACCGCGCGGATGGCTGCAGGGCTGGAACGCGCGCTCGGGGAACGCCTTTCCGGTGGCATAGTCGCTGTCAAGGAAGGCCATATTGAAAAGCTCGGATGCATCCGCCTCATGGAATCGGCGCATCCGGTTCCCGACGAGCGGTCTGTATTCGCTGCCTCGGCCATGCTCGATCTGGGAACAGCGCTCGGCACAAGGCTTACAGAGCGGGATCTGGTCATCGTCCTCGTTTCGGGCGGAGGTTCGTCCATACTCTGCGCTCCGGTTTCTGGCCTCACACTGGAAGACAAAATCGGTACCACTCGCCTCCTCCTCGCATCGGGAGCCACGATCAATGAAGTCAACTGCGTGAGGAAACACCTCTCGGCTGTAAAAGGCGGTAGGCTGGCCAGCGCGCTGGCACCGGCGTCCGTTCTGACGCTCATCTTGTCTGACGTTATCGGCGACGACCTTGACGCCATAGCTTCAGGTCCGACCGTGCCAGACCCTACGACCTTTCATGATGCCCTTGAGATTGTCAAACGCTATGGCATTGAAGAAAAATTGCCACCTCCAGTGGCAAAATACCTCTCCGCGGGAGCGGCTGGAGGCCTGGGTGCCCCAGTGGAGACGCCAAAGCCGGGCGATCCTGTATTCAACCGTACCAAGACCGTGTTGGTTGGCACCAACCGGCTTGCACTTGCCGCGGCGGAGGCTGAAGCCAGACGGCGTGGGTACCACAGCCTGATTCTGTCTTCACGCATCGCAGGCGAGGCCCGTGAAATAGCGCTGGTGTATCTTGGTATCGGCAAGGACATTGCCGCTTCCGATTTTCCCGTGCTCAAGCCGGCCTGTATCATCGCCGGTGGCGAGACCACCGTAACGCTCCGTGGCGGTGGCAAGGGAGGGCGGAACCAGGAGATGGCGCTCGCCTTTTTGGCCGCGCTCGGCCGGTCCCCCAAGGATGGCTCAGGTCTGACCTTCCTGTCCGCGGGCACCGATGGCAATGACGGCCCTACCGACGCAGCCGGCGCTCTCGTCGACCTGGACCTGTACCGGTCAGCAATCGCGGCTGGGCTTGATCCCGAGGCAGCCCTTGCTACCAATGATTCCTATCCATTCTTTAAAGAATCCGGTGGTCTCGTACTCACGGGACCGACGAACACAAACGTGTGCGATGTTCAGATCATCATAGTCAGATAGCAAGAAAGGTAGAGCCATGTCAGAATCGTACGACCTTTCTATGGACACCTGCATGCGGATTGTATCGATGGTCCACGAAGCTTCCAGCCGTACCGTCAATGTCATGGGCGGAGGTGGCAAGATCCTCGCATCTTCCGATCCGGTCCGCATCGGTACCATACACGATGGAGCCAAGCGAATCATGTCGGGTGATGTAAATGAAATAGCCATAGATCAGGAGCTGGCCCAGTCGATGCAAGGCGTAAAGCCCGGTTACACCGGTGCGGTCCACCTCGATGGCAGGCTCGTAGCGTGCATAGGCATTGGTGGCGAACCATCTGAAGTCAAACCGCTCCAGAAGATGGCCGCTCTGGCGCTTCGGCAGGAACTGGAGCGCGAGCGCCTGGCCTTGCGGGAACGAGATCTGCTTGGTGGGGTGCGTCGCGATATTGGCGACATAGCCGAGCGCATGCAGGTGCTCTCACTCAATGGCGCTGTGCTGGCGGCACGCCTCGGTGAAAAAGGTCATGGGTTCAAGATTGTCGTAGCAGAAATGCGGAACCTTGCTGCTCAGATAGGTGAAAAACTCGCAGACCTGGAGCGTAGGGATAAAACTGGTTTTGTTCGCTGACATTTGATTCCAGCCACACTTGCCCCGTTCGCCGTTCGGCCGTATCCTATACGCTGGAGGGGTGATGGCGATGAATGAAACAGATGGCACGTCCGCGCTCAAAGCCGGTGAAAAATTCACCCTCGACCAATGGCGAACCTGGCCAGAAGGCGAACGCTGGGAACTGATAGGCGGTGTGGCCTACGCCATGAGCCCTGCACCCCGCGTACCTCATCAACGGTTGAGCTTAAGCCTTTCAAGCGCCCTCAACGCGTTTCTGGAAGGCAAAGACTGTGAACCGTTTTATGCTCCCGTAGACGTGTTCCTGCCCAAGGGAGACCCGGACTCTTCCGACACCGTGGTCCAGCCGGACGTTTTCGTAGTCTGCGATCCTGACAAGGTCCAGGACGACGGCATCCACGGCGCGCCAGACTTAGTGGTCGAGGTGCTGTCCGATTCAACCGCCTACAAGGACCTGACTGTAAAGAAGGAACTGTACGAGCGATCCGGCGTGCAGGAATACTGGCTGGTAAACCCACAGAACGGCTCGGTCTTCCCGTATGTGCTTATTGATGGCCGCTATGGCCCTACAACTGAAATTCTACGGGGCGGTGCCGTCAACAGCATCGCCCTGCCTGGTTTTACCTGGCATATAACGAAAGCAACATCATAGGAGGCTCCCGTGCTCGACAATGAAATCCTCGCCGCAGTCAAAGGCGGCATGAAGGGTGAACTCGATTCTGTTACCATCTATGAAGACGCTGCCCGCGTTTCCGATGGCAAGGTAAAGGAATTCTTCCTGGAACGCGCCGCCGAGGAAAAGCAGCATTTCAATTACCTGCTTGGCTACTACAAGACCCGCACCATCAACCTGACGCCCGAGCGCAACGCCGCGGCCGAGATAGGTGGAAGCTGGAAGTCTGCCATAGTCAGCGAAGCCTTCCTCAAGCAGATTGCCGGCTCCAAGCACCTTTCCGCCGCCATTGCCTCAGCGGTGCATCTGGAAGCCGACGCCGTGCGCCACTACAGCGACTGGGCCGCCCGCGCCGAATCACCCGAACTCAAGAAACTCCTCGGCCAGCTCGTACAATGGGAACAGCGCCACTATGACGATCTTACCCTGATGCAGGACGAGATGCAGCGCTACTACTTCGAGGTAAACAACTTCGAACCGTTCTGAGGGGTGTTCCGCATGAACGCCTGACTGGCGGCCGCGTTTCCCTTTTGTGGTAACGTGGTCGTTTTTGTTTGATTTTTCGTTCTCATTTTTCGGTCGGTTTCATCGGTGAGGCTTCTAGTGGCACCGTAAACCTGAACGTCGATCCAGCTCCCGGCACGCTATCAACCCAGATTCGCCCGCCATGTCCTTCCACGATCCTTCGGCAGATGGCGAGCCCCAGGCCGATGCTTTTCTCGCCTCCCGTTGGATTGCTGCCGACCTTGCTGAACGGCTTGAATAATTCTGTCTGCCTGTCCAGGGGAATTCCCTTTCCCAGGTCTCCCACCGATATTGTTGCCACAGCTCCCCCGAAATCGACATGCACCGTTATCGCTGATTCATGAGGCGAATACTTGATGGCGTTTGACAGCAGGTTATTGATGACCTGTTCAAGCTTGCCCTCGTCCGCCGTTATGGGAGGGACAGGCGGTCCCGGTACATGATCGATGCGGATGGATTTTACGGCGGCCGACCTGCGGTGGATCATGATGCATCTATCCACCAGTCCGGTCAGGTCTGTCTGGTCACGATGCAGCTCCAGTTTTCCCGCTTCGATCCTGGAGACATAGAGGAGATCGTTGACCATGGTGAACATGTTCTGGGAGGATCGCTTCATTTCCCTGATCACGGTCGTGGCGTCATCGTCCAGATCAGGAATCATTTCAAGGAGCAGGTCCGACAACTGGGCAAAGGATCCGAGCGGTCCGCGGAGATCATGGGCGGCCATGCCGATGATAAGGTTTTTAAGTGTATTGGATTCATTGAGCTCGTGGTTTGCCTTCAATAACTGTCGTTGAAGGGTGGCCATCTCGTTGTTCATGGAGGTGAGTTCCTCATACGCCTGTACGGTATTTTTCGTTTTCTTGAGAGCCGCCCTCAGGGTATTGGTCAGTTCGTTGTTCATCCGCATGAACTCGTTGACGAACCGGTCCGCCTCGGTGTCGCTGGATGACCCTACCACCAGCAACCCGGAGGGTACCGCCGCTCCGACGAAGTGCAGCCTTTGGGGAAAATCCGATACATTCACATTGAGTTCCCAATCTGCCACGATGCGGCTGGCCTTGATCGATTCCATGAACAGGAGCGCCTTTTGCCTGCTCGACTCATGCACCAGCGACAGGAAATTTCCGCCGACAACAGGGGTGCAACCGATGGTCAAGGCCGACAGCACCTGGGTTATGATGCCTGCCGGCGAACAGATGAACGCAAGCCCTTCAAAGCCGTCTTTTTTTTCACTCATGATTCAAGGTCCAGGAGTTTGCCTGCCCATGCTATGGCATCGTCGGCATTCGATGCAAAACCATCAGCGCCAAGGCTCTTCCAGAGCCCGGCATCCTGATTGAATGGATACCCGCCTACCAGGACGCGGACCTTCTTCAAGGACGGCCTGGATCTAAGTTGCTGGATGAACTGGCGGACGAGATCCACGTGCGGCGTTATGGTTGCCGAGATTCCCGTAACGTCCGCTCCTACCGTTTCAAGGTGATCGAGGAAGCTGCCCGTCGGCGTGTTGGCTCCGAGGAAATGCGTGTCCCAGCCAGCCATCTCGAAAAAATCTGTGACCATGCGGATACCTATCTCGTGGAGTTCTCCTGCTATGCTGGCGCCGACGAAGACCTTGCCGTTTTTTGCGCCCGAGAGGATGTTCGGGTAGAGCTGGCACATGATCATCTGGGTTGCGGCGGTGCAGAAATGTTCCTGGGCGACGCTCATCCTGTTCATCTGCCAGAGCCGTCCGAGTTCCTTCTGCGCCGGCTCGAATACGTGGCGGTATATGTCCGCCACGGCGGTACCTTCCGCAACGGACCTGAGTATCCGTTCGCTGGCGGTTCTGCGGTCTCCGGCCTGCAGATCCGCGAAATACGCCTGGGCTAGCGGATCGAGTCGGTTGCCTGAAAGGAGGAAGCTCTTTGAAGCGGAAGGCAGCATCTTCATTTCCTGCGCCGCCTGTTCGAGGTATTCAATGGCCTGGTCCCGCAGTACGCCTGCATACAGCGTCCGCAGCGTGCCCGCGAGGCACCTGAGGGTGACTTCAAGCGTCATCGAAGCGTGCCCCGCGTGTTCCTCCAGTATCTTGGCCCAGGCGATGTAATCCCTGAACAGTACATACGACGAGGCCCTGAGCGCTTCCGCGAGAAAAGACAGGTGCCGGATTGATTCTTCCAGCGTGTCCGTAGAGGCTGAAGCCTGACGCTTCAGGGCTCCCGCTGCGATCAGTCCGGCATCGGCGACGAGGTCATCAAAATTCATCGTGTTCAGTACAGCCTCGACCGTGTTCCTTACCACCAATTGAGCACGTCCTCCGCAAAGCCAAGGAATTTGTCCAGTTTGAGTTTCTTGCCATCGTCGAGGATAGCCGTGCCGGAGAATTCGCCGAAGACCTGATGTTGCTCGGATTTGATAGGGCCGATTTTCGTGGTTGAGTTCCTGTCGACGAGGGGTTTGAAGTCCATCTCGAAGCGGCCGTCCGAGCTGGTGAAGCGCCACGGCCTGGTGTAGTCGCTGGTGTCGATATGGAAGGCAACCTCGTCGAGCTTGTGAACCTTGCCGGCGTAGAAGAGGCAATTCTCGCTGGCGGGGCTGCGGTCAGAGAAGCCGTAGCCTATGTTCCAGCCGAACGGAACGCCACCGACGTAACCGGCGGCCGAGCCCCAGTACCAGCGGTTCTTGTAGGTCCAGCGGCCCCGGCCCCAGTCCAGTCCGCCGAAGTCGCGGGCAGGGTCGTATTCGTAGCGGCGCTTGCCGATGGTGAATCCGCCCGAGGCCTGCATGCAGTTGAGCTTGCGGTTGTAATAGAAGGCTTTGCGGTTTTCCGCCCAAGACGTGGCAATGTTCATGCTTTCCAGCTCGGGTGGCTGGGACAGTATGACAGCGCCTTCGAGGCCTTGTTCGCCCTCGGCATTCCTGATGCCAGGTGCCTTGAACGAGAGTGACCGCAGGCCGCCGGCATAAACGAAGTTAAGCGACAGCTTCTTGTCTCCAAAGGATATTCTGCCCTCGTCGGAACCAAAGGGGAAACCTGTCTTCCCCAAGGGGAATGCGCTGATTGTATCAACCTGGTGGAAATATTGTTTCTCGAAGTCCAGGAAGCATACCGCAAAGAGCCCCGCGAAGCCGAGGTCGCTCATCGTCAGCGTGATGCCAAAACGCCTGTCCTGCGAGAGTATGGAGTAGTAGTCCCACTCCTTGATGCGGAGGGGGCTGGCCTTGATTTTCTGCCTGCTATAGCGCCAGAACGGTGCACGGGCCCAGCCTTCGTTTGTTATCCTGCCATCATCGCCGAGTAGTTCTAACGGGGACAGAATTTCATGTTGCATTGCTTCCTCCGTAGGATCTGCATACTATACGCCCTGAACGCTGGCTTTACCAGTTGAAAAGTCTGGTGCAGGGGCACAGCTTCAGCGTAGAGTGGGTGAGTCAGAACAGCGAGCGCTGGCCGTCTGACGAGGAGTATACCGTGTCCGATACTGCTTCAGAAGATCCGATGCACGGGGTAACATTGCAGATGATGGTGGAGGGGCTGCAGGAGCGGCTCGGCTGGGAGGGGTTGGCCTTGAAAATCCCGGTCAAGTGCTTTGAAAGCGAACCCAGCGTCAGCTCCAGCCTTAAATTCCTGCGCAAGACACCATGGGCACGAGAAAAGGTGGAACTCCTCTATCTGTATACGTTCCATCCAAAGCGCGCCGGCGAGCTGGCAAAGCGACGCAGGAGTCCAGGCCAGCAAAAGTAATTTCTGTTTACGGTTCGTACGCGCCATGCTATCCTCACACGAACCATAGGGCAACGCTCTTCAGCGTACATACCCCGGGACAGGCTACGGATGCGCTCAAGGAGACGATCATGAAGAAGACACTCACGGTACTGTTCGTTTTACTGGCTCTGGCAGGTGCCGTTTACGGTGCTCCCAAATCCAAAGTAAAGATCGCGCTTATCATCGAATCGACGGTCGATGACAAGGGCTGGGGCCAGGCCATGCACGACGCCATCAAGTCAGTAGAAAAGAAGTACGGCGTTGCGCTGGTCGAGTACAACTACAGCGAGAAGATGAAGCCGGTAGACGCCGGTTCCGCAGCCAGGCAGTACGCCTCACGCGGTTTCGACATCATCCTTGCCCATGGTGCCCAGTTCAAGAACCTGATCCTGGAACTGGCCGAAGAATTCCCCAAGACCACGTTCGCGTTCGGTACGAATGCCGATGTCGGCCCCAAAAATGTGTTTACCTACATGCCCATGAGTGAAGAAACCGGCTATATCAACGGCGTCATCGCAGGCATGGTTACCAAGACCGGCATCATCGGCATCATCGGGCCGGTGGATGCTGGCGACTCTGCCCGCTACAACCGTGGTTTCTGGCTGGGCGTCAAATCTGTCAAGCCCGCTGCCGACATCAAAGTTGCCCATACCGGTTCGTTTGCTGATTATGTCAAGGCTGCCGAACTGGCCCAGACCCACATCAAGGCCGGTGCCGACGTACTGACCGGCGCTGCCCAGCAGGCTACCGGCGGCCTCCGTGCCGTCGCCGAGTTCAAGGACAAGCAGATCTGGTGGCTCGGTCAGGATACCCTCCAGATCAGCATGCCTGAAGGCTTCAAGGTCATCGCTGCGTCCAGCTACGACTACGCTCCCGTCATCGAGGCCATGATCGACAAGCGCCAGGCCGGTGTGCTTGGCGGTGAGAACATCGCCATGACCTTCAAAAACGGCGGCTTCGTGTTCAAGTACAACGACAAGGTCGGCACTGTGCTGACCGCCGCCATCCGCAAGGCCGCCGACAAGGCCAAGGCCGACATCACCGCCCAGACCCTCAAACTCGACTGGCAGGCAATCAAGTACTGATCGAAGAGGGCCTGATAGACGATTTTGGCACAGAGAAGATGAGACACAGAGGAGAGTAGGATGGGGAACAAGGAGAAGAGGGGTATGAAGGGGTTTTTTCCTCTTCCTCTCTTCTTCTGACTCCATCATTTTCCTTACCTCGTCTTCTCTGTGTCTCTGTGCTTAAACTCCCTAATTATCAGACATTCTGTCATCAAGGAGCTCGGGTATGGGGCATGAACCGATACGAAGCCTCGAGCTTAGAGGCATAACCAAGCGTTTTCCTGGTATCCTGGCGTGCGACCATATCGATCTTTCTGTGGGCGAGCACTCAGTGCGGGCTCTTGTAGGGGAGAATGGCGCCGGCAAGACGACGCTTATGAACATCCTGATGGGTCTGTACCATCCCGACGAGGGACACATACTCATCAACGGCTCTGAAGTCCACTTCCGCTCGCCCAATGACGCGTTCGACCACGGCATAGGCATGGTGCACCAGCACTTCATGCTGGTACAGAACATGACGGTAGCGGAGAACGTGGCGCTGGGCATGCAGTCGGCGCACAAGCTGTTCCGTCTGGATCTGGCGTCAGTCAAAAAACGCATCCTGGAGATTTCAGAGCGCCACGAGTTGCCGGTCAATCCGGACGCGATGGTGTGGCAATTGTCGGTAGGCGAGCAGCAGCGCGTGGAGCTCGTAAAGACGCTCTGCCTGGGAGCCAGGTTCCTGATACTGGACGAACCCACCTCCGCGCTGACACCGCAGGAAACCGACGAACTCATCCTTCTTTTGCAGAAAATGTCCCGGGAGCTGTCCATAGTATTCATCAGCCACAAGCTGAACGAGGTAAAGGCGCTTTCCGACACGGTTTCAATACTTCGGCGTGGCCGCATCGTGTTCGAAGGTCGTACGGAAAACCATTCGTCTTCTGATCTAGCCGCCCTGATGACTGGCCACGAGGTGGAACTGCCCCGCGTGGATTCCACGGGCATCGACCGGTCAGGTGACCGCGGCCTTCTGTCCATCAGGGAGCTGAACGTCCTGGGCGACCGGGGCAACATTGCCCTGGACGGTGTGTCGCTGGACCTGGCACCCGGCGAAATCGTCGGCCTTGCTGGCGTTTCCGGCAACGGACAGCGATCCGGCTCCATACAGATAGATGGTGTGGAGATAGCGGGCAGCAGCGCTGCCAGGATCATCGGCGTAGGCATGGGCTACATTCCCGAGGACCGCAACACTGAAGGCATCGTGCCCTCGTTCTCGGTACGGGAAAACCTGGTGCTCAAGGATGTGGGCGAGAAGCAGTGGAGCACCGCCGGTTTCCTGAAGCTCAAGGCCATAGCGGCCAATGCCACGGGCCTCCGGGAGCGGTTTGACATACGCTGCCCGTCCACCGATACCGCTGCGGGGTCGCTATCGGGCGGCAACATACAGAAGGTAATCCTTGCGCGTGAGCTTGCGCGCGGACCCAAGGCCCTCGTCGCGGTGTATCCGACGCGAGGCCTCGACATGGGCGCCATAGAGTTCATACACAAGCAGTTGCTCGAGCGACGCAAGGAAGGCGTGGCGATACTGTTGATCTCTGAAGAGCTGGAAGAAATAATGAACCTGTCTGACCGCGTGGCAGTCATCTATAAAGGTAAGATCCTCAAGGTCGTGCCGGGCAAGGACGCTACGAAGCGGTCGCTGGGCCTCCTGATGGCAGGAGTTGTCGATGAATAAGTCTGGAAAACTTGCGTACAACGCTTCGGTCGTCATCGTCGCGATTGCCGCTGCCATGGGCATCGGAGCCATCGTGTTTGCGATGGTAGGAGCCGACATCGTCAAGGCGTACACGGTCATTCTTACCGAGCCGCTCAAGGACATGATTGGTATAACCGAGATCATAGTTCGAGCCGTACCGCTGTCGCTGATTGCGCTCGGCATCGCGATTGCATTCCGGTCCGGCATCCTGAACATCGGTGCGGAAGGGCAGATGCTCATGGGCATACTGGCCTCGAGCGCCACGGCCATAGCCTTTGCAAGTCTGCCCAAGCCCATCCTGGTGCCGCTGTCCATTCTGGCCGGCGCCGCCGGTGGAGCCATCTGGGGCGGTATCGCCGGCGTGCTCAAAGCGAAACTCGGCGTCAACGAGATACTGTCCACCGTGATGCTCAACTACATTGCGGCGCAGTTCTATACGTTCCTGCTGCGCGGTCCGATGATGGATCCGGAGGAACTCGTAACCGGTTCCGGGACACCGCAGACTGTGCGCATGCCGCGCAATGCCTGGCTGGACCGGCTGTTGCCGGGAACCAGGCTACACGCGGGCGTGTACATAGCGATCGGACTGGCCATCGTCGTATTTTTCCTCCTGTGGCGGACTACCGCGGGATTCAGGATGAGGGCCGCGGGTGCTGAAGCCAAGGCAGCACGCTATTCCGGCGTAAAGGTACAGCGCTACCTGATCATAGCCATGCTGCTTTCCGGTGCCTTTGCCGGCATGGCCGGCGCCGTCGAGGTGCTCGGCGTGCACCGCAGGGCCATAGAGGGCATATCTGGCGGTTATGGATTTACAGGCATTGTCGTTGCGCTGTTTGGCGGGTTGCATCCTGCCGGCATCATCCCTGCGTCGATGTTCTTCGGACTCCTGCTGCTTGGTGCCGACATGACCCAGCGGCTCGCTTCAGTGCCTGCCAATATGGTGCTGGTGCTACAGGGCGCGATCATACTGGCTATCGTTTCAGCCAGGCAGTTCATGAACAATCCGTACGTGCAGGACAAGGTGGCCAGGGCATTCTCCCGCTGGTTCGGCAAGCCTGAGCCACCGGCTCCGCCGGGATCGATACAGGCTTGTCCTGATCCATCCGACACGCCTGATCCCTGCCTCGCGGACGACCCGGATGCTCTTGCTGCAGCCAAGGATACGGCCAGTAAGGATACGGCAACCGAGGATACAACACCCGAGGAGGCGTCCCGATGAACGCAGGATCGTTCGTGCTCAACATCCTGATACTCGGCGTACCGTTCTCGGTCGCCCTGCTGCTTGCCGGCCTTGGTGAGACTATCAACCAGCGCGCCGGTATTTTCAACCTGGGTTGTGAAGGCATCATGGCTATGGGCGCCTTCGTGGCGTTCCTGCCGCCTTTCTTCCTGGCCGGTACCCCGTACGCGGCCAGTGCAAACCTGATCGGCATCGTGCTGGCCATGGGAGTCGGAGCCCTCATGGGCGTGCTCTTCGCGCTGGTCGTCGTGACGTTCCGCGCACCGCAGGGCATAGCGGGCATAGGCCTGCAGATGCTCGGCTGGGGCACGGCAGGTACGCTGTTCAGGCATTACGTGGGCGGCGTGACCGGCGTTCCCGGCATCCAGGCCGTGCCGATTCCGGGCCTGTCAAAGATTCCAGTGCTCGGAAACGTGCTGTTCAACCACAATCCCATGGTGTACATAGCATTCCTCCTCGTACCGGTGTTCTGGTACATCCTGTTCAAGACCCCCTGGGGACTCAAGGTGCGCGCGGTCGGAACCTATCCCCGTGCCGCCGATTCGCTGGGCATCCGCGTCT
>JFJP01040578.1_pt1 | contig 16852 bp, 12 predicted proteins | sample 431651 | NCBI WGS metagenome assembly JFJP01 (sample SAMN02602958, study PRJNA72255) | Microbial mat metagenome, whole genome shotgun sequencing project. | biome: fresh water; feature: sink hole; material: water; isolation source: purple microbial (photo- and chemosynthetic) mats found in... | reverse complement strand
CTACGCGGCCCAGAAAAAGGCGGATTTTGAAGGCCTGCTCAAGAAGTGGTACTGGTGGGCCACCCACAGCAGGATCCCCCAGATCGTCGAGGCGGCCAGGACCATCAAGCGGCATTGGGCCGGCATCGTCAACTGGGCCGAAAACCGCATAACCAACGGAATACTCGAGGGATTCAACTCCCTGTTCCAGGCAGCCAAGGCCAAGGCAAGGGGATACAGGAAGACCGAGACCCTCAAGGCCGTCATCTACATCCTGACCTGAAAACTTGATTTTGCCCGTGTCAATCCCTTTTGCGCTACCCACACACTCCTACAAAGAACCCCGTCTCCCTTCGGGATGGACGGAACAGCCCGATTTTGTCGGACGCTGGCACTTGTTCTTTAACACGACTAGGCATCAGTCGCGGGCGCAGATGCGCTGGTAGGCGCAAAACTCGCAGGTCTTGCGCTCGGGCGTCTGGTCGAAAGGCAGCTCGGGGTCGGCCAGCTCGTCGAGCAGCTCGCCCAGGCGGCCCCAGAACTCGGGCAGGATGGCCTCGGCCAGGGCGTGGTCGAGCGGCAGCTTGCCCAGGACCAGGCGCGTGTCGAAGAGCTGCTGGTCGAGCTCGCGCAGGGCGTAAACATGGGGCTCGGCGGGCGGGTTGCCGCGGGCCTGGCGGAACAGCCGCAGGTAGAGCAGCGTCTGGAGCACGACCTTATACTGGCTGCCGCCGTGCTGCTCGAAAACGCCGTCGAGGTCCTTGAACCGGAGCTTGTCGCCGCCGGTCTTGTAGTCGATCAGGCGGAAACTGTCGCCCTTGCGGTCCAGGCGGTCCACGATGCCCGTCAGGGCGAACTCCTTGCCGCTGGGCGTGGTGATGTTGCCGTTGAACTGCTGATCCTCCACGGCCAGGATCTGCAAGGGAACCTGCCCGAGGTCGTGGTCGAGCACCTTCTGGAGGTAGAGCTTGGCGATCTGCCTAAGCACGAGCTGGTTGCCGTCGAGCTGCAAGGGCTTCTCTTCCGGGGTCTTGAGGATTTCGCGCAGGGCCTGCTCCAGGGCCTGGCCCAGTCGGCCTTTCATTAGGCGCAGGCCCTCGGCGTCGAGGGTCTTGCCCAGCCACTGGCCGTAGAGCAGCTCCAGGGCGCGGTGCAGCACCTGCCCGACGAACTGCGGGCCCGTCTTGTCGTTGATTTCCTCAGGCTCTTTGAGTTGCAGCACGTAGCGGAAGTAGAACTTGAGGTGGCAGGCCAGGTAGGTGTTGATGGCCGTGGCCGAAAGGCGCCTGGCGGCGGGCTCCTGGGCATTCTGGAACTGCTGGATGGCCTGGAGGATTTCCGGGCTTTTGGCCACGGTGATGGAAGGCGTGGCGGCGGGGACCATCTGCTGGTCGAGCTGCTGGTGGCGGATCTTCCAGGGCAGCTCGTGCAGGGCCTGGAGCGCGTACCGGCTCATCTCCTTGGCGTTCTGGCCCAGGGCCGAGTCATAGACCAGGGCGATGTTCTGGGCGCGCTGGGCCAGGCGGTAGAAGAGGTAGGCTGTGATGGCGTCTTGCTGCGAGGCCGTGGGCAGACCGTAGGCCCTTCGGAGGCTTTCGGGCAGGAGGCTCTCGCGGCGGGCCATGCCGACGGCTCCCTCGTTGAAGCCCAGCAGCACCACGTTCTGGAAGTCGAGGTTGCGGGTTTCGAGCAAGCCCATGACCTGCATCCCCCCGAGGGGCTCGCCGTTGAAGGGGATGGTGGCCGTGGAGAGCTCCTTGCGGAAGATCTCGAAGGCGGCGCGCACCGTCAGGGGCGTCTGGCTTTCGTGGAGCAGCGACTTCAGGAGCTGGGCCTTCCGATAGACCAGGTAGAGGTACTCGTGCTCGAGGTCGGCCTCGCGCTGGGCCTGGTTCTTCTGCTCGAACAGCAGGTAGCAGAGCTCGAGCAGCCGCGCCAGGGCGTCCTCGGCGCTGGCCAGGGTGGGCGCGCCGAACAGGACGCGCACAATCGGGTCGTCGAAGCGCTGGAAGAAGTCGGGGCGCGGGTAGATGAGGTTCTCGCCCGCCATTTCGTCGCGGATGCGGCCCACCAGCTCGGCCCGGCTGTCGGCCACCAGCGGATGCGCCAGCAGCATGAGCACCTGGTCGTGCCGGAAGCTGGGGCTTTCGGGCTTGAGGCTGGCCTGGCCGACCATCTGGAGGTACTTGTCGAGCAGGCCGAAGATGCTGGTCTCCTTGAGCGGGTAGCCCATCGTAACGTTGACCTTTTCGGCGCCCTGGGGCAGGGCGTGGAGGGTCGGGAACAGCAGCTTTTCGTCGGCCAGCACCACGGCGGTCTCGACGCCCGGGCGGCTGGCGCCGAAGGCCTCGAGCAGCAAGGGCACGACCTTGGCCTGGCCCACGCGCAAGGGCACGCCGAGCAGGCGCACATTCTTCGGCTGGGCCAGGGCCGACTGGGGCCGGAAGTCGTCGGGCGCAGGCATCTGCCGGAGGTTCTCGCGCAGGTAGAGGCCGGCCTCCTGCGCCGGGTCCTCGACGTACCAGGGGTCGAAGTCCCAGAAAAACAGCGCGTTGCCATCTTGCTTGAGCTGCCGGAACACGGCCCGCTGCGCCCGCGTCAGGGCGTTGAAGCCGATGAAGGCCACCTGGCCGGGCACCTTGGCGCGCAGCCTGCCGCTGGCCAGGCCGTCGGCCAGGGCGCGGCTGACGGCGCCCGAGTAGGCCAGCCCCCGGGCGGCGAGCTGTTCGCGGAAGCGGGCCTGGAGGCTGGGCATCCCGTTCCAGAAGCGGACCAGCCACTCCTTGTGCTGGCTCTGCCGCGCGGCCGAGAACTCCGCCCAGAACCGCTCCAGGATTTCGCGCTGCTCGGGGCTGAGGTAGTCGGCCGGGTCGTCCAACTCCTTGAGCTCGGCCATGTTGCGGAAGAGCCTGTCCGAGTCCACCAGCCAGTCGTCCATCTCCGAGAAGTCGTCGAGCAGGGCCTTGCCCAGCGGGTGGAAGCGCTCGAAGTCGAGCGAGGCGCTGGGCCAGTGCGCGCGGTAGGTGCCGAACAGCTCGAAGAGCAGTTGCAGGTCGTCGGGCACCTGGAGGCCGGCCAGGCGGGCGGCGAAGCTCAGCCAGTCGCTGTCCTTGGGGGCCAGGGTCGTCTGCCCGGCCACTTGCCCGAGCAGGTGGCGGAAAAAGATCTTCGCCCGCTGGTTGGGGAATACCAGCCGCAGCCGCGCGATGCCGTCGCCATGCCGCCGCCAGAGGTAGCGGGCCACTTCTTCCAGGAAACTTTCCATGCCACTGGTTTTGTGAGAGTGCCGGGAGCGGCCACGTGGCGGCTCCCGGCGGCTAAGGTAAGGCCGAAGCGGTTCATTTCCTAGCCTTGGGGCGGATCATTTTTCGCCTTCGATCAGGAAAGGGGCTTCTCCTTCGGTGATGATGACCTTGCTGTTGGGGCTTTCGGCCAGCTTCAGGAAGGCCTCGATGCTGCGGAGCTGGATGATGGACGGCGTCAGGCCCTGCGAGAGGATGAGCTGCGCGTCGCGGTCGCCCTCGGCCTCGATGACCTTGCGCTGGGCTTCGAGCTTCTCGGCCTCGAGCAAGAACTGCATCCGCATGACTTCCTGCTCGGCGGCCATGCGGCTCTCGATGGAGTTGTAGAGCCCCGGGGGCAGTTGGATGGACTTCATGAGCACGGCCTCGATGGCGATGCCCCGCTCGGTCAGGTGCTCGTTCATCTTGGCCGCGATGGTGGTCTCGATCTCGGAGCGCTTGCCCGAGTGCATGTCCTTGGCCATATACTGGGCGCAGACGTCGGCCGCCGCCGAGCGGAACACGCTGCTGATGATGGTCTCGTAGCGGTTGCCCAGGGTCTCGATCAGCTCCGGCACCTTCTCCTTCTGGATTCGGTACAGGATCGAGATGTCGGAGTTGATATTCAGGCCCTCCTTGCTGGGCAGGTTCAGGTTCACCTCCATGTTGACCGTCCGGGTGGGCGTTTTGAGCATCACCGTGGTGAAGGGGAAGATGGGGTAAGCCCCTTGCTCATAGACCCTTTCGCTGAGTTGGCCCAGGCGTCGCTTCACTCCCACCTCGCCCGGGCGCACCACCACGCACGATGAAATCGACCCGGCCAAGGTGAGCGCGACCAGGATTTTGCTAAGGTTTTTCATGTCAATCTGGTTTTGATGGTTTGAAATATCGTCGGAATCGTTCGTTGGCTCGAATCATCGGCTACGGGCGCTGGAGGCGAATTTCACCAAAAACATTACAACCAAAATCGTGCGCCCCAAGCCATTTTTCGCTTGGGCAAGCTGAAAGCCCAAGCTCTCCCACTCAAAAAGTGCCTTTTTTCGAGAACGGGAACAAGCGGCTTTTCGGGTGTTCCTCCCGCGAAATTTTGAGGGCGACCAACATTTTCGGGGACAAGAATGCCGCGCGCCTGGCTCGAAGCGGCACGGCTTGACGTTTTCAACGATCGTGAACGGCGAGGCTTACCTGTCGCGCAGGGCCTTTTGCGCGCTTTCGCAGTACTCCCGCTCGCTGGCGCTCAGGCTCAAGGTCTCGAGGGCGTGGAGGGCCTGGAGGATGTCGGGGTCGCGCAGCTCGTCGGGGATGCTGTCGCGGTCGAACTCGGAGGCCCGGTTGAGGAAGGTGATCCAGCGCTCCAGGGGCGTGGTGAAGCCGCCGGGCCCACGGTCGAACTTGCGCAATTCAACAAAGTACAAATTAAGAAAGTCCAATTCGGAATGCTGCTCGCCCGTGTCGAAATCCATGTATCCGAATTGCCTGAAATAGCGGCTGTCCTCGGGGAATTGGTCGAAGTCCAGCAGGCTGATGATGATCGCCTTGCGGGGGCCTTCGTAGTCGTGGTCCGGATCCCGTTCGTCGAGTTCAAGACCGCGGGGAAGGTCCCGCTGCCCCTGGCGATCCTGGCCCTTGAACTGGACCCTGATCTTGTACCATCGCCCCGTCTGGTCGGTGGCCTTGATGTCCACCACCGAGAGCTTGTCGCCGAGGAAGTCGATCTCGTTGTAGGGATTCTTGATTGAGCGACCGGAGCACGTTCTTGTTCTGCTCCGTCCCGAACACCTTCTTGAAGACCAGGTCTATCTTAGGATTCAGCTTGCACATGGCGGCTAAGGTTTTGGGGATGCGTTTCTATCGTTTCGAGCAAGGGCCCTTGCGGCTGGGTTTCAGAGCTTCTCGATCTGCTCAAGGCTCAGCCCGGTCGAAAGCGTGATGAGGTCCGGGCTCACACCATTGGCTTTCAAGGTCCTCGCGATTTCGACATTCCGGCTTTCGAGCGCGTTATCGACGGCGTTCTCGATGGCGGTCATCATGACGGCCTCGGCGTCGCGCATGACCTTCTTGGCGCTCTGGTAGTACTCCCGCTCGCGGGCGCTCAGGCTCATGGTCTCGATGGTGTCGATGGCCTGGAGGATGTCGGGGTCGCGCAGCTCCTCGGGGACGCTGTCGCGGTCGAACTCGGCGGCCCGGTTCAGGAAGGTTATCCAGCGCTCCAGCAGGGTGGTGACGCCCTTGTGCAGCTTGTCGAACTTGCGCAGCTCCACGAAGTAGAGGTCGGCGAAGTCCAGCTCCCGGTAGAGCTGGCCGGTGTCGAAGTCCTTGTAGCAGCAACGGCGGAAGTAGCGGCTGTCGTCGCGGAAGTAGTCGAAGTCCAGCAGGCTGATGATGATGGTCTTGCGCAGCTTGTCGTAGTTCTCGCTCTCGGCGAGCTGGTTGGCGTAGGCCTCCGAGAGGTAGAAGATCGCCCGCTGCCCGTAATACTTCTGCTCCTTGACCTGGATCTCGATGTTGTACCATCGCCCCTTGCTGTCGGTGGCCTTGATGTCCACCACTGAGAGCTTGTCGCCCAAGAAGTCAATCTCGTTGTAGTGAGCGACCGGAGCACGTTCTTGTTCTGCTCCGTCCCGAACACCTTCTTGAAGACCAGGTCTATCTTAGGATTCAGCTTGCACATGGCGGCAAAGGTTTTATGCCCACGAAGTTAATCATTTCCAAGAGATGAAAGCCTTTGGCGGCTTGGGAGCTTCCTCCCGCTCCGGCCCAGGTTCCGAGCCAGCGGGGGCCGCTCTTTCCGGGGGCCATGCGCAAAAAAAGAGGCTCCTGGTAAACCAGAAGCCTCTCCCCAACTTATTAACCTAAATCTTTTATGAAAAAAAACGATTACCCCAAGCGTTTTTGCTTATTGGACTAAGACAAAAGTAGGGAATAAGTCCGTTAAGCAAAGCCAAACAAAATTAAAAAAACATAAAAGCGCCAAGGGGCCAGGCTCATGCTTCCACGCGTTGGATTTTTGCTCCCAAAGCGTTCAGCCTCAGGTCGATGGCCTCGTATCCGCGATCGATTTGGTCGATGTTGAAGATGCGGCTCTTGCCTTTGGCGGAAAGCGCGGCGATGAGCAGGGCCACGCCCGCGCGGATGTCGGGCGAGCTCATCTGGGTGCCGCGCAGGGGGTACTCGCGGTCGATGCCGATGACCGTGGCGCGGTGGGGGTCGCAGAGGATGATCTTGGCGCCCATGTCGATGAGTTTGTCCACGAAGAAAAGGCGGCTCTCGAACATCTTCTGGTGGATGAGCACACTGCCCTTGGCCTGCGTGGCCACCACCAGCAGGATGCTCAGCAGGTCGGGCGAGATGCCGGGCCAGGGGGCGTCGGCCAGGTGCATGATGGAGCCGTCGATGAAGCTCTCGACCTGGTAGCGCTCCTGGGCGGGCACCAGGATGTCGTCGCCGCGGCGCTCGAGCTGTACGCCCAGCCGCTGGAAGGCCAGGGGCAGCATGCCCAGGTGTTCGTAGCCAACATCCTTGAGGAGGATTTCGGACTGGGTCATGGCCGCCAGGCCGATGAAGCTGCCCACCTCGATCATGTCGGGCAGGGCGCGGAAGGAGCATCCGCCCAGGGCCTCGACGCCTTCGACGCGGAGCAGGTTGGAGCCGATGCCCTCGATGCGGGCGCCCATGAGGTTGAGCATCCGGCAAAGCTGCTGGACGTAAGGCTCGCAGGCGGCGTTGTAGAGCGTGGTCTGCCCCTGGGCCAGCACGGCGGCCATGACCAGGTTGGCCGTCCCGGTAACGGAGGCCTCCTCCAGGAGCATGTACTGCCCCTTCAGCCGCCCGGCCTCGACGGCGTAGAACTTGTCGTCGTGCGAGTAGTCGAAGCGGGCGCCCAGGTTCTGGAAGCCGACCAGGTGGGTGTCGAGGCGGCGGCGGCCGATCTTGTCGCCTCCGGGGCGGGGCAGGTATCCCTTGCCGAAGCGGGCGAGCATGGGCCCGAGCACCATGACCGAGCCGCGCAGGCTGGAGGCCTTCTTCTTGTACTCGGCCGAGTGCATCGCCTCGGGGTCGATGGCCCGGGCCTCGAAGCGGTAGCTGTTCTTGTCGAGCCGCTCCACCGCGACGCCCAGGCAGGCCAGCAGCTCGATCAGCTTGCGGATGTCCTCGATGTCGGGGATATTGCTGAGCGTCACGGGCTCGGGAGTCAGCAGGGTGGCGCAGACGAGTTGCAGGGCCTCGTTCTTGGCGCCTTGCGGCCTCAGCTCGCCTTTGAGCCGGTGGCCGCCTTCGATTTCGAATGCGTACATGGTCGGGTGTGTTTTGTTTGAGGGGATGGTCTTGGCTTTCCGAGGAATCGGCACGGCTCACTTCTCGCGCTCCACCACGAAGTGGGCCAGCTCGATGAGGCTCTGCTTGGCGGGGCTTTCGGGCAGGGGCCCAAGCAGTTCCAGGGCCCGGTCGCGGTGCTCGTTCATGCGGAGGGTGGCGTAGTCGATGCCGCCCTTGGTGGCCACGTAGGCGATGGCCTCGGCCACGCGGCGCGAGTCTTGGTTGTGGCGGCGGACGGTGTTGATGAAGTGGTCACGCTCGCTCTTGGGCGCCTTCTGGAGGACGTGTATCAGGGGCAGGGTCATCTTCTGCTCCTTGATGTCGTTGCCGGTGGGCTTGCCGATGAGGCTTGCCTTCTGGTAGTCGAAGATGTCGTCGCGGATCTGGAAGGCGATGCCCAGGTGCTCGCCGAAGGCCCGCATCCGCTCGATGGTGGGGGCGTCGGCCCCGACCGACTGGGCCCCGCTGGCGGTGCAGGCGGCTATCAGGGTGGCGGTCTTCTTGCGGATGATGTCGAAATAGACCTCCTCGGTGATGTCGAGGCGGCGGGCCTTCTCGATCTGCAGGAGCTCGCCCTCGCTCATCTCGCGCACGGCAGTCGAGACGATGCGCAGCAGCTCGAAGGCCTCGTGCTTGACCGACAGGAGCAGGCCCTGGGCCAGGAGGTAGTCGCCCACCAGCACGGCCACCTTGGCCTGCCAGAGGGCGTGCAGCGAGAGGAAGCCGCGGCGCTCGTGGGCGTCGTCCACCACGTCGTCGTGGACCAGCGTGGCCGTGTGCAGCAGCTCGATCAGCGAGGCCGCGACGTAGGTGACCTCCGTCACCGGGCCGAGCGCCTTGGCCGAGAGGAAGACCAGCATGGGCCTCATCTGCTTGCCCTTGCGGCGCAGGATGTAGTTCATGACCACGTCGAGCAGCGCGGTACTGCTTTTCATGGATTCCTTGAAGACTTCCTCGAATTTCTCCATCTCGGCTCGGATGGGGGCTTTGATGCGCGCGGATCGGCTCATGGGGCGTTTGCTGTGCGGGTGCGGCCCAAAAGTAAGCAATTCTCCGGATGCCCCGCGCCCCGGCCGGCCTCAGCCCAGCTCCAGATCCAGGATCTGCTCGGGGCTCATGCCCTGGGCCAGCAGGGCGCGCAGCTCCAGCAGCACGGGCAGGCCCAGGTCCGTGGCGCGCAGGATCGGCTCGTTTGGCAGCCCCAGGTCGATCAGGGCCAGGGCCGACTTGATCGCCCGTTCGTTCTGCCCGGCCTGCTTGGCCTTCTCGTATCCGTTCAGGATGGCCTGCCCGCCCTGGGGCGACACCCTGCGGATGCGCTCGGCCACCTCGCGCATGTCGAGCCGCGTGGCCGAGAACATGTAGGTCACGAAGCTCTCGAAGCTCTCCATGCCGCCCTCGGCGTCGAGGACCTTCTGGATGTTCTGGAAGATTTCGTGCAGGTCGCGCAGGAGCTTGACCTCGTCGAAGATGTTCTTCAGGAGCAGCATCCCGATCTGGAGCGAGAGCGAGCTGAACATCTCGCGCACCCGCTGGTCCGACCACTCGACCGTGTCCACCACCAGGTAGTCGAACTCGGGCACGAAGGGCCGGAGCAGCTCGTCGAGCTCGCCGAAGGAGCCGCGGAAGGGCCTGCGGTCCCAGCGCTCGAGGCCGTGGTGGAAGATGATGGGCACCACCGGCGTCAGGGCCTGCCGGCTCTTGATGTTCGACTCCCAGATCTTGAGCATGTAGCCCAGGAGCTGGAGGTGGGGATGCGCCGCCGCCCGGCTCTTGTGCTCGAACAGCAGGGCCACCTTCGTGCGGATCAGGCCCTTGTAGTGGCAGTCGTACACCACGTCCGAGAAGCCAGTCTCCAGCCGCCCGTCGATGTACGAGTTCGGGTCCAGCCGCAGGTTCTCCAGGTCCAGCCGATCGGCGATCTCGGCAGGCAGGGCCTTGGCGATGAACTCCCGGGCCCTATCGACCCGCGAGAGCATCTCCTTGAAGAACTTGTCGTGGGGGTTGACGATGGTTTTCATGCGCCCGTGTTTTTCGTGTGCCGCGAATTTACGGATTTTCCGCCCGTGGTCGGCCTGCGGCCAGGCCGCAGTGGGCTTTTTCGCGCGCCAAAGCAGCCGCGCCGCGGGCTGTCGGAGGCCTATTGGGTGAAAATGTTATTTTTGGAAGGCAAAGCCTCCCGCCCAACCATGAAGGAAATCGTGTTTCTGAACAAAAACGCCAGCCGCTGGAAAGAGCTGGAAACGGCCCTGCAAAGCGAGCACACCGTGGCGCCGGACCGCCTGGCCGAGCTGTTCGTGGGCCTGACCGACGACCTTTCCTACGCGCGCACCTTCTACCCGGGCACCAGCACCGAAAGCTACCTGAACAACCTGGTGGCCAAGGCGCACCTGCGCATCTACCGCAACAAGAAGCAGAGTTCCAACCGGTTCCTGGAGTTCTGGGCGCGCGAGCTGCCCCTGCTGTTCCTCGAGACCCGCTCCAAGCTGCTTTATTCCTTCGGCTTCCTGCTGTTTTTCATGCTGGTAGGGCTGTTCTCTTCGTACCAGAACCCCGAGTTCGTGCGGCTGGTCATGGGCGACGCCTACGTGGACATGACGCTCGAGAACATCGAAAGTGGCGACCCGATGGCCGTTTACAAGCAGGCCAACGAGGTGGATATGTTCCTGGGCATCACGGTCCACAACCTGAAGGTCTCGCTCATGGCTTTCGCCTACGGCCTGCTGCTTTCGGTGGGCACGGTTTACGTGCTGTTCATGAACGGGATCATGCTGGGCAGCTTCCATGCCCTGATGGCGCAACAGGGTGTGCTGGGCCATGCCCTGACGGTCATCTGGCTGCACGGCACCTTCGAGATTTGGGCCATAGCGGTGGCGGCCTCGGCGGGGCTCTGCATGGGCAACTCGCTGCTGTTCCCAGGAACCTACACCCGCCGCGACGCCTTCCAGCGCGGGGCGGGCCAGGGCATCCGCCTGCTGGTGGGCCTGGTTCCCTTCTTCGTTGTGGCCGGTTTCATCGAAGGCTTCGTGACCCGCCATTCCGACATGCCGCTGGTGCTGCGGCTGCTGGTCATCTTCCTGTCGGCGGGCTTCATCCTCTGGTATTTCTTCCTGTATCCCAATCGCTTGGCCAAGGCCGCGGATGTTTCACTTCAAAACCAAGAACCATGAACCAACGAGAAATCGTCCCGCTGGAGCAAGAGCGGGATTTTGGCGGCATGTTGTCGGCCACGCTCAACATCTTCATGCACAACATCGGCCCCATCATGGCGAGCGTGCTGGTCTTCCTGGGCCCGGTGGCCTTGCTGAAAATGCTGGCGAGCTACTTTTTCATCAACCTGGGCACCGACCTGTTCAGCCTGGCCAGCAGCCTCGATTACATGACCGAAGACCCGCAGTTCTTGTCCAGCCTTGTCCTGATGGTAGGCTTGGCCCTGGTCGGCCAGATCGTTAGCTACAGCCTGGTTTACGCCATTTTGGGCATCTACCGCTCGCGGCAGGAGGGCGCCATGTCGCTCGGAGCCATTGGGCAGGCGATGCTCGCCAACTTGGGCATCGTCGTGGGCACCTGGCTGGCCATGGCCGGGCTGGTCATCGCCGTGGTGCTGGTGGGCACCCTGGTGGTGGCCGCGGCCGGAGGCTTGACGGGCTTCTTCGCCGTGCTGGTGGGCATCGCCCTTTTTGTGCTGCTGGTTTACGTGGCCATTCCGCTGAACCTGCTTATCCCGACCCGCATCGAAGAACGGTCGAGCTTTGCCGAGGCCTTGCGCCGCGTCTTCCATCTGGCCGACCAGAAGTGGTGGACGATGCTGGGCTTGCTGCTGGTGCTGGGCATCATTTCCAGCACGCTTTCCTACGCGGTCTCCCTGCCCATGGGCTTCATGCAGTTGGGCTCGACCTTCACCGACGCCACCCTCCCCAGCTCGACCTACATCATCACCGGAGGCATTTCCACCCTGGTGGGCTATGCTGCATCGACCATTCCGGTAATCGGCTCTTTGGTCCTGTATTTCAACCTGGTGGAACAGAAAGACAAGAATAGCCTGCGCCGCCGCATCGAGAACCTGGGACGCGACAGCAAGTCCTCCGGAACCGACAGCGACCCCTGGGGCGACAAGCCCTACGGCGGCGGCAAAAACCTCACCGACGACACCGACCTGAAGATCTGAACCTGGAACCTTAGACCCCATGCGCGCGACGATCCTCGTTTTGCTGCTCTTTGCCCTGGCCTTGGCCGCCTGGCCCGGCAAGGCCCTGGCCCTCCAGCCCGAGCCTGCCTCCGGGCTCCAGCACCAGCCCCGAGGCGTCGATTCCACCTGGTGGGCCGAGCTGACCCAAGGCCCGGAGTTCGACTACCACCGCGAGGATCCGCAAGAAGCAACGAGCCTCTGGGAGCAGGTGCTCTTCTGGCTCGACCGCCAGCTCTCGCGCCTGCTGGTCTCCGAAGAAGGTGCCTACCCCTGGGTGCGTTGGGCCATCATCCTACTGGCCGCGAGCTTCTTGATCATCAAGCTGTTGGGCATGGACCTGCCCAAAATCTTCTTCCGCAACAAGGCCGTCCTCGACTTCGAGGCCCTCGAAAAGGACCTTGAGAACCAGGACCTCGGCCTGCTGCTGGCCCAGCAGGAGGCGCAGGGCAGCTTCCGCGAGGCCATCCGGCTCTTGTTCCTCCAGGCGCTCAAGGCCTTGGCCCAGCGCGAGCTGATCCGCTGGAGCCCCGAGAAGACCAACGCCCAGTACGCCGACGAGCTGCTGGGCCACCCCTTGGCCCAGCCTTTCGCCCTGCTGGTCCGCGACTTCGACTTCGCCTGGTACGGCGAGTTTCCCGTCCGCGAGGGCCTTTACCGCAAGGTCAAGGCTGGCTTCTTGGCTTTCGAGGCCCAGTTGGAAACCTTCAAAATCCCCGCGCAGGCATGAAGCTAAACTGGAAATACGGGCTGTTTCTCATTGGCTTTCTGGCCATTGTCCTCATCCTCGAAAACACTCGGCCCAAGCCGATCGACTGGACCCGCAGCTTCGAGCGCGAGGACAAGATCCCCTTTGGCAACCACTTGCTCTACCAGAGCCTGACGCAGCTTTTCCCGGGCCGGGAGGTCCGCGAGAACGGCCTGAGCTTCTCGCGCAGCCTGCCCGAGCTGAGCCCCGAGCGCTGGAACCTGCTGGTCATCACCAACTACTTCCAGCCCAGCGAGACCGACCTGGACGCCCTGGAGCAGATGGTCGATTCAGGAGGCGTGGCCTTGATCGCGGCCGAGTACTTCAGCACGGAGGCCGCCGAGCGCATCGGCTGCGAGTCGGAGCTGGATTTCCTGCTGGGCTTTGGCGCCGACAGCAACTGGGTCAACTTCGTCGCGCCCGAGCTCCGTGCCGACAGCGGCTACCAGTTCGACCAGCGCTTCCACAACTTCGCCTTTTCGAGCTGGGACAGCACCCAGGCCACCGTGCTGGCCGTCAACGAGAGCGGCTTGCCCAACCTGCTTCGCATCCCCCGCGGCAGGGGCTTTTACCTGATGAGCGCGACGCCCGGCGTCTTCACCAACTACTTCCTGCTCCAGCCCAAGGGCTTGGAGTTCGTCTCGAAATGCCTGGGCTATCTGCCTGACCGCGACCTGCTTTGGGACGAGTACAACAAGCCGATGGGCACGGGCCAATCCGAAAGCCTTCTCTCGGAGGTGATGAAGAATCCGAGCCTGCGCTGGTTCTGGTACCTGCTGCTGGTGGGCATGGTCCTCTATGTGATCTTCATGGGCCGCCGGAGGCAGCGGGCCATTCCGCTGCACGAGCCGCCGCGCAACCAGAGCCTCGACTTCGTGAGCACCGTCGGCCAGCTCTACTTCCGCAACGCCGACCACAAGGACTTGGCCCTCAAGAAGTTCCTCTACATCGCCGAGCATTTCCGAAGCCAGTACTTCATCGACCTGCGCCAGGTGGCCCCGCCCGACTGGGCCCGCGTGGCCGAAAAGTCCGGCGTCTCGGAGAAGAGCCTGGGCGAGTTTCTGGACAGCCACAAGGCCCTGGCTTCGGCCAAGGAGGTCAGCGGCCCGGAGCTGCTGCGCTTCCACCGCCTGGCCGAGCGCCTGCGCCGCGAATGCCGCTGAGCAGGCTGGCCAAAACCGCTTTGGCCTTGCGCGGGAAATGCCTTTTCTTTGTGGGAACAACCAACCCGCGCCTGCCCACAAGCCCATGAAAAGCCAAGCTCCCCAGCTCCATCCCGCCCTGGCCCGCCTGCGCGAGGCCCTCGAAGGCGAACTTAGGCTCGATGCCACCGCCCGCGTGCTCTACGCCACCGATGCTTCCGACTACAAGGAGATGCCGCTGGCCGTGGTCATTCCGAAGACCGAGGAGGACATTCGACAGTGCATCCTGGCCGCCCGCGCCCTGGGCGTCTCCCTCATCCCCCGCACCGCGGGCACCTCCCTGGCCGGGCAGGTCGTCGGGCCGGGCATCGTGGTGGATGTCTCCAAGCATTTCAACCAGATCCTCGAGCTCAACACCCGCGAGCGGTGGGTCCGGGTGCAGCCGGGCGTGGTCCGCGACGAGCTGAACCAGTTCCTCAAGCCGCACGGCCTCTTCTTCGGGCCCGAGACCTCCACCTCCAACCGCTGCATGATCGGCGGCATGGTCGGCAACAACTCCTGCGGGGCGCAGTCCATCATCTACCAGACCACCCGCGAGCATACCCTCGAGGTCGAGGCCTTCCTCTCGGATGGCAGCAAGGCCACGTTCAAGGCCCTACGGCCCGACGAGTTCGCCCAGAAGTGCGAACTGCCCGGCCTCGAAGGCGAAATCCACCGCCAGGCACGGGCCATGCTTTCCGACCCCGCCAACCGGGCCGAGATCCGCCAGCATTTCCCCCGGCCCGAGATCTACCGCCGCAACACGGGCTACGCTATCGACAAGCTCATGGAGTGCGAGCTGTTCGAGCCGGGCCACGACGCGCCCTTCAACTTTTGCAAGCTCCTGGCCGGCAGCGAAGGCACCTTGGCCTTCTCCACCCAGATCAAGCTGGCGCTGGTGGACGCTCCCGCGCCCTTCGTCGGGGTGCTTTGCGCGCATTTCGACAGCCTGCAAGATGCCCTCAAGGCCAACCTCATCGCCCTGAAACACGGCCCCGGCGCGGTGGAGCTGATGGACGACATTGTCCTGGAATGCACCGAGAACAGCGCCGAGCACCAGCACAACCGCTTCTTCGTGCAAGGCCGGCCCAAGGCCATGCTCATGATCGAGTTCCGCCGCCAGAGCCAGGAGGAAGTCCGGCAGATCGCCGAAGACCTTGAGCGAGACTTGCGCGCGGCCGGCTACGGCTACCACTTCCCGCTTGTCGAAGACGAGCGGACCAAGCAGGTCTGGAACCTCCGCAAGGCCGGCCTGGGCCTGCTGGCCAACGTGCCCGGCGACCTGCGCAGCACCACCGTCATCGAAGACACGGCCGTGCATGTGGACGACCTGCCCGCCTACATCGAAGAGTTCGACAAGACCCTGCGCCAGCACGGCGTCTCCTGCGTCTATTACGCCCACGCTGGCTCGGGCGAGCTGCACCTGCGGCCCATGCTCAACCTCAAGACGCCGGAGCACGTCGAGCTGTTCCATACCCTGGGCCACGACATTGCCAAGCTGGTCAAGCGCTACCGCGGCTCGCTCAGCGGCGAGCACGGCGACGGCCGCCTGCGGGGCGAGTTCGTGGCCATGATGGTCGGGCCGCGCAACTACGAGCTGCTGCGCCAGGTCAAGCGCGCCTGGGACCCCGCCGGGGTCTTCAACCCAGGCAAGATCACCGACGCCCCGCCCATGCGCGAGAAGCTCAAGTACAAGCTCGGCCCGACGCCCGGGTGGCGGACCTACTTCGACTTCTCGGCCGAGCAAGGCATCACGCGGGCGGCCGAAAAATGCACAGGTTCAGGCGATTGCCGCAAGTCGCACAAGATCGGCGGGGCCATGTGCCCCTCGTACATGGCCACCCGCGACGAGAGCGCGACCACCCGCGCCCGGGCCAACATCCTCAAGGAGTTCCTCAGCGATCCCGACCTGCGCAACCCCTTCGACCATCCCGAGATCATGGAGGTGATGGACCTCTGCCTCTCGTGCAAGTCGTGCAAGGCCGAGTGCCCCTCGGGCGTGGACGTGGCCAAGCTCAAGGCCGAGTTCCTCCAGCACTACTACGACGCCAACGGCGTGCCCGCACGGGTCAACGCGCTGGCGCACTTCCCCTTGGCCAACCGTGTTGGGGCGCTCCTGCCCGGCGTGGCCAACCGCCTGCTCGCGGGCAAGGCCAGCTCGGCCGTCTTCAAGAAGGCCCTGGGCATCGCCCCCGAGCGCTCGATTCCGCCGCTTTCGTCGCCCACGCTGCTGGCCTGGCACCAGGCCGTCGGCGCGCGGCGCGAGGGCATCGCCCCGCTGCGCCCGCAGCGGCAGCCCGTGCTCTTTTTCGCCGACGAGTTCACCAACTACCTCGACGCGCACATCGGGCAGGACGCGCTGCGGCTGCTCTGGCGGCTGGGCTACTCCACCGAGGTTCCCGCGGTGGAGCTCTCGGGCCGGACCTTCCTCTCGAAGGGCCTGGTCAAGAAGGCCAGGGAGTACGCCCGGCGCAACGTGGCGCTGCTGGCCGGCTACGCCCGCAACGGCTACGCGATTGTGGGCGTCGAGCCTTCTACGCTGCTGACCCTGCGCGACGAGTACCCCGAGCTGGTTCCGGCGCACCAGCGGGCCGACGCCCGCGCCCTGGCCGGCGCGGCCCTGCTGTTCGACGAGTTCGCCGCGGGGGCCATCGAGCGAGGCGAGTGGCTCAAGTCGGATTTCGATGAGCAGGAGCGCACGATCCACTACCACGGGCACTGCTTCCAGAAGGCGCTCTCCTCTACACGGCACTCGATCAAGGCGCTGGGCTTCCCGCTCCGGCACCAGGTGCGCGAGATCCCTTCGGGCTGCTGCGGCATGGCCGGCTTCTTCGGCTACGAGGCCGAGCATTACGAGCTGTCGATGAAGATAGGCGAGCTGGTGCTTCTGCCAGCCGCGCGCAAGGCCCCGGCGGACCACCTGCTGGCGGCCATTGGCAACAGTTGCCGGCACCAGATCCGCGACGGGGCCGCCCGCGAGGCCCTGCATACCGCCGAGATCCTCTGGCAGGCCGTGCGCAAGTGAGAAGCAAGTGTCTGCGAAAATCCACGAGCCAAACTCAAAGGCAATAAGTAAGCGATTGGATTTAATTTATAATATTGTCTTTGCGGCACTATGGGACGAGTGAACACACCAACATTGGATGACGCCCAAAAGGCG
>JFJP01005830.1_pt1 | contig 16853 bp, 11 predicted proteins | sample 431651 | NCBI WGS metagenome assembly JFJP01 (sample SAMN02602958, study PRJNA72255) | Microbial mat metagenome, whole genome shotgun sequencing project. | biome: fresh water; feature: sink hole; material: water; isolation source: purple microbial (photo- and chemosynthetic) mats found in... | reverse complement strand
AAGGAAACTCTGCATAACCCCCCATGAAATGTGCTGACAAAAACATCGCTTTGCTATAAAATACATAGCATGAAACAAGCCACTTTGCCCCTCGATCTCAAGCTCAAGAAGACCCGCAAGCAAGTGTTCCTTGAGCAGATGGAACAAGTGGTTCCCTGGGCTGATTTGATTGCGTTGATTGCCCCGTACTACCCAGAAGGCAAGAATGGTCGCCCGCCTTTTCCCCTGATGACCATGCTGCGCACCCACTTCATGCAGCAATGGTTCACCCTGTCAGACCCGGCCATGGAAGAGGCCTTCTTTGACACCCCGCTGTACCGCGAGTTTGCGCAACTTGAAGAGTTTGCGCGGATGCCGGACGAATCCACCATCCTGCGCTTCCGTCACCGCCTGGAAGAGCACAAACTTGCAGACCAAATACTCATCACCGTCAACGACCTGCTGATGGCAAAGGGTTTGCTACTGAAGGCAGGCACTGTGGTGGATGCCACCTTGATTGCAGCGCCTACTTCTACCAAGAACAAAGATCGGACACGTGATCCCGATATGCACTCCAGCAAGAAGGGCAACCAGTGGTACTTCGGCATGAAGGCCCACATCGGCGCGGATGCGGAGTCCGGCTTGGTGCACACGGTTCGTGGCACCTCCGGGCACGTCAGTGATATTGCAGAAGGCAACACACTCTTGCATGGAGACGAGACGGTTGCGTTCGGTGATGCGGGTTACCAAGGCATCGAGAAGCGAGCGGACGCCACACCCGAAGTCACTTGGCACGTTGCTATGCGTCCGGGCAAGCGTAAGGCTCTCAACAAGGAAAACGAGGCCGATGCCATGATCGACAAGGCAGAGAAGCTAAAGGCCGGCATACGCGCCAAAGTGGAGCATCCGTTTCGGGTGATCAAGCGTCAGTTTGGATTTGTGAAAGTACGCTATCGCGGTTTGAAGAAAAACACAGCGCAGTTGGTAACGCTGTTTGCCTTGTCCAATTTGTGGATGGTGCGCGGTAAATTGATAGAGGCGCAGGGATGAGTGCGCCCGCAAACCGGGCAACGGCGCTACAAAGCGCGAAAACGGCCCAAGGGGACGCTGAAAACGAAGCGATTTCGCGGGATTGCTCGTGAAATCCCCCTATTTGAAAATTAGCCGACCGCTACTCCATTTGGTGAGCGGTTATTCAGAGCATCCCTAAGAGGCCTGGAGCTCCGGCAGCACCCGGTCGCACTCTTTTTTGACCACCGCATAACACTCGCAGCAGCGGCTCTCCAGCCCGGGCCGGTCCAGCACCTGAATGTGCCCGCGCGCGTACTGAATGAGCCCGGCGCGCTGCAGTTTGAGTGCCGCCTCGGTCACCCCCTCGCGGCGTACCCCTAGCATGTTGGCAATCAACTCCTGCGTCATCACCAGTTCATTGCCGCTCAGGCGGTCCATGCTCAACAGCAGCCAGCGGCACAGCTGCTGGTCCAGAGAATGGTGGCGGTTGCACACCGCGGTTTGCGCAATCTGGGTAATGAGTGCCTGCGTGTAACGCAGCAGCAAATGCATTGCGGGGCCAGACCGCTCAAACTCCAGCTTCATCGCATCCGCAGGCAGGCGAAAGCCCTTGCCTGCGCTTTGCACCACGGCGCGGCTGGGTGTAGAGCCCCCCCCCATGAACAGTGAAATGCCCACCAGACCTTCGTTACCGACCACGCCGATTTCTGCAGACGATCCGTCCTCCAAAACATAAAGCAGCGAAACAATGGAGGTCACGGGGAAGTACACGTGTCGCAATGTGACGCCTGATTCATACAACACCTGCCCCAGCGGCATGTCCACGGCCTCCATGTCGGGCAACCATCGCGCAAGGCTCTCGGGGGGCAACACAGCAAGCAAGTGGTTGCGCTTCAGTTCAGAGGTGATACCCATTCAATCTCCAAATCAATTTGGTCAGCTAAAAGAAAAGCGTGCCGTGGAGTTTATGGACAAATGGCGCAAATGTACGTGCGATACCGCACATACCAACAAGAGTTACGTATCGTTTGTGACTTGGCAGGCGCACTCCCTATGGCAAAGCGCCACAGCCAACCACTACAGCGGCAACTGAAATCCATTATTTCTAAAGAGCTTCAGGCACGCATTGACTACCTGGGGGTCAAACTTGGTTCCGCGGCCCAGCTCGATTTCAGCCAACGCCTTTTCAAGCCCCAGCGCAGCGCGGTAGGGGCGGTGCGAGGACATGGCTTCGACCACGTCCGCCACAGCCATAATCCGGGCCTCCAGCAACATCGCGTCGCCTTTGAGTCCCTGCGGATAGCCGCTCCCATCGATGCGCTCGTGGTGCTGAAGCGCAACCTCAGCCACCGGCCATGGCCACTCCATCGTATGCAACACATCGAAGCCTGCCTGCGCGTGCCCCTGGATGAGTTGAAACTCAATGGAACTGATTCTTCCGGGCTTAGAAAGGATTTCAGAGGGCACGCCTACTTTTCCAATGTCGTGCATGTAACCGGAAATCCGCAAACCCTCTCGCCGTATTTCATCAAAACCAAGCTCCGCGCCGATCGCACTGGCAATGGCTGCAACGCGACGTTCATGGCCGGCTGTATAGGGGTCACGCAATTCACTGATGATGGTGGCCACCTCGACCGTGTTTCGCAGCGCCACCTTCAGCTGCTCATAGTAGCGAAGGGTGATGCCTTCAGCGAGCTTGCGCGCACTGATATCGCGGATATTGCATTGAATGACTTTGATGCCTTCAACGTCATAGGAGTTGCTGACAAATTCAACATCAATCTTGACCCCGGATTTTGTCGTCAGCGGCAGGTCGTCGTACCGGACATAGCCCTTGGTCTGAATTTCCATGAACATATCCTTGCTTTGCGCTATGTCCTTGAAGGGGCCTACCTCCCACAGCTTTTTCCCCAGAAATTCCTCGTGCGTGTAGTTGAGCAGGCGCATTAAGAAGGGGTTTACATCTTCAATCTGCGCCGTCTCGGCATTGATCAGCAAAATTCCATCCTGTGCGGTTTCGAAAAGTCGCCGGTATCGGCTCTCGGACACCCGCAACGCCTCCCCCGCCAGGTCTGACACACGGACCGCTTCACGCGCAAGGCTTCCCAGCGCATCGAGGGCGGCAGGTGCTACATCGTGGGTTGAGCTTGTCATGCCAGGGCAATCAGGTGTTGTTCTGCACGAAAGCGCAATTGGACGACCAACCTTTGTCAACGTCGCACGGGTAGAGCCCGTGGCCCCTGCAGGCAAAACACAGACTGCTCCTGATATGGTCTAAATCACCGGGGCCGGTGTCTGCCGTTGCGGCGGCCCTCTTGGCCGCTTTGTAAACCCCAATGAGTTGATACCCATGCTGCGAGTCTGCACTTGAACTCTTGATGTGGCGCTCCACCGCGCCGGCGAGTTGGTCTGCGGCCTTATGTTCCCAGATTGACATATCAACACTCCTTTCTATTCAGAGTAAATGAAGAATTTGAATATCACCGTGCGGCAGCGAACGGACGCCGTGAACGACATCCCGCAAAATTTTTCTATGCAAGCAATGTTGCTGAAAAAAATAGCGCCGAGAGGTGCAGGCTTGAATCCTGCCCTCGACTCGCAGGTGAGGCCCCTCTCCAGGGGAGTCTGGCTGCTTTTTGCAGACAGGCCGATGAAGGCACCCTCAGATTGGTCGACTGGTCAAGCGCTCGACCAAGGCTTTCACACCCAAACGCCGCAGGGCATATTGATCTACACCTAAGGACATAGACATGAAAACACATAGCAATGGAAAATCCAGCATGGCGATGCTCGCAGCCGCCGCCTTGGTGGCAACCATGGGAAGCACTGGCGCAATCGCCCAGGACAAGGTACAAGACCAGACCCGCGACCGCACACAGCTGAAGGTCCAGGACCCCATCTACGGCAGCCAGTTGATGACGCAGCCGGAGCGCAATACGCACCGCGCCACCTTGCGAAAAATGAAGACCGAGCAGGAGCGCGAGGCCTACCGGCTTGACCACCACAAGTTGATGCAAGAACGTGCGGCCGCCAAGGGCATCACGCTGCCCGCGGTTCCCCCAGCAGGTGGTTCCGGACCCGGTGCCGGCATGGGTGGTGGAGCCGGTGGCCCCGGGCCCAAGAAGTAAAGACCCTACGGGCAAGGTCGCCAGTTACGCACCTAACTTTGGGCTAACCACCGTGTTGGAAGACGCGCATACACCGAAAAGCAAAATGGCTGGGCCCAGCGAGTTCAACATTTTGCAGGCGATGCGCGTTTCTGAGTTGCGCTACCGGCGTCTGTTTGAGTCCGCGCGCGACGGCATACTTTTGGTCAACGCGCAATCCGGGCAGATTGAAGATGTCAATCCGTATCTGGTCGAACTGCTGGGTTATACCCACGCCGAGTTTCTGGGCAAGAAGCTGTGGGACGTTGGCATGTTTGCGGATCAGGAACAGTGCAAGTCCATGTTCCACATGCTGCAAACCACCGGCTACTCGCGGTACGAAGACCTGCCTCTGCGCACAAAAAAAGGAACGCAGATCGACGTCGAATTTGTCAGCAATGCCTACGACTGCGGCGACACGCGGGTGATCCAATGCAACATCCGCAATATTGCAGGTCGCAGGCAGGTGATTGACAAACTGCGCATGGCGGCCATGAGTTTTGAGTCTCAGCAGGGAACACTCATTACCGACAAAAAGGGCGTCATGTTGCGGGTGAATAAGGCGTTCTGCGAGATGACAGGATTCTCGGAGCAGGAGCTTATAGGCCACACGTCCCACATGCTTCGCTCAGGCCGGCAGGACGCTGAGTTCTACCACCGCATGTGGGATACATTGCGCAAAAGTGGTGGCTGGCAGGGCGAGATATGGGACCGGCATAAAGACGGGACCGAGCACCTCACCTGGCTCGCCATTTCTGCGGTACACAACGTCGGTGGCGTTGTCACCCACTTTGTGGGAACGCACTACGACATGGCAGAGCGAAAGGCGGCTGAAAACAAGATCAGCGCACTCGCCTTCTTTGACCCGCTGACAGGCCTGCCCAACCGGACCCTGCTGGCAGACAGGCTTCAGCAGGCCACTGCTGCCTGCGTGCGCAACGCCAATTTTGGTGCACTGTTGTTTGTCGACCTGGACCATTTCAAACACATCAACGACACCCTAGGCCACAATGCCGGAGACGAGTTGCTCAAGCACATAGCCGACCGTCTGCGGTTGAGTGTGCGCCAGGGGGATACGGTTGCACGCATCGGCGGGGATGAGTTCATTGTCCTGCTTCCTAACCTGAGCACTAACGCGCATGACGCCGCATTGGATACGCAGGCCATTGCCGAAAAAATGTTGATTGCGATGGACCAGGAATATCCGTATGACCATCAAACGCAACACTGTTCCGCCAGCATAGGTGCCACCCTTTTCCGGGATGCCAGCATGCCAATGGAGCGGTTGATCAAAGAGGCCGACCACGCCATGTACGAGGCCAAGCACGCCGGCCGCAACGTCTACCGCATGTTCAAGGGCGATGCCCGGGGCTCTGCATGAAGTATGTGGACTACTACGCAGTGCTCGGCCTGGCGCGCGACGCCGACCTGGATGCCATCAAAAAGGCCTACCGGAAACTGGCGCGTCAGTACCATCCCGATGTTTCAAAGGCGCCTGATGCAGAGGCCCGCTTCAAAGAAGCTGCCCAGGCCTACGCCACACTGAAAGACCCGCAAAAGCGTGCCGCGTATGACCAGTTGGGACAACCGCAACCCGGGGAGAGTTTTGCACCTCCCCCGCAGTGGCAACAGCAGCATCCCAGCGCTTTTCAGGACTTTGAGGGCATCGATCTTGCTGACCTGCTCGCGGCCATGGGCCGGGGTGGTCAACCGCATGGACATGCAACGGACCCTGTGCGGGGCCATGACCTTCAGAACACGGTGCACATCAGCTTAGAGGATGCATTTCGCGGCACCACGCTGACTCTGAACCTAGCCGGGCCGGGCGCTAAGCGCTCGCTGGAAGTCAAGATTCCTGCAGGGGTGCGCGAGGGTCAGAAGCTGCGGCTCCAGGGCCACGGCGGCGAGGGCAGGAATGGCGGCCCCAACGGTGACCTTTATCTGCACATGGTGTTCAACAAACACCCGCGCTTTAGAGTCGATCAACAGGACCTGCACTTTGATTTGCGCTTGACGCCCTGGGAGGCGGCCCTTGGGGCGGATGTACCCACCGCTACGCTGGAGGGCGATGTGGTACTGACCGTGCCGCCAGGCACATCAAGCGGAAGGAAGCTGCGCCTTCGGGGAAGAGGTTTGGCCCGCAGATCCACAACGGACGCACCACGCGGCGACCTTTACGCAACCGTCTTCATCGACGTGCCGCCCACACTCTCTGCGCGCGAGCGGGAACTCTTTGAGTCGCTCGCAAAAGATTCCGCATTTGCCCCACGCCAGTCTCACTAGGAAGCCCATTCATGTCTGAATATTCAACCATTGACTTTCCCCTCTGGGGCAGCAACACGGTCACTTTTTCCGACCTCTGCGACGCGTGTTCCATGAGCGCCGCAGAGTTAGACGAGCTCATGGAGTACGGCGCACTGAAAGCGACGCAACCCGCAAGCCAGGCGCTGGTTTTTGATGCTGAGTGCATCGCTCCTCTGCGGGAGGCGGGCAAGTTGCGCAGGGACTATGACCTGGACCTCTTTATGGTGGTGATCCTGATGGATTTTCTCAAGCGTATCGCCTCGCTGGAGCAGCAGTTGCGCTCTTCGCGCACCACTGCAGAAATCCATTCATAGATAAACCTTGACCGCATACTCCAGCCGGTCGTCCTGCAGTACCAAAGACAGAGCAGGTTGCGGCACACCGTTGAGCCACACACCGGGTGTTATGTCGCCACCCGCATACTTCACCTCAATGCTGTAAAGAGTGGTGCCAAAGCGGTATTGCACCGCAAACCCGGTCCAATCCGCAGGTAGGCAGGGCGCAAAGTGCAGCACATTGGCTTGCAGGCGCAAGCCAAGGAGTGACTCGATCACCAAGCGGTACATCCAGCTGGCAGACCCCGTGTACCAGGTCCAGCCACCGCGCCCCGTGTGCGGATGCACGGCGTACACGTCGGCGGCCATGGCATAAGGCTCCACTTTGTAGACAGCCACCTGCGCTGCGCTGCTTCCGTGGTGGACCGGGTTAATCAACGAAAAACACTCCCAGGCCCGTTGGCTATCGCCCAGATCGGCAAACGCCATGGCGGCCCAGATGGCGGCGTGGGTGTATTGGCCGCCGTTCTCGCGCACGCCTGGCGGGTAGCCTTTGATGTAGCCTGGGTTGACATCGGACGTATCAAAGGGCGGTGCCAACAGCTGAATCAGCCTTGCATCGCGCCGCACCAGCCGCTGATCCACAGCGTCCATGGCGCTGCGGTTGCGCTCGGCATCGCCCACTGCAGACAGGACGGCCCAACTTTGCGTCACGGAGTCAATCTGGCACTCGGCATTGGTGGCGCTGCCCAGTGGCGCTCCATCGTCAAAATAGGCGCGGCGGTACCAATTGCCGTCCCATCCGTGGGTGGCTATGGCCTGCTCCAGTTCATCGGCATGGCCGACGCACACTTGCGCAAAGCCGGCATCGCCAAACCCGCGCGCTACCACTGCAAAGCGGTTGAGTGTGTCAACCAAAAAGAATGCCAGCCAAACACTCTCGCCCTTGCCACGCAAGCCCACCAGGTTCATCCCATCGTTCCAGTCGCCTGAGCCCATGAGCGGCAACCCGTGTGCACCGGTGCGCAAGCCTTGGCGAATGGCCAGCACACAGTGCTGGTACAGCGTTACCTGCTCTGCAGTGACTGTCGGCAGGTCGTAGTAAGAATCCTCCTCCGGGTTCAGCGGTCGGTCGGTCAGCAACGGCACAGATTCGTGCAACACGGCGGTATCACCTGTGGCCTGCACATAGCGGCACGTGGCCTGCACCAGCCACAGGTAGTCGTCCGAACACTGGGTGCGCACGCCGCGCCCCAGTGGAGGATGCCACCAATGCTGCACATCGCCTTCTACAAACTGGCGCGATGCGCACAGCAGCAGGTGCTCGCGCAACAAGGCCGGCGCAGTGTGCACCAGTGCCATACAGTCCTGCAACTGGTCCCTGAATCCGAAGGCTCCACCCGACTGGTAGAACCCGGTCCGGGCCCAAAGCCTGCAGGCCAGGGTCTGGTAGAGCAGCCATCCATTGGCCATGACATTGAGTGCATAGTCGGGGGTTTGCACCTGCACCGCACCCAGCATGTTCGCCCAATAGGCACGCACTGCCTCCAGTGCATTGCCCGGCGCATCCTGTTCACGCAAGTGCTGCACCATCATCCTGGCATCGTCCAGACCGCGCCGCCCGGCCGCACCCAGGCGAAATATGACCTCGCGTTCCTGGCCCGGCATCAAATCAAAAGGCACCTGCACTGCAGCGCACGGATCCAGGCCGGCACCTACCCTGTTGGACAGCGTTGCACGGTGCATGGCTGCGGGATTGCGCAGCGTGCCGTTGCGCCCGACAAACTCGCGCCGGTCGCCGCTGACGGTCACACCATGGGCGCGGGTCAGCCCGTCGGCATCGAAGAATGCTATGCGGTCGCCGAACTCCGGGCTGTAAGGGTTGCGCGCCAGTACGGCTCCTGTATGGGCATCCAACTCGGTGCGCACATGCATGGCGCACTTTGCCTGTAAGTCCCCCAATACCCATTCCACATAGCCGGTCGCTGAAAGCTTGCGATGGCGTTGCGACACATTGCGCACCATCAAGCGCGAAAACTTGATGGCAGCATCGCGGTCTACGAATACGGTCAACTCGGTTGCAATACCCTCCTGCACGGTCTCGAACACGCTGTAACCGAAGCCGTGGCGCGTGACATAGGCCGCCGCTCCGCCGCAGGGCAATGCCGTCGGCGACCAGAATGCGCCCGACTCCTCGTCTCGAAGGTAGATCGCTTCTCCGGTGGTGTCGCTCACCGCATCGTTGCTCCACGGCGTGTACCGGAACTCATGCGCGTTTTCACTCCAGGTGTAGGCGCTACCGCTTTCTGAAATCACGGTTCCGAAGCGGGCGTTGGCAATGACGTTGACCCACGGAAGCGGCGTGGTGCGCAGGTTGGCCGGCTGGTTGGACGTGGTGATGACGTACTCGCGCCCATCGGGAGCAAAACCACCCAGCCCGTTAAAAAACAGCAGCGAGGGCTCCGGCAAGCTCTGCTGCGGCAGCACCGGCGCAACAGCATGTGCCGTGGGCACCAACTTGGAGGGCATCTCGCGGGCTTCGCGATTCTGGAGGCGGCTGGCCTGATCCTTCAGGCTGCCTTGTGTGTCGGTGATGATGACGCGCGCCACGGTTTGAAAAAGAGCGCGGTCTTCAGGCGACATTTGCTCGGCAGCGCGCACAAAGATGCCGCCCGGACGATCGGTCAGGTTGGCCTCGACGCCCGCTGCAATCAGGCCCTGTATCTGCTCATGCAATGCCTGGCGGTAGCCCTCGTGGTCTTCATTCCAGATGACCAGATCCACCGCCAGCCCCTTCAGTCGCCAGTAGGCATGGGCCTGCACCAGTTGGCGCACGAGCTCAATGTTGTGCGTGCTGCTGATCTGCAGCAGCACGATGGGCAAATCTCCCGAGACACCGTAACCCCACAGCCCGGACTGCCCACGCCGGTTGCGTGCCAGCACCTCGCCGGGCGCACGTTGTGCAGGATTGGCATAGATCACGGAGCCAGCCAGCCTGGCATACACCTGCGCGTCACTCTCGGTGGCGTTGATCTGTTGAAGATTGACCCAGGCATGGGTGACCGCCAGTTCAAACACCCGGTTGGCCAGGTGCATGTCGCGGTACTTGTCCACCAGCGCCAGGGCATCTTCACGCGTGCGGGCTACGCCGGTCACCATGTCAACGGTGCATGTCTGCTGCGGCGCGAGTGTGATGCGCTGGCGGATGGCGATGATGGGGTCGAGCACGGCACCCTGGGTGTCCGTTAGAGCCTCTGGCCGCGTCATCGCCAGTGGCGCATCGAGTGCACGGGTGCGCCCCACAAAAGCCATGCGGTCGGTTTCATACGAGGCGGCCTGCGCATCGGCGCCATGCACCGCCATCAAATGAAACAACCAAAGTGGCTCTTCGGTGGGCGAGCGTGGCCGACGGTGGCACAGAATAGCCTGGCGTTCACGCACGATCTCGGTTTGCACAAACAGGTTGCTGAACGCCGGATGCAGCGCATCGGCCATGGGTGTTGACAGCACCACTTCACCGTAGCTGGTGACTTCAATGGTGTGGCTGTTGCGGGACCGGTTGGTGACGCGGGCACGCCGCAGTTCGATATCGTCTTCCGGAGACACCACCATCTCGGTATAGGTGTCATAGCTTCCGTCCCGACGGCGGAACTCTGCACGCCCCTCGGAAAAAATCGCCTCGTAAGTCTCGGCATTCTTCAGCGAGGGTTGATGGCCTACTGACCAGTAATCACCACTGACCACATCGCGCAAGTAGCAAAAAGCGCCCCAGTTGTCGCGCGTGGCATCTTCTCGCCAGCGCGTTACAGCCATGTCTTTCCATCGGCTGTACCCAGCGCCCGACTGGCTCACCATCACGCGGTAGCGGCCGTTAGACAAGAGCTGCACCTCGGGTGCTGCCGAGTCGGGGTTGTGCAGCACACGCATGGCCGGGGATTGCCCGATGGAGGCGCTGCCGATGTCCGAAACGTCTGGCGTAGAGTGCGCGTGAAACACCGCCGCTTTGGGAATGCGCTCCTGGAGCAGCAGCATGGTGGTCTGGAACAGGGGCTCACCGGCAAAGCGCTTTGGCAGGGGCTGGTCCAGCAGCACGTGCGAAAACGCCAACAGGCTCATGCCCTGGTGGTGGGCCATGAACGAGCGCACGATGGAATAGCTTTGGCCGCGTGGCAGACGGCCCGGTGTGTAGTCCATGGCCTCGTACATGCCGTAGCTTCCCAGCATGCCCGCATCGCCGAGTCGCACCAGGTTGCGGCAGGCCGCATCGGGCAGCACCGTCAGTGCCAGTGCACTTGCATAGGGCGTAACCACCAGGTCTCCGGCCAAGCCGCGCTTGAGCCCAAGGCCTGGCACACCAAACGCACGGTACTGGTAGTTCAGTGCGGCGTCCACTGCGTTGTAGCCCGACTCGGAGATGCCCCAAGGCACGCCGTGCTGATCTGCATAAGCCATCTGGCGTTTCACCACGGCGAGGCCGGTCTGCGCCAGCAAAGTGTCAGAAAACACCGGCATCACCAGGTTGGGCATGAGGTACTCAAACATGGAGCCGCTCCACGAAAGCAGCGCGGGGCCGTCCCCCGTAGAGGTCAGCTGCCGCCCCAGAGCAAACCAGTTTTCCTGTGGCACTTCCCCCTGCGCTATGGCGACGAAGCTGCACAAGCGGGCCTCACTGGCGAGCAAATCGTAATAGCCGGTGTCGCGCCGTTGTTCGTCGATGTTGTAACCCACTGCAATCAGGTGCCGGGCCGTGTCGTACAACAGGCCGTAATCGGCGCGCGCCATGGCCTGCGCCTGTGCAGCGAGCCTTTCAATGTGCTGCATGCGAGCCTGTGCTGCCGCACTGCCAGAGCTGGCAAGCACGCGCAAGGTGGGCAGGGCCAGCGGCTCCAAATCGGCAAGCAGCCTCAGGTCAGCCAGCGCATCCTGGCACTGGTCCTGCATGGCCTGCGCCCATTGCGACAGGCCCGCCGGCTGAGTTAGGGCGTCGTCTGCGGTGCAGGCCAGAACGGCGTCTATCGCGGCTGCGATGTCAGTGATGCGCTGAACTGCGGCCTGTGCCGTTGCAGGGTGCGACTCCGCAGCGCGGTCCAGGCTATGGCGCACTTGGTCTAGAGCATGCGTCAGCACCATGCTGCTTTGGCTTCCCGCGGCATCCAGCAGGTTGCCCATAGCATCCATGAGGCCGTCAAATGTGCGGGGATTGAGCACCGGCTGGTCCACCAGCGCCAGCAATGCCGGGCGCAATGTGAGCAGGTGGCCCGAGAGGTTTCCGCTGTCCACCGCCGACAGGTAACGCGGCAGCAGCGGCGCGCAACTCAGGGTGTCGTACCAGTTGTAGAAGTGCCCGTCGTGGCGCTCCAGTGTCTGCATGCTTTGCAGAGCGTTGTCGGTACGCGTGAGCAGCGCACCTGCACTGAGGTAGCCCAAGTCGTAGGCCGATACGTTGGCCAGCAGTGCAAGCCCCATATTGGTGGGCGAAGTGCGGTGTGCCACCACCGCAACCGGGTGCTCCTGAAAGTTGTCCGGCGGCAGCCAGTGGTCTTGCGCAGTAAGTACGGCGGGCCAGCTTACGCAGATATACCGTCTGGCCTGCGCTGAGGTGCACCGTGCGCGCAATCAGCGGCCGGCTGATCCACCAGGCGATTGCGGGGGCAAAAAACCACAGCAGCAGAACCGGCGCCACCGCAACCCACGCTGCCTGGCCCGCGGGCAAGGTTTGCCACCCCAACGCAAAGCCCAATGCCAGCGCAGGGGCCAGGGCCATGCGCCCGTAGGTGTAGAGGACATCCTGCAAGTCCCCGCGCACCGCGCGCGGCGCTTCCGACGCCTGCCACTGCAGCAGGCGGTGGCGAGTCAGCAGAATGCGCGCATGGGCCCGCAGTACTGCATCCATGCTGTACCACGCTTCGTGCGGCAGAAAAGCCAATGACAGGGCAGTCTGCACCACCTCTCGCGCCAAGCCGGCGTGCACGATGCTGAGATGCTGGCGCCAGGGCAAGCCGCGCGGCTTGCGCAGCAGGGTGTAGCAACTACCGGCGACCGGCGTCAGCAACATCATGCCCAGCACCGCCCATGTCCACAGACCGGTGGTGCCGGGCTGCGTCCACCCCAGCACCAGCAGCACCACCGTGGCACATGCCACCAGACTGCGGCGCAGGTTGTCCAGAATCTTCCACTGCGACAGATAGGACAGCGGATTGCGGTGTGGCGGCTGACCGCTGCCGCCGGGCACACGCCGCATCAGCCAGGATGCAATCTGCCAGTCGCCCCGCATCCAGCGTGTGCGGCGCGCGACATCCGCCTCGTAGCGCGCTGGGTAGTCGTCGTAAAGCTGCACATCACTGATCAGACCGGTGCGGGCATAGCAACCTTCCAGCAGGTCGTGGCTCAGGATGCGGTTGTCGGGGAAGCAGTCTTTGAGGGCCAGCTCAAATGCATCTACGTCGTAAATCCCTTTGCCAATAAAGGAGCCTTCCTGAAACAGGTCCTGGTACACGTCTGACACAGCACGCGTATACGGGTCCACGCCTGGCTCGCTGCCCATCAGGCGTGCATAGCGCGAGCGGTGGCTGCTGTGCAGGCTCACCGCCATGCGGGGTTGCAAAATTCCGTAGCCCGATAGCACACATTGGCGCTCGGCATCGAAGTGCGGGCGATTCAGCGGGTGCGCCATCGTGGCAGCAAAGATACGCGCCGAGTCGCGCTGCAACTGGGTGTCCGTGTCCAGCGTGATGACATACCGCACCGCCTGCAACGGTGCAACGTTGCCCACCACATGCGAGAAGACGGCCGCAGTGCTGCCGCGTAAATAGGCGTTCAACGCACCGAGCTTTCCGCGCTTGCGCTCAAAGCCCATCCACACGCCTTCCTGTGCATTCCACAGGCGCGGGCGATGGAACAAAAAGAAGGTGTCCTGAGAGCTTCCCGGGTATTTGGTGTTGAGTTCACTGATGCCCGACATGGCTGCTGAGAGCAACGCGGCATCGCCTTCCAGTGTTTCGGCATCGGCATCACACCAATCCGTGAGCAACGCGAAATGCAAATGCACGTCCTGATTGGCCAGAAAACGGACTTCCAGCGCTTCGACCATGGCGCGTACGCCCGAGACATTGCACAACAGCGTGGGGACAACCACCAGCGTACGCGCGTCAGAGGCAATCCCGCGCGAGAAGTCCATGCGCGGTAGCGCGTGGGGCGTGACCACGAGCGTTGCCAGCCAATTGACCAGGGTGACCGCCATCTGGCTCGCGACCAGTGCCGCCGCCACACCACTGGCAACCAGTACCCACAGCGAAGTCTCATGCGTCCAGCCGGCACGCACCAGGGCGGCCGTGGCCGCCAGAGTGACCACCGCTATCGTGCCGAGATACAGTTGCAACGGCACGCGGCGCACCCTGCGGCGCAGTGACTCTGCCGCCGGCCACTGCACCTGTGCAAGCTGCTCCAGCACCGGCACGCCGACCCCCACCAGGTAGTAGCCCACATGGGTTAGCGGTACCGCCGCAGTATCGGGCGCAGCGCTTGCAAGTGCGTCCCGGGCAAGTTGCACCGCGTGGCGGGCTACGTCGACCTCCGCCATGCGGCTGTAACGGGCGATTTTTTCCACCACATGGCGATAGCGGTCGCGGGTGCCGAAGTCCATGCGCCCATAGACGCCCTGCGGGTCTTCGCGCAGCATGCGCTCCACGTGGCTTTGCGCTTCCACAAACTCGCGCCAGTCCATGGCGCTGAGCAGGCGCAGGCTGGCGATGCTGTTGCTAATGGAGACCTGGTCGGTGGCCTGGCTCTGGGTTTCGGACTGCACCATCTGCTCTATCGTCAGTGCCGACTCCGTTAGCTGTTGCGCAATCCAGGTCAAGGGCAATGCCAGCGCAGCGCCATGGCCCTGCAAGCGCCGCGCCAACTCGGCCACAAACGCATTCCCCAACACCGGACTGGCGCGCGCCATGTCCGATATCACCAGAATGAGGCTTTTGGGGTCGTGCTCGGCCACGCTGAGCATCTTGTCGGCCCAGTCACTGGCGCGGTTGCGCGCGTGCATGCTCTCGGAAATGCGCACACTGATGCGCCGCAGGTTTTCGATCAAGGCCAGTCGCAGCATGATGGGGATGGCCCACAACTCACCGAGATTGAGCTGCGAAACCACCTGGTACGCGGCTACAAACCGGTTCAGGCTTTCCAGGTCCATCCGTCCATCGCCGTGGGCTATGACTTCCAGCGCAATGTCATAAACCCTGGGCATTCCCCTGGAGTGGCCATTGGCCAGCACCGGCAACTGGCGGCTGTACCCCTTTGGAAAATGCGAGCGGGTGAGCAGTATCTGCTCTTCGATCAGATAGAGGTTGTCCAGCAGCCATTCGCCTGCCGGTGTAATGCGACGCGTGTGGTGTGCCGACGCCATCAGCAAGCTGCAGGCGGATTGCAGCAGGGCTTCGTTGTCGCCCAGCCGTTGCAGCAACCGGTCGTCCCCGGGCGCGGGATCGATGGCATGCAGGCCGGCCAAAGTTTTGCCGTGGCGCTCCATCTGTTCGGCGCTGAACAACTCGGCGCGCAGAGGTACTTCGGTGGCGTCGCGCTGCCGTTTGATCATGAGGGAACCCTTTGTAGCAGCTGCCAGCATGGGGCCCCGGGACCGGGCAGTCTGTGCGCAATCGCACGGAAAACTTTGTTTCTGTGGCCGCGTCCCTCGTGAAGACCGGGCTTTTGATTCTCAGCGCTTATCCGCTCAGGTCATCACCACTTCGGAATAGCATCGTCCTTGAGCTGGCTGCGCAGCAGTGCGTAATCCGGCACCACGGTGCGCACGGTGTCCCAGAAACGCGGGCTGTGGTCCATCACCCGCAGGTGGCTCAGCTCGTGCGCCACCACATAGTCCACCACGGCGGGGCTGAAATGGACCAGCCGCCAGTTCAGGCGGATGGCACCATCCACGCGGGCACTGCCCCAGCGGGTGCCCGCGTTGCTCAGGCTCAGGCGACGCCACTGCACCTGCAACTGCGGCGCAAAGTGGTCCAGGCGCTGGGTGAAATGGGTTTTGGCCAGGCGCATCAACCAGGCTTGCACCGCATCGCGGATCTGCTCGGGTGAAGCCGTGTGGGCCAGCGCAACCCGCAGCGTGCGCTGGCCGGATGCATCGGCATCGTCCAGGTGGGCACCGTGGGCTGCGAAGTGGTGGCCGGGGTCGAGTTGCACGGTTACCGTATCGCCCAGCAAAGGAAAGCTGACGCCATCACGCCATTCGATGCGGGCGTCTTGTTGGCGCACGTGGCGCTCCCGCGTTTCATGCAGCTTGCGCAGAATCCAGCGGGATTTCTCTTGCAGTGCCGCGTCCACTTCGTAGAGCGGCGTCCAGCGCGGGGCGCGTACCACCAAGCCGTCGGGCCCGACCACAAAGCCGATGGTGCGGCGCTTGGCCCGCTCGAAGGCATAGGACACCACCGCGTCGCCCAGATGCACCTTGCGCGTGGCACGGGGGTGCGCAAATGCCGCTGGAGCCACCGCACTTTGCAAAAGCTCACCCGCTATGAATTCAGGAGCTGCTTGCGCAGGCTGCACGGGGGCTAGAGGCACTTTTGGCACCAAAACTGCCACGGGCGCAGCCGGCAACGGATCAAACAGATCCAGCGTGTAGCGCAGCAGCGGGTGCATTGGGATAGGCCTCGGGGTCAAGGCGGTGCATCTCGGACTCAATCCAGGCCTCCACCTCACGCATCAACTCGTCGGGCTGGCGACCCTGGCTGGGAATGGGTTTGCCGATGGACACTTCCACCACCCCCGGAGTTTTGATAAAGGCTTTGCGCGGCCAGCATTTGGCAGAGGTCACCGCCACTGGAATGACAGGCGCACCAGTCTCAATGGCCAGGCGGGTGCCGCCGGTTTTGTAGTTCCCTTTTTCGCCGCGTGCAATACGGGTGCCCTCGGGGAACATGATGATCCAGATGCCCTGGGCCAAGAGCGTCTTGCCCTGCGCCACCACTTTTTTGAACGCCTGCGAACCCTGGCTGCGGTCGATGTGGATCATGTCCAGCCGGCCCATGGCCCAGCCGAAAAACGGCACGTAGAGCAGCTCTTTCTTGAACACATACGCCAGCGGGTGCGGCATGATGGTGGGCATAAAAAAGGTCTCAAAGGTGGACTG
>JFJP01027244.1_pt1 | contig 16854 bp, 20 predicted proteins | sample 431651 | NCBI WGS metagenome assembly JFJP01 (sample SAMN02602958, study PRJNA72255) | Microbial mat metagenome, whole genome shotgun sequencing project. | biome: fresh water; feature: sink hole; material: water; isolation source: purple microbial (photo- and chemosynthetic) mats found in... | reverse complement strand
TCCAGCAGTTCTTCAAAACTCAGTTCTTCATCATAAAAAATCAGTTCATCGTGTTTTTTCTCATTTCCTTCATTCGGCAGATTTTCAAATTTGTTCGAAAACAAAGAACTCAAATTTTTCAAATCGATTTTTTCTCCATTATAAACTTCAATCTGATTGAAAACCTCATATTCTTTTTTGTCAATAATCCTCAATCTTTCCAATTCATTTCCAAAGCAATTCATTTCATTCTTATTGAAAAAAAACCCTCCAAAAAGTAAAATGCATTTCGCATTGGCATCATAACAAAACCCTGCATTAAATCTATAATCAGGTTTTTTGCTAAATATTAAAGCTTCTTCCCATTCATAATTCACCAAATCTAGCATAGACGTTTGTAGTTCAAAACCACTCTCATTGAAGCCCCGTTCACTCCATAAAACAAAGATTCTTTTTTCATTTATAGCACAAGCATAATTATACCCTAAATATTTTGGTATGTTTCCAAAGGTCTTTATAGGAGTCCAGTTATAATTCTTCAAATCCAAAAGAAAAAGATCATCTAATTTTCCTTCACTTTGAAAAAGATCTTTGGAATTCGTCCCTCCTATGATATATAATGTATCATTCACTACTATTGCACTGTGTGAATGTCTGGGATCTGGAGATTTCCCTTTGGTTTTGATTAATTCCCATTTATAAGTCGTTATATCAAAACTATCTAAAACGTTTAATGGAGTTAAAGTTTCTGCTTGCAAGCCACCAAAAAACAACAGTTTAAATTGATATAAATTTACAGTGTAATTCAATCGAAAACAATGTGGTCTTGTTTCATCACTTTTTATCGAAAGCAACTTTTTTAATGATAAATCACCAATAAAAATATTTTCATTATCCTTTGGACTGCTGTTCTTTATTAAATATAATCTATTATGAAATAGAATTGATTGTGGATGCAGGAACATTGTATCGAAGTTCTTCTCTGTGACATCATCATTTCCTAAAGAAAATTTGTCCTCAACTGCAAAAGTTGTAAGGTTTATTAAATGAATAGAGAGTTTTGAAGGAGACGTCTGGTTTCTTGTCACCAATAACAAAGTGTTTTCTTTGTATAAATGCATAGAACTGTTATAAAATTTTGGAAAACTTGGGTTCTTAACTGTTTTCAACCAAACTATAATCTTTTCTAAGGATTCTAGATTGGGACTTGATCCATTTTTATCAATGGATTTCTCTTGTTCTGAGAGATTTTTTGGTTTTTTCGGGAGATTTTTTTCTGTAGATATGCTGGTTTTCATGAAATTTAAAAAATTATTTTCAAAATAGAAAAAAATAATTGGATTTTTATGATTTTAAAGAAGATAAATAAATTCAAACATTTTATTCAGAAGCTTCTTTTAAAAGATGTAATAAATTAAGAACTTCACTCACATCGTTAAGATAAAAAGAGGCTTGAGAAGGTTTTTTCCCTACAACGCAACTATAAGGTTCAAATCGATCCTTTTAAAAATTTTAATAAATTTTTTATAGAAAATTCAAAAAAATGAAAGAAAATTTTTATTAATAAATATATTTATTTACAACAAAATTTCGTGGTTTTTCATTCATATGTTTTTTAATTGAGATAAACATTTCTTCATCTGATAATCCATCTCCAACACATAAAAGAAAATCGATTTTCTTCCTCTCATTAATCCATTTCGTCATCAAAACTTCTGCCATAGTCCCCTAAAACCACTTTTATGAAATTATATTTTAATTAAATCAAACTTTATTAATTCCTTTTGGTCTCACTTCAATATAATTATTCCCATGAAAAATATCGATTTGTTTGAAATACTCTAAACTTGATTCCAAATGGCTTATTAAGGCTCCTGCCTGTTTTTTTCCGAAATCTTGCTGAACTTCATGGTATTTCCAAGCAATACAACTATCTTTGCTTTCAATTTCGCTTCCTTCAGTATTTTTTTTATAATGTTCAAAGATTTTCTTCACTATCTCTTTCCAGCTCCAATCCATGGAAAAAAGATTACCCCATTTGTTATTTCCCTTATTTTTATAAAAAAAACCATATTCTGCTGCAAGTCCCACATTGATCAAATGTCCGAACCAATGGTCTAAATATTCCACTTTATTTCCTGTGATAATATAGAGGAAATTGTCAGGATCTTGAGATAAATACATAATGTCTTTGATCAACATTTCAGAAGGAGTCAAAGAAACCATATTGAATCTATCACTATAGCTTTTGAAGGTTCTTGTGATACATGTATAATAATTGTATTTTACCAGAGTTCCTTCATAATCTAACAGAATCATTCGATTTCTGCTTTTCTTATAATCGGAAACTATTTTGTCCAATGGTAAATATTGGAATTTCTCATTCACTAATATCATCTTTGTTAACAGTACATTGTCATTTTTCTCAATGTTTTCTATCCTAGATTTTTTCAAAGCATCTCCAACTCGTTTCAAATAAATTAAAAGGCTTTCTAACCATGAAGAAATATTGGATTTTTTTAAGATAAGCAGATCATCCGCTTGAAGCAACGCTGTCAAATTTCGTTTTACATGAAGAATATAAAGTATTTTATCCTTGAATTCTACATATCTTAAAGGATTGAACCTAAGGATTGTAGAGCACATTTTGTTCAAGTTCAAGAACTCGCTGATCAAAGCATACCCGAAATTTTTATTCGAAGCTATAAAACTCATCACATCGAGTGAATCAACACTTTTTATTGAAGTCTTCAAATAAATTCTGGCGATTGTCAATAATGAAATAAATTCACTTTGTGGTATTGTTAAATTCTGTATGTCAATTAATTTCTTTTGATGTGGTGGTGGAAAGTTCTCATTATTCACCAAATCCATATATTCTCTATTAATCTTATTTGCAGCATCATTAATTTTTCTGATAAATTCAATGTTTAGATCAGAATGGAACAATGAAGTATATGGATTTTTTATTACAAATTGAAGTAGCTTCAAATGAAATTTATTTTTCGTTTCTTTCACAAATTTAAAAAACAAAAGAAATTTCATTTCAAGTCCGCTGAGGTCAGAAGCAGGATCAACCCCCATGACAAGATTATAATTGGTGTAAAGAGCCACTGTTTTGAGAAAAACTTTATTGAAATCTTCTTCTTTTTTCAAAATATCTATGCGATCAGGATCAATATTCGGCATTTTTATTCTGACATAGATTTTTCGACCCATATATTTGAAATAAGTGACTCCTTGCTTACATTCATATTCAATTCCTTTGAGAATAGATAATGTTGTGAAAAATTCGCTGATATGATCATAATCATTAAAACAAATGATTGAAGAGCTCAAAAGCCCATTCAAAATTTCTTCCTTATAAGGAACCAATCGAAAATTCTCAAACGAAGGGAAATTCATGTTGAAATATAGAGCTATGAGCGGTTTGCTGAATTCTTGCATTAAATATGTAGGGATTAACAGAAGATTATATTCGCAAATGACAACCATGGTATTTTCTTTCATTATTTTCAAAATATTATCGGCATAATCTTTATTCAATGTGACCCAAATATCCCAATATACATTCCTTTGTTCCCATGTTTGTTCTAAAGACTCATTGCTAAAGTAATAATTATTCGCAACGAGATCAAAAGCTGTTACTTCATCTTGTTTATAGATATTAGTAATTTTGCTCTTTTGTTTAGAATCCAAGAAAACTGGAAGACATTTATGATTTTGTAGAAGGAATTCCTGTATTTCTTCACGATCAGATTCTGGAATATCCTCTTTTAATCTCCCCACAAAGATCAAATCTTCATATTCTTTAGAAGTATCTAAATAAAGACAGTTTATAAGATTAATGATGTTTATCTCTTCATTTTGAATAACTTCCCAATTAGTTTCGGTTTTCTTCACTCTAATTGGCAGAAAACGCGATACTATTATCACATGCTCGTTTTTTTCTAAAGTGGAAGGAAATTCTTTAAAATCATCAGGTGTATTTTCGATTATAAGTTTGGGAATAGTGGAATTGATTTTTTTAGTTTTTTCTTTGATTTGCTGGAAAATCTCAGGAAGATGCATCTTTTTCTCTTTGACTAAATTATTGAAAGCATTGAAAGCAGTAGCCTTTTTTATATGCTTTTGGGGTATTTCAGAAATATCATCATTGCAATAATTTTCAAGAGATTCTGGGGTTTTCGGAGAGAGGATTTCTTCTATTTTTTCAGATTCCATGTGTTTTAATTGAAGTTTCGCATCGATTTTATCCGCGATTAATTCCTGGGAATCTTGATGTTCGAGACTAATAAAACTGGAAGAAAATCCAGCATTTTCTTCGGACTAAATAAAAAAATTCAATTGTTAGTTATTTGTAAAAAATCAATTTTATAGAAATATTGTATAAATTTACATCATCTGAACAGCTTTCTGCAAAAGAAAATGGATTAAAAGAATCATTGAGATTTCTCTTTTTATAGATAGTTTTTTCTATTAAAATAATTGATAAAGCATTAATTATTGTTTTTACCATCTAAATGAAGAGACATTGACATATCGTCCGATTTTTTTTCACTATCTATTTTTTCAATCACTTTTTGAGCCAATTTTTCCATATTCTCTGATTTTTCCACAATCTCACGTCCTTCCACTTTATTTTCCGTCCCTTTTAATGTAACAGTTTGATATCGAGCCTTATATCGTCTATTGGAATCATTTGGTAAAGTTTCCCATCTTTGTAGGTTTTCTTTATCCATAACAACACATTTGAATTGAAATTTTGTGCCTTAAAAAGATAAAAAATCATCAATAAAATCCAATCATTATTTACCTTGTTCAAGAATTAGTGGGGCTTGTGAAGCCCAGACAGGATAATTTTGTTCGTTTGTTTCTAATTTATGGGATTTATAAGGGTCCCAATCACCTAATTCTAGTATGTCTCCTGAAATAAAAACTGTGTTAGTCATAGGTGTTTCAATGATCATTTGAAAAAAAATAGAACATTTGCTTTTTGCAGTCATTTAGGAAGGGCCTATTAGCTAAATTTTTATTTGATTATATGTGATAATTAATTTTGTTTCTAATACAAAGGATCAAATATATTATTAAAGAAAATTGTTATTTTCAAAAACAACAAAAAATACAATGAAATAATTGAAAATATTTTAAATAATTCTGTTTTTTTTTTAAATAAGTTCAAATTGGTCAATTTTTTTTTCCTTTTTCTTTTTGATCTTTACTCCTAACATGATCTTTTCATAATCTGTGGGGTCAATTTTTCTGATGAGCAATTTAAGTAGATGTAAAGGCAGCCAGCTTATAAGTGTAATAATGATGATTTTCCACAAGAACTGCCAAGTTAGATAGCTTAAATCGAACACATTATTCAAAAGCAAGATTGTATAAAAATATATAAATAAAGATAAAATTTGGGAAATAAGCATGACAAAATGGAAACTGTTAAGCTAACAAAAGTTTAAGAAATAGATATTAACAAACATTATTGAAAAATTTGCAATTTACCTCGCTGTAAACATTCAAAAACTCTGTTAAAATCAATGAAGAAAAGGTTATTAAGACAATGTTCAGAAAAACGGCATCAAAGAGATACAAAGAAGCTAATAAAATGATTCCCCCCTTATTTTCAAAATTAAAATTAAAATTTAAAAGAGATTATAATTAAATTAATTAATGGATTTTTTTTTTTTTTTACTTGATATAAGCTTTTCCAGATCCAAATCAAAAATGTCTTAACACTCATATCTCTTCCTTTTTGTAAAGATTTATATAAAGGTGGATATTTAATAGCAGTGGCTCTATCTACATCTTCATTAAAAATCTTATAATAAATAAGATTTGAATATATTATAAATATTGATTTTTGATTAAAATACCAAACTAAAAACAGGTAACATTGTATAGATTGTTGAATACCCCATCATTAACATACCATTATATAATGGAATCGCAACAAAATAAAATATCCCCGTAAAAATTGCCTGCATTACTGATATAATCAATCCTCTATGGATTACAAACTGACTCAATAAAGCCGATCTTTTATATGATAACCTTCCATGCCACAAGAATAAATCATCCAAATATTTATAATGCCTAATCGAAAAATCTGCTGCCAAAGCTGCCTGTTGGCCTTCTTTCCCGAAAATTCCGATTCCAACATCAGATTTTTGTATCATTGCAACATCATTAACGCCATCTCCTATAGCTGCAACTTGTCCTTTGCAATATTGTTTGATTCCTTCAACAACTAATGCTTTTTGTTTGGGTGTACATCTAAATTGTTTTATTGAATAATTTTAGATCTTTCATAAAAAAACCTAGAACAAATAACTGCTGGAGCACCACTGGCAACACTGAAAAATAGCTTAGGTCTTCTTTGGATTGCGGTCATCAAAGTGATAGAATCAATTGCTAAAATGTGATTTTGGAGATTATGGAATTGATTCAAACGATCTTGGAAAATCATTTCGTCTTCAATCTCCTTCATTATATATACCTCCTTATTATTTTCTTTAATACCAGCCGAAATCGCAGTGCAAATTGCTGTTTCAGCCTTATCACCTGTCAGCATCCATATTTGAATCCCTGCGTTTCTTATATTTTCTAAAGTCTGATAAACATCTTCTTGTAAGCGATCTTCGACTCCTGTCACCCCTAAAAATTCCATATTGGTTTCTAGCACATTCATTACATTTTTAATCTTTTCCGCTCTATCATTAATAGTCATTTGGGCATCTTTATATTTCTTCTCCCAATGATCAAACTCGTCATTTGGCAGAAATTTTTGAGTCAAGACAAGAGTTCTTAACCCTTCTCTTGCTAAATTTTCGCATTCATCTAACAAGAAACCCCTTTGAATTTCAGGAACTGTGTCTTTCATCACTGCATCTGCTCCTTTCAAATAAAAAATTATTTTTTCAGATTCTTCATGTTTCACTATAATGCCCATTTTTTTATTTTCTGAAGTGAAGGGAAAATTAGCTAATATTTTGTAATTTTCTTCAAATCCTTTGGCATTTTTTATCTTAATCCTGAAATGATCTCGACTTAATAATTCCATTCCCAACTTTCCTGCTATTTTAACTAAAGCTATTTCATCAGGACTCGAAGCATGGAAATCTTTCTTATTGTTATTATAGAAGGGAGTGACATTATGACAAATCACCATAGCTGTGATCAAATCTCTGATCATATTCTCTTTGTCTCTTCTAAGATTCCGTCTTGGCTCTGCCTTCGCAGTTTTCTTTTTGTTCAAAACTTTTGAAAGAGGGTTTATATCTAACAATGGACCTAATCCCTTTTCACAGTTCTTCTTTAAATATTTTGCAATTTCTACTCGTTTTTCATGCGAAAACTGAATTTGTTCTAATGATAATTTCTTAAAAATCATCTCATTTTTTGTCAAAGTGCCTGTTTTATCAGTTAATAAATATTGGATTCGACCAAGATCTTCAGGAATAGCACTGTTTCTTACAACAGTGTCTTTGATTTCAGCATCTTTGGTAATTTTTAAAGTATAGACGATTTTAGCGAAATCCATATTGACTCTTAAACTGATGGGGATAATACTGCTCATTAAGAGAATATATCGCAAAATTTGCATTAATGGTGTGAGACTGGTGAAATTGACACCACTTAAAATTACCATCATCAAAGAGATGAAAAAAATGAACGAAAAGAGAAATTTGGATAAAAGATTTAGTTCGGTTTCCATTCTGCTGATTTTAGTGCGGGGGTGCTCAGAATTTATCTGCATTCTTGTCTCTTTTCCCGTGTAAATGATCAGAGCTTTTATTGAATATAATTTTATTTAAAAAAAATAAAAAAGTAAGAATTTTTTTTTATTTTCTAGAAAAAAGAAAAAATTTTGTCGTTTCAAAAAAGAAATATGATAATTAAGAGTGATCTAAAATGGGAGCAGATTTTATTAGATGTTTTGTTTACCAAGAACAGTTCCAGAAGCCAACACGCTATTAGCCCAAATTGTATTTCGCAAAAAAATATTTTCTTTATATTTGATGTCCATTCGTTTCAAGCTTCCTTCAAAAAAATCGATTTTTTCTGAAGGTTCCATAACTTTGAAAGAGTATGGTAGCTTTCTGATTTCGCAAAGATCCGATTCCGGGTTATCAGTGATATATTTTTGAGCGAAACTGACTGATTCTCTCAATTTCCAATCAGTTTCCCCATCTAACTGATGTGTTTGAATAAAGGCACAACCAGAAATATTGCTAACCAACTTTATTCTGATTAAAATCTTATTAATTTTTTTACTTTGTATAAAGCAAAATTACATCTGCTGGGACTCTTTCTTTTGCTTTTATTTCAATGATATCACCTACTTTTAAATCAGAACTTTTCGTTTCTTTAAAGCATTTTGTTGTTAAAAGACTAAAAAAAAATATTAGAATTTTAAAAATAAATGTTTAATTTACTTATAGGTCTTTGAGTTAGCTTCTTTATCTTTCTTATATCGTTTATAATCATCATTGGCTTCTTTGATTATCGCCATGAAAATCACAAAAGCTAATGGCATTAAATAAGTTAATAAAACTCCGACCCTCAAAGGCTCGTACAATTGCGATAAGGCGATCAAAAGAAAAAAGAAATTGTAAAAATATTTAAATTGATTGAATAGAACAAGAGGCACAAAAGAAATTAAAGTGTATTTCTGATTTTTTACCACATTCTTGAAAAAATTATCTGGAATCACTTCTCCATTTAATTGGATTTGTCGGCTCAATTTCCCTATTGAAAGACCACAAAATAAGCGTTTTAGACACTCACAGAAACTTTTGAAACATTTTGCTTTCTAATTTTTTTATTAACATTTTTAAAGTTTAGGTTTTCTTCTCAAAGATTCATACTAATCTTTTGCGTCCTCTTGTCAGGCGTTGTTCTGATACATTGTAGCTTGATTTCAAAGCATCATATAAATAATTGTCAGGTTTTTTGAGAGAGAATCGAGACTCCAAATCTATAGTTTTATGCATGAAATAAAAATGGATTTCAATTTAAAAAATCAATAAAATAAAAAATGTATATATTTGTCTTTATAATGTCTTTAAAACAATTTTTAATTCAAATTTTTTGAAAAATTTATTAAATTATTTGTAAAAACTTTATTTCTTCTCTTCTTTTTCACTTCATAACATATTAAATTATTTCTTTTCTCGATTAAAATTAGCTATTTATGTTTAAAGAAGAACTTTCGTATCAAGAAGAAGAAAATTTGATTTTATGTGAAAATATTCTCTCTATTAAACTGGATTAATTTAGGAGAATAATAATAAAACAGCCAAAAATCTAGTAAAACAAAAAATCAGCTAAACTTTTGAAGACTAATTTTTAAATCCCATACCCAAAAATATAAAGAAAACAAAAAAGTTTAAAATATAAATTAAAAAATTAAAAATCTAAAGGTCTGTTCAATTCTTCAAATGGATTGAATAGTTAAACTAAACTATATATTTTTTTGGAATATTTGCAAAAAATATCTCTTTGGGAAATTTATTTTTTTCTGAGCTCATTTTTTGCTTCACATTTCTCATTAAAGTCCCTTCATTCAAATTAATCGGATCCAATTTGCCTATTTTGTTCAATTTTTTATCTTGTTGTTGATCTCCTGCTGTTTTATCAATGTGAAAATATTCATTCATAACGTTGGTTTTATTGATGAAATTAGAAATTTGTTTAGGATTCATGTTTAAATTTTTATTGCTGGAATTGTTTGATAAATTTTTTTCTGTGAAGGTGAATTCTTTATTTTCTAAGTTAATTTTTGATTTGATAGATTGATTGAAAGGATTAAATGTATTATTCAAATTAATTTGACCAGATTGGCCTGAATTTATTTTTGAAACTATTGCAGGCAATTTGTTTTTTTCATTCTCTTCACATTTATATATCACTTTAAAATTGTTGATATCTTCAAAATTCATTTCCTTTTCAGAAAATTTCTTTATAAATTCTATCTTTTCCGATTTATAAGGCGTTGTAGTTTTTAGAACTCTTGGTCTCACGATTTTGTTGTTTTGTTGAGGAGCGTTTATCAATTCATTTTCGCTATTTATTGCAGGTTTTTTATAAATCAATCGGTGACTCCTGGTATTGTCTGTTGATTTTGGGATAGAAAGAAGGTTTGCAGTTGAAATTGTAGTTTTTTTTTTAAAAGCAAAGTTATTTTGGAAATTCATAGGGTTTGAAATTTCCTGACTATTTTTAAATGGGAGCTTTTCTTTTTGAATATTCCAAGCATCTTCAAAATTAATTTAAATATATAAATTAGTTTATTTAAATTAATTACCAATGAGAATACTAATTATTTCTTCACTTCTTGTGGCTTCTTCTTGCAATTTTGTGTTATCTGCCATTATTTTCTATTTAGGTTAAAATAATAAGAAAATGTAATTTTTTAACATTAATCAAAAGAGTCAACCTCTATCATCGCATTTTTATTCATATCTCCATATTTCTTATATGCTTCTATCAATTAAAAAAAAATATGGCAGTTATCATTAATCAAATTACCATTGACATAATTTAAATCGTTGGATGAATGATTCGATTTCATCTTATTAGACCCTATTATTTTAAGAAATTTATAATTAAATTGAAAATTACTTGATTGATTGTTAATTTCTGGTTTGTTCTCGAAATTAAATTTGCCAGTTTTTTTTCCAAAATTCATAAATTTTTGAGCAGACATTTTATTCATTATTTTATCCACCTTTTCAGATGTTTTGTCGTTATTTTCTTCTCTAAATTTTTTTTTTTTAATTAAATAAAAAAAATGTCAGTTATTTTTACTGCTCATGCAATTCAAAACCAATTTTAAAAGAGGAATCTTTTTGGAAAGTTATTTCATGGTTTGTTTTTTGGTTGAGAAACCCATTTTTAGCGCCATCATTTTTTGATAAAACATCCTCCATAGCTTGTAGACCCTCATTGCTCATAATTTTTTTTTGTTTGAACTTCAAAGAGTTTGAATCTAAAAATTAAAAAAAAAAAAATTAATTTTTTTTTAGACATAACTAAACCATTTTTTATTTGATTCTCTTGATTTGAGTCAGTTTCTCTTTGATTCTCCTGATGTAAGCCTGCTTCAATCAAATCAAAGTTTCTCTTCGATTTGATTTTGTTTTCTATTTTATTTGAAGAAGAAGTTTGGCTGTCTGACATAGCAAAAGTCGTATTTATGTTTTTGGGAAGAATTTTTTCTCTGGAACCAGTTCTTGTTGAGGAACTTTGGTTTGATAAAAGAGATTCTTCTATATGAGCTTCTTTGGAATGAGAACTCACATTGCTATTATCTTTGGCTTGAATTTGTAAGATCGGAGCTTTAAATTTAGTTGTTCTTAGAAAAACGTTTTTTTTAAGCATATAATCTAAAGAAAATTCAAACTAAGAAAACATTTAATTGATTTTTTCTTTAATATTATAAAATAATTTGAAGTTTTAAAATAGATTTTTTTTTTAAATTAATGAGGGTTTTTCAGTTTTTTTTTTTTTAAATTATGAATAAAAAATATTTATGCTATTTTAGTAAAATACAATGGGTTTTAAAACAAAACAAAAAAAGAACTTGGGCTGGGCTGCTTTGATTAGGCTATTTTTGATTATTTTGGGTTTTTGAGTTGTTTTGGCTTGGGTGAGTTTTTTGAGGTTTCTTTGTGTCGTTTTGGGTTGGCTTTTTTTAAGTAATTCAAAATAAAACACGCAAAACAAAAAAATAATCAAATTAATTATAAATTTTTTTTTTTTTATATTGTTGAATTTTTTTTGTCAGTATCAACAAAATTTTATAAAAATGAATGCAAAATTTATTAGAAATTCTTTCTCTTTTGTGTTTTCATTAATTTTTCAATGTTTTTCATAAAGTGAAATTAACAATTATTTTTTTAATTTAAAAAAAAATAAAAAATGCTTCAAACATCATATTTAATAAAAACCAAAAACGACAAAGGAACTGCATTTTTGTTTCATAAAGTAAAATAAAAAAGAAACTTTATTATCTTTAACTTAGAAAAATAGGATCAAAATTTTTTCCTTTTTTCAAACCTATCCCCATCCCCTGAATACATCATTTTCGAAATCAAAGAAAAATTTTCTGAATTTGACTTAACTTATATGATGTCATTGGATTTCGAAGAGTTGCTTACTTTGAACGGAAATGAGAATCACTTTATCTTTGTTGTTGATGCTTGTTATAATTGTTTTATTTTGCATTTGATCTATGAAAAAAAAATTAAAAAATCCTATATCAATGTTCTTTGGAAAGCTGTTCAATCAAAAATTTTTGAAGAACAAAGACAAAAAATAAATGAAAAAAATCCAAAAGTATTGTTTATTTTAAATAAATGAGAAGAAAAAATTTAAATAAATATTTTTATGAAACTAGCCGAAAAAATTTATCAAATCAGAAATATTGCGAGAAAATGAAAACATCTCTTATATAGTTTTGTCCTTTGAAAAAAATGATGCTGTTTTTGTTATGAAAATGAAAATGATATATAAACAAGACAAAGTATTTCTCGTTTATTTCTTTTAAAAATAAATTAAATAAGTTAAAATTGGCAATGGAAGTATTTTGTTATGAATCCCATTTGAATTATCCATTTAAAAACGAAGTTATGTGCATTAAAGATTTGGTTTTATCCCTCAATGATTCAAATGAATTAGAAATTTTAATGCTGGTAGCAAAACCTTCATTTACCTTAGAAAAATATTTCTTCTCGATAATATTTCAAAAATCTGAAAGAATCTTTATTGCAGGACCAGTTTTTGTGAAGACAATTTCAAACCATTTTGTGAAAATTCATAAGTTCTGTTCTAATTTTTCAAACAGCCTGAATTTTCTATGTTCTGTTTCCAAAACATCAATGCATTTATTTAGCTACAATAATGGGGAATTTAAGGTAAATTTTCTAATTTTTTTAAATTTTTTTAGAAAATTAGATGATAGATGAATATGAAAATAAAGATCAAGAAATTTTAGATTCTGTTTCCGAGTCATATGAAATGATTTTCAGTATATCTTTTTAATTTGTAAAAAAAAAAAAAAAAGTTTGAAAGTTGAAAAAGTAAATTTGAAGCTAAATATCAAGAAAACGATGATCGATTTTAAAAATAAAAAAATGATTTTTAAAAACGTAAATTGACAAAAAAATATTATTTTTCAGAAATATTTTAGTTGTTGTTTGATATAAATTTGGAAAAACTGTTAATGTTTAAACTTTTGCTCATTGAAACTGGATTTTTAGGCTACTCTGAGAATTTTGCAATAAATTTCATTGAATGCAATTTTTCTCAAAAAGAAATTGTGAAAATTCAGGAAATCCTTACCCCCATGAAATCAGACAACAGTTTTTTTGCATTAGAAACAAGAAATCCTCCCATTAAAATATTTGGCTTTAAGTTTCAAACATTTTTGTTTTTCTTAAGTTTTTTTCAATTTTTTTAAAAATCATTTTATTTAGTTTTTTAAATTTGTTTTCAAATTAGGAGATATAAAAATTATGTTTCGATCAAGAGTTTAAGAAAAGTTTACAAATGTCATGAAAAAGTGACCAATGCTTTTCCGCTTTTAGATAAAAACTTAAATTTGTTTTTAAGAACTGCAACTTTTTTTAAGTAAATGTTTTAAAATTTTCATAAATAATTTATATTTTAAGGCTCAACCAAACAATATGGTTTGTGAGTTCACACGTTTTGGGACTTACTTTAATTTTCCAAATTTTTTTTCAAAAAGATCAATATTACATTCAGGTGTTAGACGAGGATCATTTACTCATAAAGAACTTCATTATTAACGATTCAACCTTATCTCTTACGACTATTCCCATTCTTGATGATAAAAAAATCATCCATAAATTACATATCCAAGTAGATTTATTTCAAAGAAGTTTTATTAATTTTTTTTTCTTTGTAGATGACACCAACTTTTATGAATTTTCATTGCACGGAAGGAAACTTATCTGATCATTTTTCAAATAAAATTCATTGTAAACATCTCTTGGGCTCAAATACGGAAGATGAATTTAACATAAATTATTCAGAAATATTAAAAAACCATGTTTTATTTTATTTTAAAATTTGATTTAAATATGAGTTTATTAGATTATTTTGATCATTCATGATCAAATTCATATTTTAGGAATTGAATTTAATAAAATAATCCAAGAGAAAGGAAAAGAAAGAAATTATGTTAAAAGTCACACTATTGAAGTTTTAGAAAATGAAATCAATTCTGTAATGAGATTAAACAGCTCTGATAAATTTTTGATTACATTTTATAACACTTCTGTTATTCAAATTTATAAGATTTTGCAAAATAAAAATAATGAAATAAAACAAATAAAAAAGGTGACTCAAATTTTTTTTATTTAATTTTCATTAAGTTTCTAAATTTAGATTTCTATGAATTTATATGAGAAAATTGAGTCCAGCGCAAACTCAGCAATCTCTCTGGATTATGAATCATTCATAATTAATTTTTTTTCAACTTCAGAAGGCAATTTAATAATATCTCTTGCTAATGATGATATTGCAAAAAATAACGAGGAAGAAATTTTTAATTTCTTCATGAAGAATAGTGATTTACCATGGGGAGCTAATATTGTCAAATTGTTTTCTCCTGATTTGCCAAACAAAAAAGAAAACAGTAAAAAATGAAAAACATTCTTTATTTTTTAAATAAATAAATAAGATTTTGATCAAATTTTCGCATATTTTGAAAAATCGATGTTTGTGATCAAATTTGATAAAAAATTATTGAGAAAACAAAAAAACGACATTTTCGAGTTTTCAATGTTAAATATAGTAATACATGAAGTTAACAATTTTTTTTGTTTTGATGAAAAACTATTCCGTAAAAAAATAAAATGATTTATCATTAAAAAAATATTTAAAATAGATTGTTTTCCTTTGTCAAATAATTTTGAACTATCAAAAAGCTTTAATTTTCTAATTATCAAACAAAAGAGTGAAGAACTTTATTTTTCAGTTTTGGAAATTGAAAATTTTGTAAAAAATTTGCCAACAATGTTAACTGAAACAAATTTTATATTTCAAAAAATTCAAGAAATCAAATTATTGTTTCTAGATGGACATAAAACTGGATTTTTGCTTTTGGCAGAATCTCCAAAGAAAAAGGTCCTTATTTTTGAAAACCATTATTTATTTCTTAATTAAGATCATTATTTATAATTCAAATTTCAAAGAAATTGCTGTATTAAATTTGGATGAAAAATTTTCTTATAAAGGCTTATTTGTTTGTGAATCTTTTGGGTAAAATTATTCTTTAAAATTCTTAATTATTTTGACTTTAGCATTATAGGCTTATCTTCAAAAATAAGTGTCAGTGAAGATAATAATCTCAGCGACCTTTCAAAAATTGACTTAGAAACGAGGTTACATCATTATGTATTATTGATTGATTTTCAAAAAATAATAAAAAAACAATCAAAATATTTCTTGGATGGATCTTTCTTAAAAAATGAATTGCCAGAGAATAATTCAGTTTCTGACTCATACACATTCATTCTTGAATTTCAAGTTAACGATTTTTTTTTTATCTGTTTTTTATTTTCATCATAATTTGAATTTTTTTCAAGAACAATATCCATTATCTTGAAAATCTTAAAGAAAATATATTTTGTGGTTATTCCATTGATGCATTTTACTTATTTGAATTAAATCGAAACTCATCCTTTAATTTTTCATTTAAACCAATCTCTCAAGTTACAATGCTTTTCAACAAATCCCGATCTAATCCTGAAATAAGTTATGATGAATATTTTAAATTATGTTGTGAACCCAATGATAGATCTTCTCTTTTTAACCAATCAAATTTAACAAAAATGTTAAGCTTTCCTAGTAAATCATGTTTTGATCAATTTTATATTGTTTTGAATTCATCATTTTTTTTTTTTTTTTTTTTTATTGATACAAATAAAATATTTTATTGAAGAAATTTTTAAATGAAATCAAAGATATTTATAAAGGCAATGCTACAATAGATCGTGATCAAAAATCATCGCCCTTTCAGGAAAATTTTGAAGTTTATGTGAAAGAAAATTTGGGGGATATAACTCAGGTGAAATTGAATGAAACGAAAAAAAATGGGCAAACTATCTATTCTTTTGAAAAGAAATCTTTTTATTCTTCCAATGATGAAGTCCTTTTTGTATTTACAGGCGACTCAAATATGGTGAAAAGTTTCAATTCGGCAGGAAACAAAGGCAACACTTATATCTTTAAAAAAAATGGAGCTATCATAGAAACTGAAAAAAATAACACATTGAATATTTTAAATTATTATATGATTTGAATTTGAATAAAATTATAAATTTTTAAATTTAAAAAATTAATCTTATTAATTTTCCTCATAATGAAAATTTAAATTGCCGCCGTATAAATTATTAGTTTTAAAAACAAAACCATTTAAATTAAATAAAATAAAGATACAAAATATTAAAATTTCGGAAAACTCATTTTTTAGGTCACGCACTAATAAAATTAAATTATTTTTTTTGTTTTGATTTATTTCTTAAAAACGTATTTTTTTTAAAAAAAATTTAAAATTAGTGTTTTAAACACAAACTTCAATAAGAATTTAGTCGAAAGCTTTTTGAAGACAATAATCGATTGACTCAACTCAAACACGAGAACATCTAATAAAAAAATAAAAAATATTGCACAAAGCAAAGTAAATAAATCTTATTTTTTTTAATGGTTTTTATTTTTTGCAATGTGTTAGAGAATTAATTAGATAAAAAAATCGTCAAGCTGAAAAAAAAACTTCAAGACACGATACAACCTTTTGAAACTTTCAGCAGATAATGAAAGTTTACTGAAAAATTTGAATAA